>Ga0265797_10001089_pt1 | contig 48695 bp, 37 predicted proteins | sample P2T30metagenome_FD_192433 | JGI IMG/M metagenome (GOLD analysis project Ga0265797, IMG submission 192433) | Plant litter microbial communities from East Loma Ridge, Irvine, California - P2 T30 | ecosystem: Environmental > Terrestrial > Plant litter > Unclassified | place: USA: California...
GGGGACGGAAGCGCATCCTGCTGCTATTGAAGGCTGGAAGATCGTGTTCCTCCTGACTGGGCTGTTGACTGCTGTTATTGGTGTTATCTTCTTCTTCACTGTGCCTGACAACCAGCTGAACGCTCGATGGCTGAGCAAAGAAGATCGCATCCTGGCTATCGAGCGCATTCGTGTCAACCAGCAGGGAGTCGGCAACAAGCACTTCAAATGGTACCAGCTCCGCGAAGCCCTGACGGATCCTTTGACTTGGGCGTTCGTGTTCTACGCCTTGGTAGCAGATATCCCCAATGGTTCGTCACCTCCTCGACCCTCCAAAATACCTCCTCACTAACAACTTCCCTCCCTCCCAGGCGGCATCACCAACTTCTTCAACCAACTCATCAAATCCTTCGGCTACACCTCCCAGCAATCCCTTTTATACGCCACACCCGGCGGCGCCGTCGAAGTCGTCGCTCTGATCGCGTGCGGTTTCGCGGGCGACTACTACAAAAACCGCATCCTGATCGCCATGATAGGCCTCGTCGTCGCCATCATCGGCATGTCGCTGATTGTCGGCTTGCCGCTCGGCAATGACAATGGGCGTCTCGCGGGCTACTACCTCACTCAAGCCTCGCCTACGCCGTTTGTTGCGTTTTTGTCGCTGATTAGTAGTAATGTGGCTGGGTATACGAAGAAGACGACTGTTGCTGCGCTGTATTTGATTGGATACTGGTTCGTCCCCTCCCACCCAACACCCATCTCCTCTCCACCACCCAAAATCAATCCCACTAACCCTTCCTTCCCTCCCAGCGTCGGCAACATCATCGGCCCCCAAACCTTCCGCCCCAGCGACGCTCCCCGTTACGTCCCCGCCGAGATCACCATCATCGCGTGCTGGGGCGTGTGCCTGCTCGACATGCTGTTCATCTACTGGTACTGCAAGCGTCAGAACGCGAAGAAAGCGCTGCTGCGGGCTGAGCCGGAGTATGTGAAGTTGGAGAATCAGGAGTGGCTGGACTTGACGGATCGGGAGAATCCGGAGTTTGTGTATACGCTTTGAGGTGGTGTGGGGGTTGTTGGGGTTAGTATCTTTTTGCATGTCGGATGTGATGAATTGAAATGAAATGGATATATGACTGGAATGAATTGTTGTCAGCGGCAAAAAAGGTAACGTTGGTGCCTTGGAGGAGTCGTGCATACGAACAGTCTGGTAGCTACGAGCACTCTCCATCAGCAATATCAAAATATGGTGTAACACCAAAATGAGAAGTATATGCCTTTACGAATTGGTTCAAGGTAGATGGCAGAGAGCGGTTGTGCTAGACATAAGATTAAAGCATGTATCAATAAGTTGTATTCAACCAGAGCTTCACCAGCAGCCCAGAAGCAAGAACAAAAACGAAGCTGCGCTATCCCAAGCGCTGTAACTCCAATCGACATTCCCAGCCAACCCATCGAACAAAAGAAAACAACCCGTATCCAAAACGATTGATTGCAAAAGCGGCCGTACCGTGTCATGCTCCATCCTCCTTCTCCTCCTCAAGAAGAACCAACCCCCTCTTTTCCCTCCCCTCCCGAATATCATGGTTGCTTAGAACAAACAATCCAAACAACAACAACAAGCCAACGCACCCATAATACCCGCGCAAATCCCCGAGCTGCTCGATCCGCGTCCCCGATCATCCTGATACTGCCCTTGCGGAGGAGGGTAGCCCTGCTGAGGGTACATAGGCTGCTGCTGGTACTGCATGGGCGGCTGGTTGTAGCCTTGCTGCTGGCCGCCGTAGTAGTCTTGCTGGCCGGGTGGAGGGCCGTAGGGACCGGGGCCGCCCATGGGAGGAGCAGGGCTGCCGTAGTTGCCGGGTTGTTGGTAGGGGCCGGCGTCGTAGGCTTGGGGTGGGTAGGAGGGGGGAGGACCGTCGGGGCCTTTGTATGCCATTTTTGAGATTTGTTGGTTGGTTGGTTTGGTGTGGCGCGGTTGGTGGTGATGCAGCTACAGCTGTCGTGGGACCGAGGCGTTTGGTGGTGGTGTGGGGTTCAGGGTCTGGTATAGGTTGTGAGGCGAGGGATGGGTTTGCGCCGGGGAAGTTGAGTTGGTGATAGTTTTTGATGTTTTGCACGCGCAGGTGGTGTTGTTGACTGCGAACAGATGGACAGAGGAACTCGAAAGAGAGGTATGGTTGAGCACGGGCGATGGGCAGGCGGCAATATAAGAGCAACGGCAGTACCAGGGCTTGGAAGCTCTGGGCAGCGCGCGCGGCGGCGAAGAGAGGGCGCAGCAGAGGGTGTGGCGTCCACGCAATGCTCTTTGTGAAGAAGGAAGAAGCTACCGGATTTGCCTTATTATTGGTTCGTGTACGAACATCGCTTGTGTGAACAATTGGAATCGCTGCTGTGGCGAATATCTCGTTAACAGATCAGGTATCGTCTAGTCCAACTGATACGCCACGGCTATCGCGGACTCGGTTACTTGGCGCCAGTGCATGTCGTGCGTACAGCATACGCTGCTATGCGCCCGTGAGCCTTGGTGATCAACCTCGAGGGTCTTTGGTTTTAGTAACGGCACTCCTGTATCTCTGTAATTGAAGAACAGCCACATGAAATTGCATCTGCTACCGGCTAGCCATGGATACCATCTTCGTAGATGCCAACAGCCCTACCAAACCAAAACCTTACAGTACGACTATACCGACGCTCAAGGCGATCGGGTCATCCGGAATGTATACGCAACACTTTTTGCACCCTGACCTTGTTCAAATATGCATGTCAAAAGTCACCTGTACCTGACTTGTGCGACGGTGGCACAGATACGGCATATTCGTCCCCAACTGCTTGTTTCCGTGTAACGTCGTTCAGGTGGCTGTGGCATGTGCCTGATCTCCAGCATACGATCGATTCCTGAGCTTGTGACTATCAATTCGAATGGTTCAAGTCCATGCGGATCTGGTCCGTTGGGTCTGCTCATTGGACGTGCCACATCAAGCCAGATGCTCGGTAAAACTGCTTCTCGGCAGGGCTCGAGTTGTTGTAGCTCGTCATAACATCACGCCTGCGTCGCTGGAAACACAAGCGTATGTCACGCCACGAAGTAGGGAAAAGCTCTTCGTTCCACGCCGTAGCTAACTTTCGTCGATACAATCCCAATCCAGGTCGTCCTCGCCCTGTAGAGAACACCGCAGCACCACCATTCTTTCTTTCATCTTACAAAACCGAGTGCTCAATGCAAATGGTATTCTCGACAAGCCCTGCCAAAACCCGCCCCCCGTAAAGCGATTAAAACTCCTTTGCGCCATGCTTCGCACCAATACACGTATTTTTTCGTCTTTCTCCATTGCCCGCCTGTCCAGCGCTCCCTCTAAATGACCCATCGGTAACTGGCGTACCGACCAGCCGTCTCAGACTTCCTGATAATCTTGACCACCTGCGCTCTCCTCAGGCCAAGGTATTTGGCCATGGGGTCGTCGATCCTGATTCTCGGCAGCTGTGTCTCTTTCAGGCGGTATCTGCTGAGAAGGTAGCGCTTCTCTTCCGGGCTGAGCAGGACGTGCTTGGGCACGAGCTCGTGCTTGCTGATGTTGACGAGGAGGTCGTCTTCTTGGAAGATTTCGAGGACGGTGGGGAGGAGCGAGGGGATGATTTTCAGGGCGCTGGGGGTGACTTTTGCGCCGGTGACGAATACACCTGGAAACGTTCAGTCAGCAAAGTTGTTCAGGCATGGTTTGCGGGCTGTTCCCTCTCTCGCTCTCGAAATCGTACCTGTGAAGTACTTCTTCTCGTCAAGAAGCTGAGCAAACTGCTTGAGCTGCTTAATGCCGACATTGGGATCAGGGCTGAATTCGACGTGGATGAGACCAATCTCGGGTTCGCGCGGCTCCTCGCCGGGCCTGGTGATGGGAGTGTAGCGCTTGAGCATTTGTTCGGAAGGACGGGCAGTGAAGGCCATTTTGGCGCGGGCAGGGCCGCCGGTGTCGTCGCCGTATTGTGAGCGGAACTCGTCGAGGGAGATGTTGATTTCGTCTTCGGTCAGTTCGTAACCCTGGTGGTGGAGGTCAGATCATTGCTGCTTGGTTGGAATGGAGAGGAATCGCAGTGGAGCGCATACCCTGTCGGCACACATCTGCTTTGTGTTTCGCAGCACGCGCCACATGCGCGACCTGGGAAATGGTGTTAGTCGTTGTCGCGCGGGTGCCTGGTAGAAAGTGGTGCTGTGCATACAGATCGCGGTTCGACTCCTCAGACATGGCGATTGACTGCGCGCGTGGCTTTTCCGAGTTTGTTTCGGTGTATAGGCTGAACGAGAGAAGGTGTAAGGTGGTCGCGCGTAGGGTCGAGAGGGTGCACGATGTGTAGAGCGGGTTGGTGGTGGTGTTGTTACAGTTTTTGATGCGCTGCGCCCAATGAATTGCCTGGAGAGAGAACTTCCTCGCGGAGCCTTCCCGCGCTCGAGCCCTCCCAGGCTTCGCTCGCTTGCCACTCCACACCAGACAAAAGCTAAGAGTCCTCTTTTAATGGCCAGCATACCAACTCTCAACACACTCCGGACTGGACGTGGTGGGCCGCGTCTACGTGGTGGCAGACGAGGAGGCGGAGGAATATCTTCTTTTGGAGATGACGCCTCCATCGAGCAGGACAATTCTTCCAAAGATCGGATCATCCAGCAAACAGACTACGATGCCAGCACCAGTCGGCTGAGCGCTTTGGAACTGGGCTACCTCGAGGACCCGTACGCAAAAGCATTTTTGAAGCCCGGAGAACAAATACCAAGGCGGTATCCGATCATCAACCGAGGCACCTATGTAAGGAGTACAGCCATCGACACGCTCGTCTTGCGTTTCTTGCAAGCAGAACCAGGGACTCGAAAACAGATCATCTCTCTCGGAGCTGGCTCAGACACACGTCTCTTGAGGCTTGTTGGCGACCATGCGGGCGAAGCTGGAGTCGTCTACCACGAACTGGATTTCGAGACAAACGTCGCTGCCAAGCGTTCAGTTTTCGAAAAATCACCGGCGCTCACAGACCGACTACAACGGATCAAAGACGACGGATGCGCGTACTACCTGCATGCCGCGGACCTGCGTGATCTACCGCCTTCGCTTCCCGGGATCGAAGCAAATCTTCCGACTTTAATCTTGAGCGAGTGCTGTCTATGCTACATGCCACCTGAGCAAGCTACGACAGCAATCAAGTACTTCACAGACCAAATCACAAAGCCTACCGCTTTGGTAGTGTACGAGCCCATACGACCATTCGACGCTTTTGGCAAGACAATGGTCTCCAACCTCGCCTCTCGAGGCATTCATATGCAGACTTTGAAGCGGTACTCGTCGTTGGACGCCCAGCGGCAGCGACTGCGTCTGGCAGGATTTGATAAGCAAGGTGCCAGAGACGTGCATCAGCTATGGGAAAGTGATCAATGGATTTCCGAAAGCGAGAGAGAACGGATTGAGAAGTTGGAGTGGCTTGACGAGGTTGAAGAGTGGAAGTTGCTTGCGAGCCATTACTGCGTGGCGTGGGGTTGGAAAGGAGCATTATTTGACCAGGCTTGGGCGGAGCTCGAAGGAGGGAGAACAAGTGCCGAAGACAGAGATGATGATTTCGTGTAGCAGGAAACGCGCTCCGTTCAGATCCAAAAATCGACCCGAGCTGAAACATGTTTACTTGCAATAACCACACCACCAAACATCTCCCACAAACCTCCCAATCACCCCACCAACCCCTTCTCCATAACCAAAAACTCCCCTTCCTCCTCAAAGCAATCCACCAACTGCGGCACAATCTCCGCAATACTCACCCTCCCAACCTCCTCATACCCCAAACTCCTATACCACCGATTCAAGTAACTCTTCCCCTCGCCCATCCCCTCCAACTTAGGAACCAACATCTCCAACCTCGTCGTCCTCGCCCCTCCCTCAACCGCCACTGCTTCCGCATGCGCAACCAATTTCCTCCCCAGCCCTAGCACGCGAGCATCGCGGTGCACAGTCAAAATGCCCACATCAGAAACTGTGGCGTCGATCTTGTACGTACGGACGGAGCCGATGGGATGTTCTGAGTCGGACGTGAAGGCCAGGTACAGAGTTTTGGTCTCGAGCCAGGATTGCACTTCGGTAGCGTTGGTGCGTAGTTTGCCGGGTTTGTAGAGGTTGGATTCGGTGGAGGCGTAGGCTTCGTTGACGAGGTGGACGATGTGGTTGATGAAGGGTGGGGAGGTTTGTTCTTGGGGGGTTGGGAGGCGGATTTCGATGGTTGGGGCAGCCATTATCATTGTCATTGGTTTCGGGTGATTGGCATGTGTGGACTGCTACTGGGTTCAAAGTTTGTACAAAACTTGAAGTTGGCGGTATGGTATGGTGGTATATGTGTTCAGCCACATCGACTCATATCTCGTAGGGCGTGAGGATAGCTTGGCTTTGTAGAGACCAGCCGCATCTCGAAGTTCAGAGAATAGCATGGAAGGCCATTGAGATGACCGGACTCATAGTAGCCATGATAGTTTCAGCCCTCGAACACGAGCTCACACATGCATGCATATGTACATGTATGCAAATCGAGCGCATGCAATGTAAGTCATAACCCCAAACCCTGGTCAACCCTTGTAAGACTTGAACCAAGTCACCTGCATGATGTGTACATTCTTGTTGGCACCATTGAGTGATTGTGAATAGTCGATGTCATCGAGCTCGTAATTGAGAGTTCTTACTATGATTGATCTGACGAAAACTTAACTCAGAAGGCGTATTCATGATAGCTATATGTTGTGACACTGCAGGCTACGCACGCCAAGAATTGTTTCCAAAAAGCAAAAGAATGACCATTACATACAAAGAAACTCATTAAATGCAGATATGCTACATCTCAACATTAGATCTCAAGCCGTTACCCTCCAATCCTCTAAGCAACAGCGGTGGAGCTGTCAGCGTTAACCGAGAAAGACGCCTCCTGCTTGTCGGCATCCTCGCTAGTCGCAGCGTAAACCTGGTCCTTGCCATAGAAGTGAGTAGTAGCGCCCTCGTTGGGGTAGTTCTGGACAGTGTACTGCAACTTCAAGAGGTTGGAGCCGGAAGTGGTGTCGATGAAAGCGGAGTAGCTCGCGCCGGTGCTCTCGCCCTTGCACTCCACGTAGTCCTTGTCCTCGAGGCTGCCGGAGCACGTGGACTGCTCGTCGGTGGTGGTGGTGAAGCTGACGTCGAAGCTGTAGTAGCAGCCGGCGGTGCAGCCGAAGACGAACTTGTTGACGAAGAAAGAGCCGTAGGTTTGGGTGTCGGTGCTGCCGCTGTCGTTGCCGCAGCTGTCGGGGGTGGAGGTGGGAGCGGCGGCGGCGAGGGTGGCGGCACCGAGAGCGATGATAGTGGAGGCACGCATTTTGATGTTGTTGGGTTGGCTTTGAAGGCGTTGTTGAAGTGGTAGTTTAAGAGTTGTAGTTTGAGGTTGATTGCTGAGTTGTTGGTGTTGGTAGTGCTGTGTTGTGATATGATGACTATTAATTCAGAATGCCAGGATCACATTCCCTTATATATCTATTCATCTTGACCACAAGGTCACGAGCCTCGGAAGCATGTCTCCAGAACTGTAATGTGAGGTCACTGCCATACGTCTGCGCTTCTCGAACACGAGGTGGGCTCTAACCGTGGGTGGAGTTTACCCTGACTCGGGACTTAGGCCGGGCGATCGGTTTCTATTTTCGACCCAGAAAGCGTGCGCGCCTACTTTCAGAGTGGCAAAATTCGCGGGCGATCTCTGGATACGAAGCACAAGACCAAGGATGGAACTGTAGCACGACTAATAAGGGACCCTGCACAAGTGCTTGAGGTGCTATACGGTTGATGGTCGGCTGTCTTCAAATCTACGCGGGGATGAAGTCGCTTCACCGTCGTCATGGCAGTGGCCTTAGCGAATTGCAAGTGGTCAAAACACCAGCATTGAAGCTGCGCTGGTGCGGCATTTGGTATTTTGATGTTCAATGCCAGGAGACGCCGGTGCGATTAGCTTCGAAAGATGTTTACCGCCTCTCTTGACAGGGAGTACGCTGGACCTTGGCACGTACTGACTAGGCCAGTTGGACCTTATTGGTGCATTATTCGCAGATGCCACATGTCCACTGAAAGTGTCTTTGACTCTTGCATCTTCAGGTGTCATATGAGTATCCATGCGTGCAATTGCCAGAAATAACCTGACGTATGTCAAGAGAGATCCGTGGTATGCATACGAGCCTCTTTGGAATTTTGTACGATTCGCAGGTCACCGGGCAGCGGTACAGGTAAACTTTCGCGGTTCAGAGCGGTAGATCAGAATAGAAGTAGATTCACCCCGGCTGGATCCATTGTAGTGCAACTAGACGAAGAAGAAGAAGTTATATGGCGTTGTATGTACGTTCTGAAGACCTTATCGTGCCGCCTTCCTGCCGTCTTCCTTTCCGGAGACATGTTGATCCTTCCCGCCCCTCTTGTCGCTCGTGTTTGTGGAGATGTGGAGCACGGGCAACGAAGACCTGCCAAGAATATGCGTCATGACAAGTTTCTTGACCTGATGATCTTGAGCAAGATACACATTGATAATTATCAAAGACGCGCTCCATTTGCCATGTGGTTAAGTGTGACTGAGCATGGATGGTAACAGTCCGGAGTGATGCGCAGTCATGCTCGCGGTCTAGCTTCAAAGTCCGTACTGTTAGCTCTGCCGCTGAGAGGCCTGCACGAGGTTTAAATTTGCAGTAGACTGCGAGCCATGGTCGCTAAACTTGAGAAGGCAGAGCCCAGCATCGGAAACTCTACAGAGCACAGGTTTTCATTCCTCTCTTCAATCAACCTAATTATATAAGCTTTGATCTCAACTCTCTTTGCCTGACGAGCAACACCCACAGCATCATGAGGTTACAACCTCCAAGAATCATGATCAACCCTCCAAACAGCTGAAGACCGAGATAGTTCCGTTTGTCGCCATGCGTGTTGATGGTAATAAGAGCGCCAGCAATCGGACTCCCAATCAGAGAAGCGAAAGATCCAATGCCCTGCGCCATGCCCAGTCTAGCTCCGAGGACGTTTACATCCGGGCACACGATCGGGAAGACTGATGGCGGCAAAGGGATGAGTGCGCCGCTAAAGCATCCGTATAGCACTGCGTAGGCGATGAAAGCTCCTGGGGTTTTTACTCCGATCCACGCAATGCAGAATATCCCACTACTGATGGCGCATGTGATCCATGGAATCATGACTCCAACTCTCGCAGCCGCAAAAGACGCTCCGAGTCTTCCAATAATGGAAGCCGCCTGCGCGTAGATGATGACATAATTAGCATCGCTCCTGTCCATACCAAGCTCAATCTGGCCGTAGCTGGCCATGTAGTAAAAGGGCACCATGTAGCCGCAGAATATGAGGAAGTTGCTCGTGGTGTATGTCCAGAATGGAAGGTCCTTGAAAGCCGTCTTGTCGAAGAGCTTACGAGCTTGTCCCGAAGAGATATCTCCCACGTTGCCTGCCTTCCAGAGAACGAGCGGGAAAGCGACGCAATACGATGCCAGCATGATGAAGCCCATTATGCGAACTGTCCAGCCAAAACTCATATAGTTGATGAGCCGCTCGAAGACAAGCGTATAGATAATACCGCCAACAGGTGCGCCACACGTTGTGATACCCATGGCTATGGCGCGATGTTTCTTGAAAGCCCTCCCTACCAAGGCCAGGCCAGGGATGTATAGCAAGCCATTTCCGAGACCGGCCAAAACTCCCTGAGCCAGAAGGATCTGATAGTATTCTGAGCACAGACTCAAGAGGAAGACGCTCAAGGTCTCGATCAGAGCGCCCGCCAACAGCATGGTACGAAAGTAACCCCAGTCAAACAACGGCCCCGATGCAACACCGCCCAGAATAAGCAGGAATGTGCATATTGTTCCTATCCAGGAGATGGTGGACGCGTCCGTGGAAGTGAGATATGTCAACTCGTAGTAGCTCTGGAAGGTGCCAAAGGCAAAAGTCATGCCCCAGAGGTTTCCAAAGACGATGAACGAGCCTGCTACCTGCAGCCATGCTCGTGTGCCTCCATCTGGGGCGTCTGGTGGTAGAGGAACGGTGAGAGCTGTTGCGACTTTTTCGCCGCCGGCTTCGGCGATGGAGTGGTCGTCTGATGAGTTCAATGCCACAGAAGGCGTATTGGTCTTGGCCGTGGAAGTCATCTCGGAAGATGAGACTTGTCCAGTAGATTGTAGGTGTTTACTGTGACATTTTCACAGGTAGTATGTCGTGCAGAGGAAAAGCAGTGCATAACAGTCATAGCCACAAGGGGAATAAAAAGAAATGGCAATACCAATACATCGACTCTACCTCTAAGGCGGGCACGTAAGTATAACGTGCTGCCCGTAGCTTGGCCGCCTGCATGAACCGCGGCTAAAGCGTGATGCTCTTGGAGAAAGTGGCGATGGGATATATTGCAGAGAACCGTGTTATCTGTGGATGGAGATGCTCTCAACTGGTCTTGCAAAATTTGCTCCATGTATTTGCACCATTTCGACAATGGAAGTGGAAACAATGGTCTTGCGAGCAGCGATGGAAATGTTGTTAACTTGATGCACCGCAGAGAGATGCGTGCTGTGGTTTGCCCTTGCCCGAGCCGCTGTGGAGGTGGAGAAATCACGGCTAATGCATGCCGAAAATGTCTTGTCTGCGGCTGACTAAGCGAAGTAACCCGTCCTAATGTAGAAGGTTTACTCGATTGCGTTTTGGTCAATTTTGGTTGGACGGTATACGAACACGAATTGTCTGGTCTCGATGGGACTGTTGTTGATTGTATGCAAACTCATGCGCAAGAGCTGTAGTATGATTTCGTACTCCAAATACTAAAGCAGCACTCATCACTCATGTAACGTGCTCCTTCTCGACCTCCTTCGGTATCCTGACAGCAACTGCAGTAATCAAGGCACCTGTCAGTGCTGCTGCCAACGCAAACCACCACGCAGCTCTCAAACCCTCGAGCCCAATCGTACCATCTGGCAGCGTATCGACTTCCGCAGCAATGGAGTCTCCCACGGAAGTCATGATAGCAGAAGACAAGTTCTGAATAGTGACAAGGAGACTTCCAGCGCTTCCCTGATAGCTCCGTGGAACGTTGGAAGTAATGAAGATGGATGCTGCAGCAAAAGACATGTCGGGACCGAAAGTCGCAAGAGCGATACCTGGCATGCTGAGCGCCCAGTATGTTGTTGACGGGCGGTTACCCAAGAAGAAAGCCGGCCCGAGGGCGAATGCGACCATAGAGACCATGTAGATGTAGTGACCTGGGACTCTGTGAAGGAGTTTGGCAACGATGAATGTTGCCAATACCCCCATGAGAGCGTTGGGAAGCAGGTACAGAGCCACTGTCAGAGCAGACTTGTTCTGGACGTTGAGGAAGAATTGCATAGCGTAAAATTGCCATGCACCCTGCGGCGGTATTGTTAGCCATTTTGTGTCTACGAACAAGTACTGGGCAGGATGGGTTTGAAACTTACCACGAAGCCTCCGAAGCCGAGGAAGTACGCTGCCATCAGTGGTGCAAATCCAGTAGTCTTCCAGAGAGAGTTTGGTATCAGTGGACGGTGGACCTTGTGCTCAACGAAGAAGAAGGCTGCAAGTAACACAGCGCCAACAATGATCAAGACATATGTGTAAGGCGACCAGTGCGTTATGGTTCCTTGTGTCAGGCCAAAGAGCAGGCACACACACCCTGCCGTTGCTAGAATGGCACCCTTCCAGTCAAAATCACGAATGGTCGGAGCATCTGCTCCGGCAATGTCGGCGACTGGACTGAGAGCTGGAATGGTGAAGTACGCCGCAACTGCGCAGAGACCGCAAAGAATTGCGTTTGACCCAAAGATCCAAGGAAGGTGTGCAGTGAGTGCTCCACCTTGAATAGCACCGAGCCAGAATCCGAATGGCGCCATTGCAGCCATTGCGCTGAACACGCGAGTCTTCCGTAGTCCAGGTGCGTAGACACGGCCAAGGATGCTCATTGAGCCCGAGACTATAACGCCAACTGAGAGGCCTTGCATCGCTCGCATGAAGAAGAAGAGTGTAGCGCGAGCTGGTGTGAGACTGAAAACTCCGATGATGTTCCAGATAGTAAGCCAGACAAACGCCACTACTACAACGAGCCTCGGCGGCATGAGATCCGAAAGAGAGCCAGAGAGGATGACGCTGAGGCCCAAAGCTACAAGATAACTTCCCACCATCCACGGAAGCTCGGTGTTCTGGATGCCCAGAGCCAGTCGAAAGGCTTGTTGATTGACGTTGACATTGCCTTGAAAGAAGGAAAAGAAGAGCTGACCACTACTGCACACAAGCACGAAGATGAGCTCAGTAGTAAGGCTGGAGAGTTCTGCTGGTCGTCCTCTGGTTCCATTCGATGGTGATAATCCACCGGACTCCTCATGGCCTGGATCGCCACCAGTGGTGACTTGACTGCGGGCAGTCTGTGTCTTGTACAAGTTTTCGAGCGCATCTCCCATGTGGCTCCTTGTACGAGTGATGCTGTCCATGGTATAGATCTCCTCTCCAGAGTTTACGACGCCATTCTTTTGGGTGTGTCCATTGTGAGATTTCAGAAGTGGTGTCGGCGTTTGGGCGCCAGATGGTGTCTCGTCGAACGATGTCCTTGTCGAATACGGAGCGGTCGACGGTGTGAGGTTGCCACGTTTGCCCTGCTCGGCACCAAATGTCCCAATATCAGCCGAAGGTCGCGCATCGGAACGCGAGATGTTGCCTCCTAGTTCGTTAGACTGGCGTGCCAAAGACATTGTAGTGGACGGTATAGCTAGCGATCTAGCATACCATGTGTACGATCAAAAGAGCAGATGTGGAAACAGTTAAGAGGAAAGAAGACTGCAATTTAAGTGAGTCAGATATGCACCTACGGTTGTGACGCTCTCCAGAGGTCACCACATGATTGTGAGTTTATCGGTGTGATGACCCGAGAAGTGCCTCAACCGCATGATAACACTTTTTTCTTTGCCATCAAATTTGGTAGCGGCTGCGGCATATCCAGATAAGGAAACGCCGTCTCGGAAAATGGTATCCGATCTCTTCGACGAGGATCAGGGCTACCTCTTTCTCAGCCTGTAGTGAAGCGTTGGTGCCTCAGGCCTCCACCGCTCAGAAAGCTTACCTCACTATACCTAAACAGGATATCCCGGACCTCCCGCACAGATCACGGCAAACTTCTGTTGGACTTGAGGGTTCGCGATGCAAAAGCCAAAACTTTTTGCAATTGTTCAGAGCATTCTAATACATATGCTGAGTTACGTCGAAGACGAATGCGACGGTAAAGACAAATGCTTGGTGTTGTTTTAGTGTGCGAGCAGACCAGCACGGCAGTTGGCTGAGCCCATCTTTTTGATCGTTCTATTCCGCGATCGGGACAGCATTCCGTTCGCGCTTGGCTCGCGCGCAGTACCTCCTCGAGCTCCTGTAACGGATAGCCAGTTGCTCAGCAAGGTCGATCGACTGTTTGCAACAGCTTTTCACCTGGCTCAACTTGCAATGCGAGTGCTGAGATGATCTCCATCCGGCGTGAAATGACTTAAAGTCTAGGTAAGTAATCTGCAATCTACATATTCGAGTATACAGTATGGAGCTTGCACTTGATAAACCTTACTGTCGATCATGGAGACTTGACCGAACGCACATCAGAGCATCACTTGCGAAGGAGCACGTTCGTGATGTTGTCCAGTACCGCAATCCAATCTCACGTTCCGCGCGTCCCATGATCCTAGGATGAAGCTGACCGCGCCGATAGATTCTTACGACCGCAAGGATTCATAAGCTCAACTTGTTACAAACGACACGTAGTCAAGGCTCTCAATCTTCACAACATGCCTCGGAATATCAATGTCTGCAAATTAGCCAAAAGCAAACGATCGAAAATACCGGTCGTCAAGGTGCAGACGCTAAACATGGCGGAGTAGGGGCCGGTGGCACGCTAACACAGACTTCACCATTCGCGCCTTCCAAATCCCGGTCCGTGAGTCTCGGCAGTGGTCTCAACAGCGTCATACCTTTACTCTGTCGTGCGACATTCGCACTGCCGAACGCGAAAAATCATTGACCACTGAGTAATTTATGCTGTCAGCAAAAGCTGACTCGAGATGACGGGAAAGTACATAGGAAGCGAGAGTCCTGCTACGACGATGGACTGGCTTTCTTTCACTCCGTCTGATCATTCCAACGCGATCACATACAATCATGCGTTCAGCAGCTCTTCTATCCTCATTGGCACTTGGTGTCTCGGGAGCTATTCTATACGAGGGTGCGACCATTATCTCGTTCAACGACACCACCGAGCGTCTGTCAATCCTGCACGATGCTTCCCTGCTCATCGAGGGCGACACTATCGCAGCATTGTCCGAGGGATCACTTGACCGTGACATCCCCAACAACACCACAAGGATCAACGCCACTGGCAGCATTATTAGCCCAGGCATGGTTGATACGCATACTCATCTCTGGCAAACCGCGTTCAAAACCATTGGATCCAACACTTCATTAGCCGACTACTTCCAGAAGTTCGGCGAGTACGGCCAATCCTCTACAGTCTTCACTCCGGAGGACCTCTACCTTGGGCAGCTGGCCGGAAGTTTGGAACGTGTCCACGTGGGTACCACTACTGTCCTCGACCACGCTCACGCAAGCTGGACTGAGGAGGGTACCGACAGCTGTGTCAACGGATCGGTTGACAGCGGAGTTCGTACCGTATATGCTCATGCCGTCCATGATGTTCCTGGCGCTTGGTCCTGGGACGAGCAGATCCGCAAGCTGCAAAGCATGACCAAGGATCATCGCTTCAACTCCGACAACGGCCTTCTCACTCTTGGCCTTGCCTACGATGGGTTCTTCAATGCCCCTGATGCCAACATTAGCACTCTGTGGAACATCACCAAGGGCGCCAACCTTTCCGTTGTGACCACTCACCACCTGGGCGGTCCTTGGGGCTTTACCAACAGCCCCACGGCTCTCCACTTGCACGGCTGGCTCAATGATACCATCCCAGTGGTCTTCTCACACAGCAGCTTCATGACCTACAAGGACGCACAGCTGCTCCGTGATACCAACCAGTACATCTCGACCACCCCCGAGAGCGAGCTACACTTTGGTCACATCCACCCTCACGCCAACAACATTCAGGACCAGGCTTCTCTCGGCGTAGACTGCCACTTCACTTACAGCTCGTCCATGGTCAACCAAGCTCGGTTGTGGCTCCAAACCCTGAGGGCCGAACGCTACGCAGACACCCTTGACAAGTGGCAGGTCCCAATCAACAGCCCGATGTCCGTCGAGCAAGCCTTCTACCTGATCACCCGTGCCGGCGCCCTTGCACTCCGCCGTCCTGACATCGGTGTCATCCAAGTCGGCGCCAAAGCCGATATCGTCGTTTACAGCACTGACTCCCCGAACATGCTGGGCTGGAGCGACCCTGTTGCCGCCATCATCTTGCACGCTGACGTTGGTGACATTGAAGATGTGATCATCAACGGCGCGTTTGTCAAGCGTAACGGCAAGCTGATGTTCAAGGACTATGCTTCCCTGCGCACCCGTTTGACCGCTTCAGCCAAGAGGATCCAGAAAGTCTGGGCTGAGACCGACTTCCCTGCGCTCGAGGGCTTCTTCCAGAATGGAGAAGGTGCACCTGTTGGTCCTACGGTGGAGATCGACACCTTGAGGGGCAACGGTACTGGCTACTGAGCAGTTGCCCAGTAGTGAGATGACAGTCATACAGGCAAGCTGACATGAAACATTAATTCAAACTAATGACATACAAATTTACTTGCACATCTTCAACTTTAGCAGGTCTTTCTCCAAAATCTCATCCTTCCTTGCCTCCAGCTCTGACATATCGTACTTGGCGTTCACCAGCCTTCCACACAGCCACGCCCTTCCTCTACCCGCGCTCGACAGCCATGTACAGAACCCTCCACAGAGCTCCGGAGAGTCGGTAAGATACGCCTTGAACGGTTCCGGTGTCACCGCTGTCAACTCGCTGTCCACAGATCCGGGATGAACAGACCAGCTCAACAGTCCTTCATCATGGTACTGTTCGTGCATATGCTCCATCAATTTGAGCTGCGCAAGTTTCGAAACGCAATACTGCGCGTTCGCGAAGGGTCCCCGAATGATCAAAGCTGCGAAGCTGGAGACCGTGATAAAGTTCTTGGCTCCGTCTTTTGTTTCAAGCAAGACGGGCAACAGGAACTTGGCGCACAAGAACAGGCCGGTATAATTTACATCTATGGCTTCCTGGAAGGTCAAAGGATCGGTATCCGTCAGTCTCGGAACGACGGGACCAGAGACTCCAGAGTTGACCACCACAACATCCAGTCTGCCGAATCGGACTTTGATTCTTTTGGCAAGCTCGGAGACCGAAGAAGCGGACGTAATGTCATATTCCACAATCTCAATCTCAACGTTTGGGTTGATTTGCTTGCAGCTTGCGGCGGTTGCTTCGAGACCAGAAGTTCGTCGGGATGCCAGTACGAGACCGGTGGCAGATGCTTTGGCGTATGCTCTAGCGATACTGGCGCCGATACCTCTAGATGCGCCGACGACGCATACGAGAGAGGGTTGTGGGAGCTTGACGGTTGTAGGGTCGATGGCAGGATATACTTCTGCGTGCGATGTTTGTACGAAAGTTGCGAGCCCGCTGAGTCCCCAATTTATCGCCATCTGGAAGAGGTTGTGTGCTGGTAGCTGGACGATGTGGAAGGATGTAATGTTGGGAAGAGTGGTCGACCTATATAGCTGGTTCTACAGCAGAAGACGACAAATAGCTTTGATGAACCGCCGGGACAACGTATCCGACACGAACCAACCTCGTTATGCAAGACCGCAATGCATTCGATACTAAAGCCTATCAATGGTTTTTGTCTCTGGACATGAATTTTGGTTGGTATGCGCCAATGGAAAGCTCAATATGATCAGTGTTGACGGTGATAAGACCGCGATACAGCCATTAAAGCCGACAGCTCGTGATCCTTCACGGATGTTTTGTGTCTGTGGCGCAACGGCGTCCACTACGTCCACTTCACGGCGGGCTTTCGACTCAAAGACCTCGTCTTCAGTGTAAATGACATTGAAGAAACTTTCGAGGAGGCAAGCGAACTTGAAAGAATCTATGCTTAGGAGGCTGCGTGTCCAGGAACGAGCACCTACATTCGCAAAGCATGATAAACTCATTGTCTTAATTTCCGTGGATACATTAGCAGGAGTTGCTCCCGATGCGACCAGGAGTGTGGTCTAAAGAACTCAAAGATTACACGTACAGTACTTACGCCTAAGTTTGTATACATCCTGGCATCGGCTGCAGTTTTGAAGCAATCCTAATGTGCTGATACTATAGGCCATATACACGTCTCCGCGTATGCCGATCTTTGAGATACTCCTTAAAATACCTTTTCAGATCAGGAGCCAGTATGCTAGTATCGTTCATCATCAAGACTAAATGGCCTTGCTTACCATTGAGAGTCTATATGCGAACTTGAGGGCGGCAGCTGTAAAGCGGTGTTAAGGTAGTTAGCTGGCAAAGATAGTACCCAGAACAGAACTGATCATTGGAAGGTACCAAATGTTCACTGGGAAAAACATTCCGAGTTCCGGTGCATAAACGACACAAAAGTCTGAATATCAAGACCACGTGACAGTCGGAAGTCCCTGAACGGCGCCAGAATCCCAACTCAGTCAACGCCCGATATTCGATCTCCACTTCTTCGAGTCCACAATCTTCGCACGGAACGAGACAGGGGCTTCGACACCCCTTGTGAAGATCTTCGCATCCCGCCTGTGGAGAAGAACAGAGACTGACTAATGGTACAATATCAATCGATTACATTCATGAGGAGCCCATACACCACGGAAGCAAAGCCATGTCGGGCTTCAAAAGATATATACTTTCCAGGTATCGGACTGTATAGGTCACGATTCATGCAAAGGGGTTCAATGGGCCCTAAAAGCCACATCTAGCGATGTTTGCCGAAGAACTCTAGGCCAGAGCCGTTAGATACTGACCGGACTGACACCAGCCTTGCGCGGACGCATTTGCAGACCGTTGTGGGTTCGTTATTGCCACGCGCACCGGTTAGCGAGATGGGTAAGTCCAGGCACTTGGTATCGGCTGCAATGATAAAGACCTCGAAAAGCCCTTGTTGTGTCCTCGAGGTTTTGCTGACCGCAACCTACACAACTGCTTCCTGAAAACACAATTCGTTCTCATCAAACACCACAAGCTCATATACATACGCAACCATGCGCTTCACAACAATCGCCACCATCGTCATGGCTTCAGCCACCTTCGGCATGGCAGCCAAGGGCCCTGCACCTCCAGCCAACGGCCCTGAACCTCCCAAGCCATCGGCTTGTACGCCTTCAAAACCTGATCGCTCAGTTTCCCCATACGGCCCAACTCAGAGCCAGTACGGGCAGTGCGGTGGAAAAGACTACACAGGACGCACCAAGTGCCAGAAGCCATTCGTTTGCTTGAAGCAAAACGACTACTACTCCCAATGCCTGGAGGATCCTACTGCCACCAAGCCTGATGGCTCCGTCCAGACTCTGTATGGACAATGCGGCGGCAAAGGCTACGCTGGACCGACCCAGTGCGCCAAGCCATGGAAGTGCAAGAAGCAGGAGAACAACGACTACTACTCGCAATGCTTGTAGATTCTGGATGACGGAGCGAAAATTGATGGACCAAAGTCACTGAGCCCCGATGCCGTAGCTCTCTGGTCATTGCATGAAGACAGCATACACAAGCTGGCCCCATAGCTCGTCCCGGACCACTACAGCGATCGGCAACACCTTTCAGCGGAACATTCGCTTGCAAGATCAAGCTAGTTGAAGAAACCGTGTTTCCTTCTGCGGCAGAGGTAGCCTCGTGGCGACGAGGCGACCAGAGCAGGAAAATATCGCGATTCTGCGTTGTTAATGGTGGCGATTTGAATGACAGCCATCCGCGGTTCGTCCCAATTTTCAGGTGACAGGGCAAGGGAAGGAAGGGAGCAGCCCGAACTTGATATCTTAGTTCGGCCATTGAGATAGCGGTAGAGCAATAGAATGCCGCGCGATCAGAAAATCCGTATGGCTTCATGCCCGTCAATGCAATTTCATATCGTTCAACTCCTCACTCGAGTACTTGGCCTTTGTGTATTGACCTCGAGCCATCAACACCACCGCTTATCCAGTGGACATACCGTCCGCAAGACCGGCACGGGCGTTCAAACATCCGCACTTACAGCGGGACCAAAGGCCTGGCGGTCTCGGTGATGCCCCAAAGAGTTCCAAGTACTTGATCTACTCGATGCCGTGCCGTGAAGACGGCGATCATTCGGAGCCTAATATAGACAGCCACTAGTTGCCGAACAGGCTCCATACATTCAACGGTCGCCACAGGGCGTCGGAACACAATCGAGAGGAACGACCGCACATTACATATTTTCGTATCTGCGTTCTAGCTGCTGTCGGCGCTGACATGACGGCGAACAAGAAGTGACGAAAGGCTGTCGCGCAGGATTGTTGCTTCCGTCGACTGCTGCTAGACCTCATGAGTTGTGATATCGACCATATTCTCATTCGAGTCAGAATCCGACACCATGGACGCAAGCTCGTCTCCGATGCCACGTGCCTTCGGCTAGGAGATACCACACTCATACCACCAGCCGCACGTCCACGGGGAGAGGCTCCCAGTCTCCATGTCATCATGCAACTCACATATCCTCCGTGAGATTGTATTCGAACGCACAATCTCAATCACTCCACCACACCTCAAAATCGCTCCGGACCATGCGCTTCCACGTCCTAGCAGCCTGCATGATTACATGTGCAAGCTCAAGCTTGGCAGCACCGTTGCTTCCTGGTCCGCCGACAGGAAGCGCTTGTCTTGCACCTTCGCGACCAGACCATAAAGTGGCAGCTTATCTAGCGAAACACCCTGCGCCTTTGAAAGTGATCGAACCGCCCGAGCTTCCCAAGGGACCAGAGGCGTCAGAGATGCATGAACAGGAGCACCGCGGACCCGCCATTGTTCTTCCGGTGCTACATCGCAAGATCACTGTGCACGACGGGTTCCAAAAAGACAACGCTTAGAGCTCTTGATCTGTTCCGATTGCAACGTTTTCTCGAACGGCAATGAAAATCACAGCTCTTCGGTATTCTGGGCGGCAGCGTTCAATGGGTCGTGCACAGCATGTGAGTCTTTAAAATGCTCAATAGACTTCCGTCATCTGACATTCAAAAGGCGTGCGTGCAATGTTCGCCCTGTACACAAGGAGCAGAGACGGAGTCACGTTCACTCCAGCAGGCAACGCGCGAGGACCATATCACGTAGCGTTCGGGTGCCATTTCATCGATTCTAACGCGGCCAAGATCTTGGCTAAAAGCTGGTCTTGTACGGCGAATCGTCGGTGAAGATGTCGACGGGCATGCCGCGAGAGGCTACAGACCCGCGTGATGAATTCAATGCTCGGAAAACGGCGAATCTGATGCACGCCTCTCAGGAGGCGAGCTGCTTGCTGCAGCGTTGTTCGCGTAAACTGAGACGCGCTTGCGCATAGACAGCCAATAGCCTTCGGAGTCTACCAGGCCAGCAGCAGCCTCTTCTTGAGTCGGAAGTCGCCTTCTTGTGTTGGAGGGTGAGCCGCCTTTGAATTTTGACATTTGGAACTTCAATGGTAACGATTTCCGTCCGAGATCAAGCACCCACTTGGCAGGATCAATGTTTCCTTCTTTTGCCAGCAACTGCGCAGCCATCACAAAGAATAACCATCCCATTGCGCTCGCATCTCTTCTTGTTGGATCGACGAACTGTGCCACCCACGTGTCCCAGTCTGAATCTGCATGCTTTTGCATCAAACGCAGAGCTGGAAAGGGATCCGGTCGAAGCGGATGTGTCATTGACAGTCTAGCTTGCGCAAACTCCAGCGCGTGCAGATTATTTGTACGCCAAACTGTCATCATATCCCAGAACTGTTCATGAGTTGTAGCCGCCACACTAGGGCGAATCTTCAATGAGAGTAGGTGGTAAAGCCAGTTCGCCGCCAAACTGTGAGGAATATATACTTGGCCTTGGGCCCGTATACTCATCGAGAGGTAGCTCTGTACGGATTCTTCCAACAGCAAGGATCCCTGGGTCCAGTATGCTTGTGCCTGCACAGTGTACGATAGAAGGAGTCCTCTCCAAATCTCGGCATCCTGGGTATATTTCATGAATTTCGAAGTCGATTGTGTTGGCGCGTCTTTGGCCAGCATCCATTCCGTGAGGATTCCAAGGTTTCCTTCGGCAATCAGACAGTGTACAATAAGCTTGAGCAATCTGGAGTGTTCCCAATGGCTCAGTTCACTTGTCTTCCCTGAGCTCAACAGCCATTGTAGGGCAAGTGAGCCAGGCTTAGCTTCGCGGTATTGTGCCAGTGTCTTGGTTATCGGCTGGTCAGCATGACGCTGATGTGACCGCGCAAAACAGTCGAGAACGTAAGCCACGCTGTTTGCATTGCTCTGCTGGTCTCCAAGGAGCGTCAAGTCCGGGTTCGGCGCTACAGGCTGTTTTGGCCACAGTTTGCGACCTAAGTCCTGGTTATGAAGTTTGTAGTTAAAGTAGTACTGGTAGAAGTCTTCTTTCTCATGCTGTGTCGATTTCTTGGTTGAGATTGAAGGGATTCGACTGATGGTGAACGCCCTGGATCGTGTGTGCAAATGTGGGACCTCAAGCGCTTGTCTCAGCAACGGCCGCGACATGCCAATCATCGGAGATCTTGCCATCAATGTGTTGTCGAGACAATTCAGGTTAAAGCGTGTGGATAATGTGCGAAAGGTGGCGACAATGTGTTTTGTTGTGGACTTGTGGTGCAAAGGTAACCCAGGTTTCAAGCAGGAGACGAGACAGGGCGCGGCTCGCTTAGAGCGGGGCGTCCCACTGCATGTAGTTTTTGCGACACAGGGATATTATTTTGGTAGCGAGACGCATTGCCAGTTTCCCGAGCTGGCAGCAGATGTATGTGTATCTCTGGCATTTTGACAGAGATCGTTTCTCAAGAAGAACAATCTTTTTCTTTGGGGACGCTTTAATGAAAACATCGAAGCAAGTCGTACCTAAATGTGGTTTTGGGGTCGGGCCTCAGAGTTAGTCTAACATACATGTACGCTACATTTCCCGGCGTAAACAATCGAACGATGCGAGCGCTACCTGCGCCAACCCAAGACGGGCCTAGAATTGGGCAGCAAGTTCCGGTCGTCTTCCTTCAAGTTACCTTGCTCGTCAGCCAACCCTTTAGCGACCTCGCTTTTGTATGCTTTCCGTGCATAATTGTCGCCGCCGATAGCATGTTGCGGAACTTTGCGCATCTGAAAAAAGTCAGGAATGTGTTCTCGCCCAAAGTCAAGGGCCCAACGAGCGTCTCTTAGTGAGCCTTGATGAGCGAGCAGCTGGGCGAGCTCGACAATCGTCAAGAACATAAGCCCATTACCCCTGGGGTTTGTTGGAATCAGAAGATCGTAGATTGCTTCGTTCGTTCTGTCGCAATGCCGCCTCAGTATCTCCAAAACAATGGTAGCATTACGCTTGTCCGGATGATGCATCAAAAGACGCCCTTTCTCAAACGTCATCGTGTCTTCGTCCCACGCTGACCAAGAGCCATGGGCGCGCACGTATTCCTCGAACTTGGCACTGGTCAAGAAGGGTCCTCCTAAACTTCGGGTGGTCAACAGCCGTGACACCCACTTAGCCGACATAGCAGGGGAGATATAGGTTCGCTGGTTTGAAGCCTGCCTCACCATCGAGAGCCAGGTGTCGACAGAGTCTTCCAGCAGCATCACGTTCTCCGTCCAGTAGGCCTGTGATTCCATAGTGTAAAGCAGAAGCGACCTCTCCAGAAAGAGTTTTCGCGCCCAAATTTCACATCAACCGGTGCTATGGGATTGTCTTTGACCATGATCGAGTGAAACAGATATTTCAATCCATCCTCGGCGACCAAGCAATGAACAACAGCCTTCAAAAAGGTGGGATGCGACAGATAGGCGAGATCATCAACAGCACCCGATTTGAGAAGCCAAAGAAAGGCGCGTTGACCGGGCGTCGCACGTTCGAAGGAGCTTTTTATCTCGGAGGGTGACGAACCGTCTTGTCGTTGGTGGCTGAGCACAAAGCATTCTAGCGCTCGAGCAACAACTTCTAAGCTACTGTTGGAGAGATCCAGCACGTCCAATTCATTCTCGTCACTCTTGTTGATGGGTGGAAGCTTCGAGATCCAGTTCTGCAGCTGTAGCACACGAGGAGTCTGCTTGTAGCCTAGGTAGTACTTGTAAAAATCTTGTTCATCTTTGTGAGCGGGCGCGTTCGGCCGGTGGCCAGATATTTTGCGGATTGGTGACTCTATGGAGCCATCAGATACCAAGCTTCGGATATGCAGAGGAGCTAGGCAGGGTGCCGTGTCACGGCCAAAGGCACAATTCAGGGTTGCGTGAGTGTATGTTGGCCTCAACCGGACCCGGGTCCTGAGAGATGAACGGATCATAGCCGGCACATGTAGTCTCGATGTAGTTATGCAAGAGGCAAACCGCCCTGCGTACCTAAGTTACGTGTGTTGTGAAGGTCGAAGTGTGGCAATGCAACTCCCCTCCACTTGTCCGCTCTCCCGTTCCCAGACAAGCCATCGCCCATCCCCGTCAGGCAGCAATTTATGCCTGAGGTTGGGCGAGCAGCAACGCCTTCCTACACGCCGAAACCATTTCCGAATGTGGCGAATGATCTGGTATCAACATCAAGTCAAAGTATCGCTTGCACTTCATCCCTCTGAATACATAGACCATTGATAGTTGCCTTGCAGTAGTTACCTTATGCTTTACGGGCTCGGTATTTGAGCCCTTTGTGCCTTCATGTATATTTAGCCGAGGTGGGCTGTGACGATCATGTTTCATCCCTCCTTCGCGGCCTTTCCTTGTTCGCGCAAGATCTCAACTCTTCCGATGCCAATAGAGGTGACGGAGCACATAACACCGCCTGTTTAATGGTAGGCAATAGGGCTCTTACACACCGCTGGACAATAACGGGCTCCTATAAGTACCTGCTGATGCTCTCTACTGATCTTGCCCTAGCGCACACTATAGGGCAGAGCGGACTACTTGTGGAACATGCCCGTCCTACATCTACACGAAACGCCCGCATTGGGACGCGGCCGGTCCTGATGGCTGCGCTGTGGGATAGCTGCTCAAGGATAAGATCATGACTTACCCTCCTCAGTCTTGTCTACCACAACCATTCCTTTCTGGCAATATCTCTTTCTTAACCTTGCAGTCTTGACACAGCAATTTCACGCGTTTCTGAAAGACTACAATACGATCTTCAATCTGAACATGAAGAATCTCATTACTTTGGCATCCTTTGCAGGCGCTGCATGCGCACTGCCCGCCGCCAGCTGGTCTGGCAGCAAGGAGACATCTTCATCCCTCGTATCCCGCCGTGCGGCAGATGCAAGCTCCTTCCCATCAGCCTCAGGAACAAACTTCATCATCGATGGCAAGCAGCAGTACTTCGCCGGCACCAACACCTACTGGATCGGTTTCCAGACCAACAACGCCGACGTCGACCTCGTCATGAAGAACATCGCCAGCTCCGGCATGAAAGTCCTTCGCGTCTGGGGCTTCAACGACGTGACCTCCGACCCGGGCGCCAACACCGTCTACTACCAGTCCTTCATCAACGGCGAAGCTAAGATCAACACCGGCGCCAACGGCCTCGAGCGCCTGGACTACGTCGTCAAGAGCGCCGAAGAGCACGGCATCAAGCTCATCATCAACTTCGTCAACAACTGGACCGATTATGGAGGCATGGCTGCTTACTACGCCTTCGCCGGTATCAAGTCCAACGCCGAATGGTACGTCAACGAGAAGGCCCAGACGCAGTACAAGGCGTACATCAAAGCCGTCGTCAGCCGTTACAGCGACTCGCCTGCCATCTTCGCCTGGGAGCTCGCCAACGAGCCGCGCTGCAACGGCTGCGAGCTCGATGTCCTCAACAAATGGGTCGCCAGCTCCGCGGCTTATGTCAAATCTCTCGACAGCGCGCACATGGTCACTACCGGAGAGGAGGGCTTCGGCCTCGAAGGCGACGGCTCGTACCCGTACCAGTTCGGCGAGGGCGGTGATTTCAACGCCACGTGCGCGGACCCCAATGTCGACTTCTGCGTTTACCACTTGTACCCCGAGAGCTGGGGCACTGATGCCAATGGCGAGCAGTGGGGCAATGAGTGGATCGAGAATCACGCCAAGGTGTGCAAAGCGCTGGGCAAGCCTTGCGTTCTTGAGGAGTTTGGATTCAGCAACACTTGTTCTGTCGAGTTGGCGTGGGAGACTACTGCTCTTAAGTCGGAGGGCACGGGAGGAGACATGTTCTGGCAATATGGCGATACGCTTTCTTCTGGAAAGTCGCACCAGGACGGCAACACGGTGTACTACCAGGACGATCTGTGGAAGTGCATGATTGAGCCGCACATCAAGGCTATCCAGGGTCAGTAGGATATAGATCACTTCACAATGCAATGAATGGTGTAGCAATCTGTTATGTCTTCATTCTGATCGCTAAATTTCATTAATGCGGAGCTGTAATGGCACATCCGCAGCTCTATAGCCCAGAATCGTAGACGCCATAAGGATCCTCGCCCTTGTTGGCAGCATACGCCTTGTAATTATTGCACGTCTGCGCAAACTCTCCCTTGTTGGGGAAGACGACCTTGTCCGGAGATTCGACGTATTGCATGCCGAGGCCTTCGCCGATGTGCCATGCAATATGGCAGTGCTGTTGAAAGATGTGTCAGTGTGGATTCATGATATGTTCAAAGAGGACAGTCCGTTTACTTACCATCAACCAAGCGCCAGGGTTGTTCGAAGAAAACGCAATCGCCAACCACCCGCTCGCAGGCAAAGTCGCAGTATCTCTGCGCACTGGATTCTCCCAGTTCAAGTTTGCCGTCGACTCGTCGTATGTGCCGGTATCCTGGCCAATAACGAAGAAGTCGTGTCCGTGAAGATGAATCGGGTGGTCCAGACCAAAGGTGTTAGGATCGCTAGTGATGAGCCAGTAATTCCAGCTTCCTTCACCGTTTGTGTTGATGACGTTGTAAGTCTCGGGATAGCTGGTGTTGCCCTCCATGAGATACTGCAGAGTGGGGTTGGCATAGTCGACCCAGATGGGCTTGTTGAGCGCCCATACGACCACACTGTCTCCGCCGGGTGTCACTACTGCGTTTGTGATCTCTGTGTCCAGAGTGTTTTGGAACGATGCGCTGGGGACTGGTTGCTTCCAGTACGGAGACATCTGCGGCTCCAGACAGGTAGAAGGTTCTTGGTAGGCAGTAGAGCTTGGTGTTCCTGCAGTTGCATCTGCATAGCTCCAGATGGCGAGGCCGGCCGCAGCGTTGGAGCTGAAGCAACCGGTTTGAGACTCAGCTCTGAACCAGTAGTTTCCAGATGGCTGGTCTGCATGAATAACGACGTCGTAGCGCTGGCCGATAGCGAGCAGGAGCCATTGTGTCGTGAAGGGGTTGATGGGAACGAAGTCCGAGGTCATCACCGTCATAATGTGGTTGTCCAGCGAGACACGGATGTACGAGTCGACCGCGATATTGACGAGGCGGAGACGGTATTTCTTGTTTTTCGTGATCGTGACCTGGTTGTAGCTGCCTTCTCCGCTGGACGACTTTGCTTCACCGTTGATGAGAATGGCGCTAGCGCTAGGTGGTCCTCCCCTGTTTTGGAGGTTCTGCTGAGCAATGGCGTTTACTTGCCACGCGGTCAGGCCTTGGTAAACCTCGCTCAGGAGGTATGATCCGAGGTCGTCATCGTAGTTGGAAGATGCAGGTCCGTCGAAGATCATGCCGCCCACGACACCGTCTCCGTATTGCGCTGATGTATGCGAGTGGTACCTAGTGGATGATCGGTTAGAGACACCAACTCATGTATCAAGGTTCTTGGAGCTCAATACCATGATGATCCAAACTGAGTGACATGGAAAGTATAAGTCTTTGAGTCGCCGGGAGCAATGGCGCAGCCGCTAATACCGTTGACGCCATCCTCGCCAGGGGTGTTGAACTGTCGGACACCGTGCTGTCTCCCGCATTAGACCTAGGCCTCCATACTGATATGGGAATCTTTTGCTCACCCAGTGTATCGACGTCTCGTTGTGTTGCATTTGGTTATTGACCGTAATGCTGAGCGTATCGCCCCAAGTCGCACGAATGGTGGGGCCTGGGTTCTGCCCATTGACGAAGAAGCAGACCTTGTCGCCACTTCCTCCTTCGTTGCATGTGCCATTGGTGATGTCTAGGTTGTAGGTGACAGTTTTGCCCGTGGTAGGGAATTTCTGGCAGTATGGTTAGCGAACATCGAACATCGGTGAGATTTGGGTGAGCATGAGCCACGAACCAGGTCGAAATCTGTTGCGATGCTAGTGAAGAGTCAGCATATAATTGTGATCGCATTTATGGCTGTCGACATACCTGTATCCATCATACCAGCATGCCCTTGTGAAGGGACCATTTGTACACGCAGTATCTCTTTCAGCTAGTCCAATGTCTGATGAGGGCACTGCAGCCGCCCAAGCTAGCGGTGTCAGAGCGAGCAGGCAAAAACGTTTGTACAATGAAGCCATTGCTGTTAAGTGACAACCAGAACGAGTATGTTTGAGCAGATTAAAGCTACCTCATGCCTACCTTATAATCCATAAAGCTTTCACCGGCATCAGTCGGCCGAAGTCAGCCTCAGGGTGGTAGGTCGCCACACATACCTTGCTTCTTACAGTTTATTGATCGACAGCAGTCCTTCAAAGTGTGTATCGACGCTCGTGCTACCCACACGAGCCGTTGACTGGCGTTGAGTATACGGATGTGGACCAAGGCTCCGGAAGTCGGCTTCCATCGTTCCGCTACACCAAGAGGTAAGAGACGGTTGTTGCGGCATCTGAGCTGCACGCGTGGCATCTCTTCTCAGCAATATCAAGCGTGCTCGAGGGCTCGTAGTGTTAGCGTCACGGTGCACCGCTCTACAGCCACGATCAGATGTCTATTATCAGCCTCACCGGTCGTATCGCTTCAACCATATCGCGTACCGAAAGTTCCATCTTAGGTTTTGATAATCCATGTATGGGCGGGATCAAGGCTGAAGTGGCGTTTGCTCCAGCAGACAGCTCTCCCACGCCGTTATCACCGACTTCGGTGTATCTGCTTTCGGTGCTTACAGCTGAGGTCGCCGCAGTGTCGGCCGTAATGCACTGGCGATGCACAACATGGATTTCTTACGTGCAGCAAGAAATCTCTCTGCCCTCGCCTCTCTGGTTGTGATATTTCACTCGCCACGTTCTTCATCCACCCTGCTGTGGGTGCAAGATTATTCCGTGGAGATGGTAGATGTCAAAGGTTAAGCTTTTTGGAGAGCCGCTCGGAATTTTTTGAACGATCAGAACCAGAAGATGGGGTGCAGATGGTGGTCTAAAGATAGTCAAAGCTCGAGAAAGGATCCAATAGTGGACGATGCCCTGAGACTCAAGGCGTCATTTTAACCAAACTCAGCTCCAAGCTTTCACCAAGCCTCGCTAAGGACTCGGCACTCCAAGCACGCGCCGGTCCGAGTATTGACACTCTGGATCTGACTTCAACCTCTTCTGGTAACCGGTAATGTGGCTTCGATATTTGTTTACGCGCCCAAAGGCCCGGATTTCCGATATTCGGTTATCGCGGCTAGTCATCGTTACGCCTGCCGCTGTCAGATTGACATGGCGCGTGTTCGGGTGGCACAAGCAGCGACCGTGAGTGAGGCTCTGCCTTCTACTGTGCTACTGATGACTGGCAGACCGCGGGCTTGTGGCCGGCATACGACTGGCTTTACATCTCAGTTCAAGTCGCAACTCTTGCAAGTGGTTCCGCTACAGCCGCATCGAAGCTGAGCGGCTGGTGCAAGAGATCGTAATCTGTAAGAAACGGCTGAGCTTGCTAGTGCATCCTTCAAAGTTGTGAGTTCGTGGACGCGGAAGTCTACTTAGGCAGCAAGCGATACGGGACCCTTCAGATCTTCATATCTCTGTTTTTGGACGCCCTTTGCACGATATCGATGATTACATCGTTGACGTTCGTATCCGCAGGGCCCGGCATCATCGCCGCACAATCTAGTCCCACATTCGTGTGTTGGGTTGCATTCGCTGCCAGGATGCGAGACTTGTAGACTGAGGCTGCGCTCTAGTGGCCATGGGCTAGCGAATACTTATGAAGTGCGGCGGTGCCATGATAGACTGTCTGCTGAGCAACGTCCACTCGCCTTGCATATATTGCATCTGCCTCACAGATAATGCTGACTTCATCCCTACTACTACTGGCGAGCACGGCCACCTCGGCGCTCGCCTCCAACCTTCTCACAACCAGACAAGACAGCCCAACGTCAAATTGTTCAGTATATGGCATTGACTTCGTTGACGGCGGGAGTTACTTCATAAACTCCAACAGTACCGCCAACTTCAGCGTGGTGCAGCAATTCAGCGGTTGCAATGACGACAGTGCATCAGTGCTCCTTGTGCAGCAATCTACCGAAGACGAATGGGAATGCACCTCAGTCCCGACCGGTTAGTACTCCAGCCGTGCTACAGCACAAAATTCGACCGTGCTAATACAGCTCTCAGTTCCGAGCGACACGTCCCAGCTTTCGACATGTCCTCTCGAAGATGACCAGATGAGCTCCGGCGAATGGACAATCCTGGTGATTGGCAACAACGGCGATGGCAATCCGTTCGCGTACGAGCGTGACTTCAGCTTGACTGTGGGCCCGCAAGAGACCACATCCGCCACACAAACTGTGACATACACGCAAACGTCAACACCCGTAGTGAACACTACCAGTAAGATCACACTGAGTAATGGATTAGCCAGCACTTGTTAACACAGAGTAGTCACTTCGGAGCTCGATTACACCTCAACGGTGAACAACACTCAGACCATCACCGAGCCCGCACAGACGAATTATATCACGATTGTCCCATCGGAAGTCACAACCACCGAGACTCAAACTATCTGGCACACTTGGACTCGATGGAGACACACCCAAGGAGTCGTTACAGAAACCGTCACGCCTTCATGCACAGTTCCGCCTAGACCAGCCTACCCAGATCCGTGGGCCACATTCAAGCCTACCCTTATCCCCCTGCCATGGGGCTTACACTGGAAGCGCGGCGACGTTCGCATCGTTGACCCCGAAGCAGCCATTAGTCGTCTACAACGACACCGTGCGAGACGTTCCGCTGCGTCCCGGAAGGTTGCCAAACGCAGCCCTGACTTACCTACGGTCACTTCTACAGCAAGTGTCGCTGTCAACACGACAGTCACTTCTGTTCTCGCGACTTCGACAAACACTTTCACCGTGTTTTCTTCTAATACTGTCTACTCCACATTGCCTCCCGTCACCGTGCGGGCGGGAATCGAGTACGATACCATCACGGCTCCAACTCCAACAGACACAGTTTCCACGGCTGTGTGGTCGCAGACAGTCGTTACCAGTACACTTTCCGTGGAATGGACGCTGACAGAGACGGCGACGCCAAGTGCTTTGGCTGCGTCGTGTAAGGCGGAAGGCGGACATTTCGGCTATGGCAATCCCTGGTGGTGGTGAGGATTGCAAGGTTCAAGCTACTTCTGGTCAACGTGCGAGATATTCAGACCTTGTTAGAATCGAGTATGCAATTTCGTTCCGCTGTCCAAACGATGCACTAGGTCAACACTGCTACCGCCTAGCAAGCATCGACCACGTAAATTCGTTTTTCCATAATACGAAGGCTTTGACCGAAAGGTGTGAATAATTGAATGACGATATTAAGATCTTTGTTTGCTTGCCTTGAGTGCCCAATAAGCCAGTGCCAGTGTCAATTGTTCCGGAAGAAAAATAGCCATGTTGGATGCAAACATAAATCTGTCCAAGCAGTCACTACTTTCTCTCTATTTCTCGTGCGTTCTCATGTTGATTTTGGTTTCACAATGACTCTATTCCACTTATACGGTCGGTCAGAACGATTCCAGATCGATCCTCTTCAACGTACTTCAATCCATATTATGGATGCTGGTGTAGAACCTCAGGAACGTGTGATACACTCACTGCAGGCTCCGTCCTCACTCTCCGCCACGCCCACATTCATTGCGATGGACGAAAATGCAAAAGAGAACGGACCCCTGCCACCTCCAGACAGATGAAAAACAAAAAGAACAGCTGCTCTATTGAGCTTATGATAGGAATAGCCGAAGGTGGGGCTCGAACCCACGACCTTGAGGTTGATCTCTTTGCTGTTATAAGAGCCACACGCTCTACCGATTGAGCTACCCCGGCAAGGGTGTTATTGATGGCGGGATGGTGGTAGTGCGGATCATGTAGCCTTGCAATTCGAGTGGGTCTTTTCCACGATTTTTTCCGCTTCGATTTGGCCGAGATGCACCGAAATCAGCGGAGATGGCCTGTGCGGGGACCAGAGCGTTATCGATAGGCATTCATTCCACCAGGCGAGTGCTAAGGTGAGTGGAGACGTTCTCCTTTTCGAACAATGCTGAATTTACTGAGAGCTAGCTGCCCACGCCTAAGTTGTCTAGTACAATTGATCGATTGTTTACGAGTAAGATCTCGTGATCCATCATATGGAGGAGAAATATACATGATCACAAGAAGATGCTGTTGCAACAGGCCACTACATGTCCCTCAGCGAGGCTAGATTGGTGCAACAAGATATTGACGTGAAGGGAATGTTACACAGCATGTAATCGATCCGACTAGGAGTAAGGTGGGCTATCTATACTCCGGTTTAACGAAGGGCATACTAGCCACGGAGAGGCAGCGTATCAATGGCGGTCTTGAAACAACGAGTCGTTGCAAGGTCGTTGGCGTTGTGAATCCTTCGAGCATTACCATCAATGACTTTCCTCGTCGTGCCATAAGGAACGAATCCCACCGCAGAAGCAGTTTTGCAGTTACCTTTGTTTTTATACTTCTCGCCGGTCACAAAACATGCCACTCAACAACAAACCTCGCCTTACCCTTCAACCGAACTTCGTAATGCAAGCAAAGTACCAGCTGGCACAAAACCGAGCACAAGAACATCCTGCTGCAACTGCCACGACATTATCATCTACAGCAGCCACGACGACTTCACATGGGTCTTCCGTCTCTACCGCACATCATACTCGGGACTAAACGTAGATGCAGAATTGAACAAAGCGATCGAGATCCTCCACTCGTACATCCGCAAAACAATATTTTACAACATCGAGCGTCACGGGCAGCTCTGGGAAAAAGAGGACCCTAGCGTCAGAGACGATCTAGACGACGCACCGGGACAGCAGCTCTGGAAGCGCTGGCGGAATGATATCGTCGAGGATCGCGCGCTGCTTGAAGGTGCATCTCCTTTCCCGGCAGCGTACTTTGTCGTGAACTTTAAAAGGGTCTTCTCAGCGGGCTGATGCAGTGTACCAGCCATTCGGAGTGTCATAAAACTGCTGCTTGTGTGTCTAAACCAATGGGAGTGGTTGATCTTGTGCATCAACAAAAAGGTAAATCAAGGGACGCCGCCGGGGAAGGAGATCGCTTGCCAGGTTGAATCAGCTGCATCATGAATGGCTGATGTCTCGAGGCGGGTAGACTGTGCAGAATTGTCGTAATCGTTACTTTCTCATTCTTGATGAGGAAGTCATGGACAATTTGCTCTTCCTCCCTCCACCCGGGGTACGCATATCGCCAACGATCTGCATGAGAGTGTTTGATGCAGAATTCGGGCTGCCGAGTTCATACTTCGGGAGTGGAAACGCTGATGAAGAGGATTCTGACGATGATGAAGATGAGGAAGTTGATTCGAGCGAAGGGGACGACTATGAAGGATGGTTCTTTACCAGAGTGGAGAGGCTGAAAGATATCTGGTTTAATGACTTGCAGAAGGAAAGGCATGAAGAGGTGTATACTTGGGATGAGGAGTCACGTCCAGTGCGTCTGGCATAGTGACACGTCGATTCAAGTGCTCGGAATTTAGATTTAGTATAGAAGGAAAGCTGCTCTTCTTTGAGGCCGCGTTGGAAATAACATAATAGACAATTGGAAGGAAAGGATTGCTTGGCCATGCCTCTGATGCTTTATAGCTTCGCCGACTCCTTGAGAGTTCCAACCTTTAGACGGTCCTGGTACTTCTTGAGGACTGACTCGTTGTGGTACTGTAAAAAGTGTTAGTGAGTCTTCTTCTATCCAAGATTACACCATAATCCATGGGCAATCGCAACCGCAACCGAGTAGCAGAGTTCCCGCGCGAACCATCGAGAGTCCCGCGATCTCTGCCATCCATCGACACCAGACCAACAGCCATGAGCTATAGACCATAGCAGTCTCGCCGCAGCCATCCCAATCCATACAATGTACGCGCTCCACTTACCTTCCAGAACTGCTTGCTAGCATCCTTGCCTCCTACTCTCTTCAAGATCTTGGCTCCACCAGGGTGTTCATCCACGAAGCTTCCCATCTCGTATACATTGTTGTCGATGATGATGTGCAAGCCCTTCTCGACGCTACCGGCCTCCTTCACCTCGTTGGCTGTGAACTGCTTCGACATTGTGGAATGCGCTGACTCGGGGTTTGGGACGTAATTTGTGTGGATGCGCTCGGGATTTGTTTCGGCGGGTCGCGGAGTCAACCGTGGCGATGCTAGTATATCTGTCTATCTCTACCAGGTCTCGTGGGCTGATGTAAATGTTGATTTGTTATTGCCGAGGATAATGGTGTTTGGCGATGGGAGACTAATGGAGATGCGCTGAGTGGACAGATTTGAGTGGCGGGTTTGCTGTAGGCCGACGAAACAAGCCGAGGTCCACCAAAAGCCGACGATGCTGATTGCTGATCAGGAGAAAAGGGCCTAGATTTATGCAGCAATGTGTGCAAAAGTATGAATATGAATCTCGTAAGTATAATCATGTTTTGTCATATTTCATGCGCGCTGCTCAAATGCTACTACATATTGGCCCTACCATGCATTCAAGGCCTGCCCAAGAAGTCAGGTTTGCCAAGCGGAACACCCTCCTTCCTCAGAATGTCGTATGCGGTCGTGATGTGGAAGTAGAAGTTAGGGATGCTCCAGTAGGAGATGTAGACAGTTCCGGTGAACTTGAACTCCTTGCCGGGCACCTGGACAGAAACCTCAGTCTCCTCCTTGCCCTTGAAAGCATCCTTGTTGCCCTCGGCGTCGCGGAGAAGCTTGAGGGTACGCTCGATGCGGTCCTTGAGCTGGGCGGTGGTCTTCTCGTTGTCTTCGTGGACGACCCACTCGGTGCCAGCGACGCGGTGCAGCACACCCTTGGCGACGTTGCAAGCGAACTGGACCTGGAAGGACAGGGGAAGCATATCCGGGTGCAGTCTGGCGCTGGCGAGTTGCTCAGAAGAGACGTTGTTCTCGTTGGCCCATGATTCGGCCTTCTCGATGTTGTGAGACAGTTGCGTGAGACCGCGGATGAAGAGCGGGACGCCTATAGTGTTGCTGTTAGAGAATTGGCAGGGGATTATATTGGCTGCAGCGGTTTCTCACTGTGCAATCAGTCAGTATTGGCATTCGCTTAATTGTGCATATGCACATGCGGCTGCATACCTCATTTCGTATAAGACGGCCATGGTAACGGTGATGTGATTGGTCGAGGTGGTAGATAGGGCTCAGATTGCGTGCTTGAGATGACCGAAATGGGACGTCGTAAAAAGATTACTGATCTTGCTGGATATCTTTATATATAAAAGGCGACGACAGCTTGCGTTCCGCTGTTGCTTTCCAACCATTGTGGATTCTGCGGAAATGTGGTGCGCTAGCTTACGAATCGGCACCGCGCCGGCTTCGAGGCGGTCTGCGCTGGTTCGTTGTGCAAACGAAAACGACTTGCTGTTGTGTCACGTTTTGAGATTGAATCCATGCTGTGGCAAAACGAGTCGTCTCGTTAACAATGCGACAGCGCTGCCATGTTGCGCAGTGCTCGTCAAGAACCTTTTAAGCAAGCCGGCTCGAGTGTCCATGCGAATACGCACATGGCTGCAGAGGAGAAGTTTTCGCGCCCCGGCGACCATCATCCTGGAATTGATATGAACTACAGCAGCCAAGCAGGTGAGGGTAGGTGGGAATACTGGCGGCCGCATTCATAGAAAGGCTGAGACGACGACGCTGTGTTATATGCCTGTCTCGTGGCTGAGGACGAGCATCCAGGGTGACCAGTGGTATCTCTGATTCATCTGTATATCTGGACGATACCTGTCCCGCTCCGCTCGCCATTGGTCGGAGTTTTTGCCACGATACTCCTCCCGGACGATAGGGAAGTTGCTGTTCGAGCTATCTTGATCCTTCCATACTTGAGACTCGTGCTTCCCATCTTGTACAGTCCTGGGTCGAAGCAGGAACAATGCCTTGCCTGAGCAGAACACAACTCAATATGGATAGCTTCACGGCCCCCTCCAACTCTCCATCACTCACATCCACCACGACCCATCACGCTCCACGCGCATCACTAGGCACATCGTCGCCTCAACATCGATACACATCGCTAACACACTCCGATCGTCCACTACTCGGCATTCACCGAGCCACGTCTTCATTCCAGCACTCCGTTCGCACCCACCCGCTCGTCGACGCAGAACTTCGCATCCACATCTAACACGATGCACATTGTGCGATGGATAGTCGCAATTGTGATCTTCGCAACATGCATGATCTCCTGGGAACTCATATCCCAGACGATGTACCCATATTTTGAAGATCTTGGGGAGACCATTCACACCTACGTCAACTTCCACAGGGTCAAGAGCGAAATCGACATCGCTTTCAGATACCCTGTTGTCGCCAGGCCTGCCAATGCCAGCAGTCCGTTGGCGCCAAAGATTCTGCACCACATCTGGCTTCAAGAGAACAGCGACGGCAGGCTCGAGAATTACGCAGAGTCACGCGGCACATGTACAGCGATGCACAAAAGCGAGGATGGCTAGCAGCACTGGCTTTGGACGGAAGAGATTGCCACCGAATGGGTCCACACCCAGTATCCGCAGCTCTACTTGAACTACACTTCCTACGCACAAACGATACAGCGCAGCAACATCCTCCGCTACCTCGTCCTCCATCATTACGGCGGCATTTACCTTGATCTGGATCTGACCTGCCGGCAACCACTGGACGAGCTCCTCCACGCACCATTCTTGACAACATCAACCTCAAAGTGGCCAGTGGGAATCAACAACGCTTTCATGCTCGCCAGGCCTCAGCATCCATTCCTCGACGATCTCATCCAAGGCAAACGAATTCAGAAGCTCGCCCGCGATTGGCCATCCCCATGGCTCGAATCTATGATGACCACTGGATTCATGTTCCTGTCCAACGCTTGGATGGACTACGTGGAGTACCACAAACACCCCAGCTATCAGGACTCGGTATTCGTGCTGGCAGACAACCATGGCAAGTACGCGGAGCACGCGCTGGGAGGAAAAGCGAAGACGCCCTTGTTCGAGCACGCCCGTGCAGGTTCGTGGCACTCTTGGGACGCGTCAATTGTCCTCTTTGTCGAGAGACGGCCCGTTCTCGCCATCGTAGGCATGGCATTCGTGGCATTTGCCTGGCTCGTAGGAATGCTTGTGGGTTGCTGTGGCCGCCCACGCCTCCGTTGCAAAGGCCGCACGCACCGCGTCCGACAAGAAAAGCACTGGAACGTGCGAACAGACGTGACCGAATCTCGCAGGAGGCGCGCTGACGCTCTGCACTCAATGCAAAGGCGACGGCGCCAGGTCCTGCCAACCCATCGTACGAATGCCACGCCTACACGCGAGACGCTGTCGCGCTACCTTGCTACTCTGGCGGGTACTAATCAAGGCGCGTCGCTCTCTGATGGCGCATATCTCCGCGACAGTAACGACAACATGATGCCGATATCGCTGCCTCCTCGCGCTGGATCGTACCCTGGGTCTCAGCATGGCAGGACGTCGTCGATTATGATACCTCCGCGCAACATTGGTTATGGTGGCAGGCCGTCTTCGATTTACGACTTTGCGTATTGAGTTGGCTTTCCTGGAGCGGAAGCAGTGTCGCTTTCAAGCGCACGGCGACGGAGGGCTTTTGGGGGTTTCAGGAGCTTTACAGGGCTGTTTTCCTGCTGCTTTTGTACTTTCTGCGAGTGCTTCCGTTGTTCGAGTTTTGGCTTGGGATGATGAATCGTGGAGGTCGCAGTGACGCGATTGCAGATTGCTGCGCTGTATCTTACCTAGTACAATCGACACACGGGGTCCTTCTTCTCTGCTTTCAACAAATCTCAAGTTGCTTGCATAGTCTTGAACATGACCTGTTGCTTAATACTGCATCGCACAACCACAACGAAATGCTTAACAGTGTAAGCTCAGCCTCTCGCTTCATATGGTGATACCATGCGCGCGTCTCCTCCACGGCTAAGTGATTGACAGGCACCTTCCGGTCGCCTGCAGCGGCTGGGTGCCTCGTACATACGGTGCAGGAGTAACTTGCAGATGGCGTTCGGGTCGAGAGTGAACCTGTGTGCCACGTCGGACCACTCACGCGGTCTGCCAAGAACAGCTGGTGGGATCTGGCGAAGGAAGCGGTAGGCTCATCTGGTATCGAGAGGAGCGAGGCTAGCTCGCGTCAGCCGGATTCTGCGGTCCTTAGGCCCGTTTGTTCGGTTCGGTTTCATACAGTCTGCATCTACGCGTGGTGTCTCTCAATGAATACAACTGTGCATGATAATACGCTCGAATGCTCAATTATGGTCAAGGTCGAGAAGGTTTGGTGGCGCCCACCCGGACAATACAAACAGCGATCGAACAGTACTCTACGCCATCGGTCTCACACCCGGACCGTACATAGACCGAGCAGAGGCATCACGTGTCGGAACTAGCCAGCCACAGACGTTTGCATTTGATGTCCATGCTCAGATTATGCAGCCAAATTGTGGAGTCCGGGGTTTGGAGTGAGGAGAACGTGGGGAGAGAGTCGAAAGGGCGGCAGAGAAAAGAGGCCGACTCAAGATCCAAGACGGAAAGCATATGCCGAGTCACGCAAGACAAACCTTCTCGTGGCAAAGCATTTCGCTAACGAGCCACGTCTCTAACGACGCCGAGTGCGCGCGAGAAAGCCTCAAGCCTTGTGTCGCTGAAGATTTGCGCCTTCGCTGCTTTGCCAGGCTTGCCAGCCAGGCGAGCGTAAGCTTGGGAGAAGAGGCTAAATGGAAAATGCACAGCTGAAGGATTGGATGCATCACGCTGCCATGTGCCAGCAATAATATTCGGGCCCGCTTCGGTACGTCTGGTTTGCCCGCAGAGTCACGGTCGCAAAGGGTACCTCGCTCTGCGACCGTGACGGGGGCCGATGTACGCCTCCACACCTCTGAACACGAGTGGGCCATGTGCCGTCGATCGCTAGCGGCGACACTCCCTGGCCATTCCCCTCACATAGAGTTAGCGCCGCGATGATCTCAGCAGCAGCATCATCGTTGCTATATTACTGAGCTGCTGCCACTGGGGAGCTATGAAGACCTTTAAGCAGGAGGGTTTGCCCATTTCCTACACCTATCCAGCCCAACGCCGCCCAGTCGGTTCCATCTCCCGCCACCATGGACACAACGAAGAACGACATCGGTCATCATGAGACTCTCCGCGATGAGGACATCATTGGCGAGAAGCGCATTGGACAGGATCGCGTTGAGCATCTGCGCCAATTGTCGCCAGAGGAACTCATCGCCGAGAAGAAGCTTAGGAGAAAGATTGACAGGCTGATCATGCCGGTTGTGGTCACCGTCTACCTCATGAACTACATCGATCGCAACAACTACGCCGCGGCCAGGTTGCAGGGTCTTGAGGAGGATCTTGGGTTGGAGGGCGATCAGTATCAGACAGCATTGTCGATTCTGTTCGTCGGATATGTTCGTCAAAGTCTCCGCCACTCGGCAAATACGAAATGCTAACGCAAAACTAGGTGCTCATGCAAGTTCCCTCCAACGCCGTGATGAACTACGTCGGCAGACCATCTCTATACCTCGGATTCTTCACATGCGCTTGGGGCCTCGTGTCTCTTCTCACCAGCCAAGTCAAGGGCTTCGGCGGAATGGTCGCTTGCCGTTTCATCCTGGGAATCGTCGAGGCTCCGTTCTTCGCCGGTGTGCTCTTCTACCTTTCCAAGTGGTACACCAAGAGCGAGCTGAACCTCCGCATGTCCATTTTCTACTCGGCATCTATGCTTTCAGGAGCTTTCGGTCCTCTGATCGCGGCTGGAATTCTGTCGAGCGACACTTTGATTGGATATCACGGTATCACGGCCTGGCAGTGGGTACGTAACTGACACCATCTTTGTTCGTCTACGTCCGTCCAAAATCTGACCCAACTCCCAGCTTTACATCATTGAGGGCGCTCTCACTATCCTCGTCGGAATTATTGTGATGGTAGTTTTACCAGACTTCCCCGACACCTGGAAATCATTGACCCCCGAGGAGAGACATGTGGCAAACCGCCGTCTTGCTCTTGACGCCGCCGAAGCCGATGTCGATGAAGCTGGCGGAATGTCGCAGCTCCGTGGCATCAAGCTCGCTTTCCTCGACCCGAAGACTTGGGTGCTTGCTGTCGCATACCACGGTATCACTGGCGCTGCTGGGTAAGTCAACTGATGCAGATCGATAATTCTTGGTCAGTACTGACACCACCTGATTCTTAGATTCCAAAACTTCTTCCCGACACTCGCCAAGGCGACATTCAACTACGACAACAACGTGATCAACCTCCTCCTCGCAGCTCCACCATACATTTTCATGGTGATCTGGTCCCTCCTCCACTCCCTTGCAAGCGACCGAACCGGCAACCGTTTCTGGTTCTTCATCTACCCTGTCCCGATTGTGCTCATCGGCTGCTTCATCTTCATGTTCGTGGAGAACAACGGCGCCAGATACTTCTCGCTCTTCCTGATGATTTTCATCTTCGCCATGAACGGCACAGTAAGTACCTCCAACACCCGTCTCACCCACAGAAGAAAACCAATCTCTAACATCCCCAACAGACCTACGCCTGGATCGCAAACTCCATCCCCCGCCCCCCAGCCAAACGCGCCGCAGCCCTCGCCTTCATCAACAGCTTCGGCAACGCCGCCTCCATCTGGACGCCTTTCACCAACTTCAAGTGGTCGGCGCCCTACTACCACCCCGCAATGGGCATCATCATCGCCCTGACCGCGATCGCGGGCATCTGCGGTATCATCCACCGCTGGCTGCTGGAGAGGGACAACAAGCGCCTGGCGCGCTTGGAGAATGAGAGCGTACCGCTGTCGGAGAGCGATCTGAGGAAGTTGCAGAAGACGGCGGATATGGAGGGGATTGATATTGCGACTGCTAGGCAGTTGCAGAAGGGGTATAGGTTTATGATTTGAGAGGAGGACGGTTGTTTGTTGGCTCTGGTTACATACAACAACTCAGAAATGCATGTGATTTTACAAGTAGTGTTTTGAAGCTTTGAGACTTGACAACGTGCCTACTCGCTGTTGATCTCAACTCTGGTGCTGTTCTGTGGCCTTTAGAATCCATTCTGCGTCAAAAAGGTGCCAATGCACAGCTCGTCTACGTCATGGTAGCCAAAAAGTGCAAAAGAAGATGTGGTCCCACCGTGAATCGAACACGGGTTAAGCGCGCCACAAGCGCTTGTGATACCTCTACACTATAGAACCGATTCCAGATGCTGCTTTATAATTGTTCATATAATATATACCTTTGTTGAATGCAAAGGTCCATGACACCCTGTATCAACTTGGGTCAAACTGCAGCACGGCAATCAAATCTCTACAAGTACTTGTATGCATACTTGTTACGATGTTTATCTGAGTCATAACACATATAGTACCAATCTCACAATGTCCTCCTGGAAAGACTGAACGAAACCAATGTGATTTATGCGTCGTATTGCAGGGCGAGAAGTTCCAAAGCTCTCGAACGAAGCAATACGGCCAACAAGGGGAGAACAAAGCTGTTGCAAACATGCCCAGTGATACGGTGATCCCTAATTTACTGTCTAAAAGCTCCCAGGGCCTTATTTGCCTGGTTGCGAGACTCTTCGCCAATTGTCATGTTTTGCCAGTCTTTCGATATCACCCCAACCCTAACCCGAAAATCAGAAGAGCATGGATGATATGGAAGAAGCCATCCTTACCGGTGAAACACCCGTCCATGTTTGTAATGAAAGCTTGAGATGAGCCCAGACGATGCGTTAATCGATCTGCATACGGCGAAACTACACCACCATGCGGAACTTCAACTTGTCATCGCCCGTGATGCTGTCCTTCTGCGCTTCCAGCTCATCCACATCCCACTTGCAGTTGATAAAGCGACCAGAAGCCCACGGTCTGTGTTCTTTGGAAAACCAGACACAAACAGCTCCACAGAGAGTGATGTCGTCTTTGAGCACTGAACGTCTGGTGTCAGCCTCGTTCTCGACGTGGAACTTGGCAAAAGAAGTACTTACTAGCTTTCATGGCATCAGGCACGAACTGTGCACTATAGCTCATGACTCCACCAGGATGCAGAGCAATACAGTTGAGGCCTTCTTGTTGGTAAGTCTCACCAACATGCTGTGTCAACCTGTTCAACGCGTGCTTGCTAGCCGCGTATGCGATTGGCACTCTGTTGGTCATGTGTGCTGCCATCGACGTGATATTGATGATCAACCGGCCCTTGTTCTCCGGCTTTGTCATCACAGGAATCAACTGCTGCATGGCGTACATGGGACCGAGATAGTTGAGCTCGAACAGCTGGGCGTGCTCCAGCGGATCGGTCTGATCCAGTCTGTTGAAGCCGCTGTTCGAACCAAGTCTGCCGGCGTTGTTGATAAGGCAGTCGAGGCGGCCGCCGAAATCTTTCTCGACCATGCTGCGCAGTTCTTGGAATGTATCGAGCTTGGAAGCATCCGAAGCGAAAGTGCGGACCGTGATAGAAGTACCGTTGTTCTGGGCGATTTCCTCAAGTTCCGATTTGACCTGATCGAGATCGGAAGATGTGCGGGCAGTGATGATGATGTTGCTAGCTCTCGCTTGAGCATAAGCTCGTGCGATGTGTTGTCCGATCCCTTTACCGGTTCCCGTGATGATGACGGTGTAGCCTTCGGGAAGCGTAACCTTCGATGGATCTGTCGAAGCGTTGGGCTCTGTGTGCTTCATCTTGGTCATATCATTGCCCAGATGAGCTGGCATTTGTGGCGGCCCTTGCGACATGATGTGAGATGTGATGCTGCCCGAGATGTCAGTACATGGGCTTCAGCGACGAAGCTGTATCTTGCAACTTCGTGCGGCCTTCAGCTACTCGTTGTGGACTCACCTTCGCAACCTGGTGTCGGTTCGTGTATCTGTATATGCACTAGAAGGCATTGCGACATGCGTGGAAGATTGGACGAACAAGTACGGTGGGTCGCAGATGGCTGCACAGATCATCGTGCAGCAAGGTGACGTGACGACTTCCAAGATATCTCAGCCTCACCACTACATCGACGAACAGCCCTGCATTAGACATACTAATACCTGGAACTTTTGTAATCAACACATCAAGAGGCATCAGGAAGATATCTGTCATGAATATACTGTGCACCACACCAGCATGATGGCAACCACATGCAAACTGTACTGCGTACGGCACCCTCTGGGCTTCATCTTTTAGCATCATCAAAAAGCAAGAATATTTCACGAGCCAAGAAGCTATCTTATTCACAGCCTCTCTTCTGATGCATCGCTTGACTACATATGCCACAGGTTCATGCCCCGTGTGCGAGGGTATGCGGCTCTGCCGTCCTCGGAGCTGGCGACTGTCGCCTTGAAGTGACATCGCGACATAGACAATACAATCGATCTCCATGACAATGCTAAAGATCGTATTAGCCAAAGCGGGGCTTAATTCATGGGTATCCGCATGGTCATGCTATAGCGGAAGCATGTCTCGTCTGCAGCCCAGTCGCTACCCGTCAAAGCCGGCGTAAGCAGAAATGTCTACCAGAAATACAGGTTGAGACAGCCAACAAACTTTCCAGAGCGAAAGCAACACTTGCAACTATGCGCCCGAGCAATATAGAACTCTGTGGGTCTCTCCTGCGTGCTGATCATGATCCCAGATTCGCCGTATCTCTCATCTTCTCGACTTGCTGGCAAACGACTTCACCCATCAACTCCGCTGCAGTAGACACGCACGTCACTATCACGATGGAAGACCAACTTCAAGACACTCCCGGCATACGGAATGCCATCAAGAGGCTCCCCAGCGTCCTCAGTCGCAAAGCCTCGACCGCAACCACTACGCTCAAGAGATCAAAGAGCAAAACCTTCGACTCCTTCACCAACCTTCCAGACAAGGACGCCGTGCCCGCAAGATCAGCCCTCCGAGGCGGCAGGGGACTGGGAAACCCACATCGTCGTGTCAGCTTCTACGACTCGTTGCCATGCCTCGATTATGGGCCAGAATTCAATTACCAGGCGCCCTGGCTTACGGAATTGGCCGATCGTGGAGGTGGTTTGCTCTTGCCTGCAATCACTGCTGAGGATCGCAGCACTGACGATCGTTTTCGTGAGCTCGAACACAACAGAGAGCAGTCGGCTGCCAGTCCAGCAGGTTTGCAGCCCGTGTCTCGACATGATAGTTCCATTGAACCTGTCGAACCGGTTTCACTTCGTCGGACCAAGAGCGTGCGCCTTTCCAAACCTTCTGGAGGCCCTTCTGGTAATGCCGAACGCAGACGATCTTGCATGGACTTCACCAAGGCCATGATGGAAGAGCACGCGCGCTCTCAAAGCCAAAAGCGGCCACTGTCTTCGCTTGCAGACAGGGCCGCCAGAGGTCAGTCTCCGAGACCTGCTCGTCATGAACCTGCGGACGTGGCATTCTCGCAGGGAGCCCATCCACGAAAATCAAGTCCGGGAACGCAGGAACAGATCCCAAAGGCTGATCACCTCGACAAAACCTCCCACGCGTACAAAGCACACGTTGATCAATCACTGAGGTCGATGCAAGGAACCGACAAGCGTGGAAGCGCATTTCTGCATGAGTCGCTCATAGAGATGCATGAAGCTCTGGAGCAGGCTTTGGCAGAGACTACCGCCACTCGACTTTCTTCCACGGATGAGGACGAAGCCGACCGTGCTTACGCCCAGGCTAAAGCGCTACATTGTCGATCAGTGACCGATGGCAGCAACGCGAGCAACGACAAGACGGGCGATGCGTTCTCTTTCGACATGCCGTATTATTCAGCGCAGCCCTCTGCGGAAGCAGTCAATTCCACGAGGACCACGCATCCTGAGGCGTCTCCCAGGCCTCGTGACTTGGAAACCTACGACCGGTCTGGTGAAGACTTGGTGTTCGATCCAGCACTGATGCCTTTGCCTCTTCGCATTCGTCCCCGCCAGCCCCCTAGGGATTCTGCAGTAGCCGAATGAGCGATGAGCTGCTTGCCACTGTCAATGAATTTATGAGAGAAGAAGATGTGGCGAGTGATGCAGAGACACTGCTTCGTTCCCAAGATCCAAAAGGATGATGAAATACGGGTACAGCGATACATGAAGTGAGCCAGATACGAAGGTGAAGATGGCAGAGCTGGTATGGTTGCCGTTCCAAGAAGAAACCGAGAAGCAGATACAGCCTACATAGATCTCTCCTCATTAACAAAAAAAAAGTTCATAGCTTCATCTCATCCAAACCCTCAAAACCTAACAAGCATTCTGGAAACCGTCGCCCTCAACTCTCTTCCCAGGGTTCCCCAGCACACCATCCTCCGTATCCTTAATCTCGCCGAAAACCTGCAAGAACGCCGCCGGCTCCTCAGCGCCCTGCACCTCATAGCGGCCATTGATAGTGAAATTCGGCACACCCGTGACGAACTTCCTCTTCGCCTCCTCGACCTCGCGATCGACCTCCGGGCCGCCAGCGTCACTGTCCAACCACTCCTTCACCTCTTTCTCGTCCAGACCGGCTTGCACGCCGCGCTTCACCAGCGTAGCCTTGTCGGTAATATCCTCCTCGTTCTCAAAGTACGCCGCGAACAGCTCCTCCACAACCCTCGTCTGCACATCCTCGCCCTTCGTGCGTCCCAACTGGATCAAACGGTGCGAATCGCGCGTGTTACCAGTCCTTCCTCCAAACTTGAAGCTAATCCCAATGTCTTTGCCCAAGCGCGCGAGGTGCGCTTGCATCACTTGCGTGCGCTGGGCGCCGAATTTCGCGGCATAGAGGGCTTGCTTGTCGCGGGACTCTTTGGGGGCGTCGGGGTTGAGGTAGAAGGGTTTCCAGCTGGTTGTGAAGGTGTCGTTGGGGTGGGCGGTGCGGTGCTGGGTGATTGCGCGCTCGAGGCGGTTTTTGCCGACGTAGCACCAGGGGCAGACGGTGTCGGAGACGATGGAGATGTTGTATTGGGTCATTGCGCGGGAGGTTGTGCGGAGAGCCACGGTGGGTGGTGGGTGGTTTGTTTGGTGGTGGGAGAGGACCTTGGTGGGGCTTTGGTGTGCTTGCTGTAGATTTGATGTTGGAGTGGGGTGGATGTGATTATAGGTGGAAGTGACTATAGACGAAAGGAAGACAAGTAGAAATAGCAAATATACTTAACTCCGGCGTGGTCGTAGGATTATTGTGCGATATTGCATAATCTCGCGAGGATAGTGGGAAAGGTTGGGTGAGCTTTGTGGCGGGACAGCGCAAAATGTGCCTCGGACAAAGACCCGGAGGCGGAACTGCTGGCGCGGGCGGTACTTTCACAGCTTTCGATTACTAATGGTACGGGAAACCGATGCCGAGACATCTCGAAAAACCACCGAGAGCCCGAAGTGCCGTTCCTGGCTTGTGTTATGCGTGTTATACTTGGAAGATCGAGCAATTCTAAGCGAGATGTGAACGACACTTTCTGGGCGATGAGTGATCATGATCAAGGGCTCATCTAGGAGGTATACCTCGAAGCCAGGTTCCTCCACCAATCCCTCATCATCCAGATGTCGAACTCAGTGACCTCCATGCTGCTGCCAGCATTCATAATGAAAGACTCTTGGCCGGTTGGGAGCCAGTCGTAGAAGTCATCCAAGGCCAAAGTGTGTCCAAACTCGTGCAACCAGATGTGAGGCTGCTCCAGAGCACCCAAGAAGTACTCGGAACCGATTCTCTGGCCCCAGTCGCCACCAGCACCGCCTTCCATACCCTCGGTCAGCCAGAGCGACAGGTCATATCTACCTTCAGGCCCGGAAGGACATTCGCTGTAGTCACCGTCCTGGTGGAAGAAGCGGCCGCAGCGAGGGTCGCATTCGGGAATACCTTCAGCGTCCGCGGTGGAGTATACCTCGATACCGTCGGTGCTACCTTGCAGCTTGGAGGCATCACTTGCTGCCCATCCGACGACTTGGGCACTGACGTTCTTGAACGGCCAGCCTTCGAAGCCGGTCAAGTGGTCGGTCCACTTGGGGACATTTGCTTGAAGCGATTTCTCGACAGCAACACGCTGCTCGGCGGTCACTGAAGCAGATGAGTCCCAGCGGACGCAGAAGTTGAGCTTGCTGCAGAGAGTCAGTGCTGTTCCAGACAGGTAAGAGTGATCTTGACTCACCCTTCCGCAGCCATGATGATGTCGTAGCCATAGTTCTTGAACGCGTCCCATTCGCCGTTGTTGTAAGTCTTAACGGAGTGGTCCCAGACCTCTTGCAGGGGCTTGACCAGATCGGAAGGCGGGTTCCAAGAAGACTGACGCTTGCTGCGCGCATTCTGGCCTAGGTTCTTCCAGACCGTTCCGTCGAGATCGCGGTCAGGCTTGGGAGCCTGAGAAGCAACGTGGTTGCCGCGAGGAAGCGCCAGCGCACCCAATGGGCTGAGGGCAAGGAGCGAAAGTGCCTTCATGGAGGAGTACATGATTTGATCGGGAGATCGCTTGTATATGTGAAGGTAAGAGATATAAAGAATGGACGCAAGCCAGCTCGCGAAATATGTGTAGGAAAACGAAGGTGTGCAAGGAATGAATTGATGATGAACTACTCCTCTTTCGTGACCAGAACATTCATCTTATACGTCGAATGATGCCAATGTAGGGCATCGGCAGTATAGCGATGCTATATATTTGTGAAACAATACCAAGGTACTAAGAACGAGTCCGTTGTCATCGTAGTGGTGGCTTGCCATTGTCGCCTATTTCAATTAGGGCTTTTCCCTGAAGATATTTACTGTCCTCGACAGAAGCGCGAAAAAGTCCATGGAATACGAGCGAAGTTCTCGCGAGTCGCAGGTCGCAGGCCATCCCGAAGTGTCATTTGCTTCACATAGAGTGACGAGTAGGGCTTGTCTTCAGGGAGTTGTCTGTGCATGTCGGGATTGCTTTCCTCGGACAGCCATTTGGGGAAGAGTGAGGCGGTGTTGTAATGGTCAAGCACCGCTTAGGATGATGTGCGAAAATGTACGCAATGGATGTGGTTCAAGCATGATTGTCTTGATGTTGTCTTGATGGATGAAGTGAAACGAGTGTGTCTTGGTCGCAAGCTCCAAGCTCAAGAGCAGAGTGGCGAACAGCGGAATTCGCCGAAAACAACTGCCACGCGCTGATAGGTCGGTGAGGACTACCATCAAGACAACTCCATCACCATCAACGTACAGACGTGGCCACGATCACCGTCTGCACTTTGATTAGCAGTATGGACGAAACTGTGGAAGGTCCAACCTTTCGCGCGAACAAGCGTCGCAAGGTCTTTCGCAAGAGAGCTGAAAGCGACGCCAACGATGATGAGCCACATGTCGCGACCTCTTCACTACCGGACCAAGCACGGCCAGCCGACGAGAACACCAGTGTCATAACAGGCGAAGAAGATGCAACATCACGACCAGACATCGCACGCGTACGCAAAGCTAAGAAACACGGCATAGCCTTCTCGAGCTCAGACCGGACCTCATCACGACCACATAACGACAACGAAGAGACTGCCTTGGTTGTCTCAGAACCTCAGGTAGTAGAGCAACAGAATGGTCGTTTCACGCGACAGACCGGCAAAACTGTAGTCGAAGACGACAAGCATATGTGCGTTTTACCACCCTAGCGAACCTCCCAACTCGCACATACATCTTAAATCAGGACTGACAGCGTAGGTCGGCATACATAGACTCGAAACTGGCTGAACTACGCTATGGATCTTCCACACCAAACATAACCACCACCACCACCCGAGAACCTAGTCGTGCTCCGACGAACCAACCTCCAGCCTCAGTACAAGCCCAACTCTCGCCCAGCCAAGACTCAGCACCACTCTCGCCACCCACCCAAACCCACCAACCACACAACCCATTAAAACAACAACAACCACCATCCGGTACCCGCCGCAGAAACCGCGGCCCCCGCCCTCCCTCCCCCTCAACAACAGCCCGCGCAACCCTCATCGACCAAATCATGCGCGAATCCAACCACACGCCACACTACACGCCCGTCACCGCTTCAAACTCCTCCAACCCCTCCACCAAAGGCAGCAAAAACACCACAACCCTCGACCCCGACGCCGCCGCGGCCGAAGCCTTCAAAGCCGAATTTCTTGCGCAAGCAGAGGCAAGGAATCTCTCGCGGCGCCAACCTGCTGCGAATGCGGCGGGAAAGGGCGAAGTGGCTTCGGGGCCCAAGTTGGGTGGGAGTCGGGCGGCGAGGGAGAGGATGAGGGTGGCGGAGGAGGCGAAGGGGAAGAAGTAGCGC
>Ga0265797_10001090_pt1 | contig 48679 bp, 41 predicted proteins | sample P2T30metagenome_FD_192433 | JGI IMG/M metagenome (GOLD analysis project Ga0265797, IMG submission 192433) | Plant litter microbial communities from East Loma Ridge, Irvine, California - P2 T30 | ecosystem: Environmental > Terrestrial > Plant litter > Unclassified | place: USA: California...
GCGTTCAACGGCGCCGGAACCCGTTGGATTGGCACCATGCTGCGTCTGGATACTGCGGATCACACGATGCCGCGATGCACCTGGCCCTGGTGGGGTGGACGGGTCCCCCGTCCACGCGTTCAACAGCACGGGAGCCTGTAGGGTTGGCGGCTCTGCCGCCGACGCGCCGATCGCTACCGGCTCCGCTGTCGTACCGGATGACCTTACCGCCAGCCATCACCGCGTCGGCGGCGTAGCCGCCAGCCCTACGCCTGGCACCATGCTGCATGTGGATACCGCGATGCCAGGTGGCCCTGGTGGGGTGGACGGGTCCCCCGTCCACGCGTTCAACAGCGCCGCCAGCCCCACGCCTGGCGCCATGTGTGTTCGGTAAAATGCACATCTTCCCACCACGGACCACGCCATGACCGACCACGTCCTGACCCGCATCGCCAACCGCACCGGCATCATCACCCTCGACCGCCCCAAGGCCCTCAATTCCCTGTCGCTCGCCATGGTGCGCGCCCTGACCGCGGTCCTGCGCGACTGGCATGACGACGCTGACGTCGCCGCCGTCGTCATCACCAGCTCCAGCGAAAAAGCCCTGTGCGCCGGCGGCGATATCCGCTTCTTCCACGAAGTCGGCCGGGCGAACCCGATGGGCGGCAGTGCGCTGCTCGAGGATTTCTTCACCGAAGAATACGCGCTGAATCATCTGATCCATTACTACCCGAAGCCGTACATCGCGCTGATGGATGGCGTGGTGATGGGGGGCGGCATGGGCATCGCCCAGGGCGGCCCCGATTGCGGCCTGCGCATCGTGACCGAACGCACGAAGATGGCGATGCCCGAAGTGAACATCGGCCTGTTCCCGGACGTCGGCGGCAGCCATTTCCTGTCGCATGCGCCGGGCCAGCTGGGCAACTACCTCGGCCTGACCGGCCTGACGATCGGCGCGGCCGACGCGCTGTATGTGGGCCTGGCCGACCTGTTCGTCCCGAGCGCGCAACTGCCGGCACTGCAGGCCTTGATCGATACGACGGATGGCGCGCAACTGGCGCAGGCGATCCGCACGTTCGCCGCGCCGCTGCAGGAGCAGGCCGGCGCCGGCACGCTGCAGGCGCAGCGAGCGTCGCTCGACGCCCACTTCGGCGCCGGCCCGGTCCCCGCCATCATGGCCTCGCTCGCGCGTGACGATGCGCCGTTCGCCCAGAAGGCATTGCAGGCCATGCGCCAGCGCTCGCCCCTGATGATGTGCGTGACCCACGAACTGCTGGCGCGCGGCGCGCGCCTCGGCGTCGCCGATTGCCTGCGCCTGGAGCGTTCGCTGGTGCGCCGCAATTTCGAACACGGCGAAGTGCTGGAAGGCGTGCGCGCGCTGGTGATCGACAAGGACAACGCGCCGCAATGGAATCCGCCGTCGCTCGATCAGGTCACGCCGGAGATGGTGGCGCGCTTCTTTGAACCGGTGTGGCCGAAGTACGCGCATCCGCTCAGGCACCTGGAATAATTTGCGGCGTGCATATCCGTTTCTGCGTGACTGCATAGCGTTGGCGGTGTGATCATCGGAACATCTTGAACCGATGAGGAATGACGATGCGCGTAACCGCCTTGCTGCTGTCGACGATCATGTGCGGCGCTGCCGCGGCGCAGGACTACCAGCCCGACTTCGACCCGAGCAAGTACAAGGGGCCGGCCAGTGGGCCAGTCAACGAAGTGCTGGTGCTGGGAACTGCGCACCTGTCGCAACTCCCCAAGGGCTTCAAGCCGGGCAATCTGCAACCGCTGATGGACCGCCTGGCAGCCTGGCGGCCGCAGATGATCGCGATCGAGGCGCTGTCAGGACCGCAATGCGATCATGTGCGCCGTTTTACGCGCGGCTACGATGACACGTTCACGACGTATTGCTGGGATCCGGCTCCGGCCCGTGCCGCGACCGGCCTCGATGTGCCTGCCGCCACCGACGAAGCGACCAGGCTGCTGGCCGCATGGCCAGCCACGCCGACCGCGGCGCAGCGGCGCCAGCTCGCAGCTGTGTTCCTGGCCGGCGGCGAGCCCGCCTCGGCACTGGTGCAGTGGTTGCGTCTGCCCGCAAGCGAGCGTATCCCCGGCGATCGACTCGATGCGGCGCTGGTGTCGGTGTTGACCGGGCTTGAACAGAAAACCAGCGAGAACTACCTGATCGCGTCGCGTCTGGCCGCGCAGCTCGGGCATGAGCGGGTCTATCCGATGGATGACCATACGGCCGACAGTGCGAACGGAGACCACCAGGCATATGGCGCGGCGCTTACCAAGGCGTGGGACAACCCTGCCACGGCGCAGCGCAGCAAGACCGATGATCCCTTGCATGACGGCGCCACGTCGCCCGACGGCGTGATGGCGATGTACCGCGCTTCGAATGCGCCCGGCCAAGGCAAGCTCATATTCGACAGCGATTTCGGGGCGGCGATGAATGAGCCATCGCCGCAGCGCTACGGACGCAACTACCTCGGCTATTGGGAAACCCGCAATCTGCGCATGGCCTCGAACATCCGCGATGCGCTTGGCGTGGCGCCTGGCAAGCGCATGCTGGTCGTCGTGGGCCAATCGCACAAGGCCTATCTCGAGGCCTATCTCCATCAGATGCACGATGTGCGCATCGTCGATGCGATGCCTGTGCTGCGTTGATCCGGCGGCGATTCCGTGGCGTGGACGGGACCCGTTCACCCCACGCTGCGCACTACGGCAATTCAAGCCGTCGGATTCTTCGGCTGCTCCCGATGGCGCACGATCACCCGCTCGGTCGACGCGAAGTGCGCTCCCAGCCGCTCTGCCATGTACACCGACCGGTGCTGCCCGCCGGTACATCCCACCGCCACCGTGAGATAACTGCGGTTATCGGTCTTGAACGACGGCAGCCACTTGGCCACGAAGGTGCGGATATCGCCCAGCATCTCGATCGCGCTCGGCTGGGCGTCGAGGAAGGCGATCACCGGCGCGTCGCGGCCGGTGAGGGGGCGCAGCGCCAGGTCGTAATACGGATTCGGCACCGCGCGCACGTCGAACACGAAGTCGGCGTCGAGCGGCACGCCGACCTTGAAGGCGAACGATTCAAAGAACAGCGTCAGCGGCGCATGGGCGACTTCGGCCAGCTCCTTGATCCAGCCGCGCAGCTTGTTGGCCGACAGTTCGGACGTGTCGATCACGTGGCCCAGGTTCTCGATCGCCGACAGGCGCTCGCGTTCTTCGGCGATGCATTCGATCAGGGTGCGGCGCGAGGCCGGATTCTCGCCCGGGCGCAGTTCGTGCGACAGCGGATGACTGCGGCGGGTTTCGGAAAAACGCGCGACCAGCGAGTGGGTGCTGGATGTCAAGAACATGACCTTCACCGCATGGCCCTCGTCGCGCAGACGGCGCACGTTCACCGGCAGTTCGGTCAGCGACTCGGCGCTGCGCGCATCGACCGCGACCGCGATCTTGCCGGTGCCGCTCTCGTCCACCGCATGCACCAGCGCCGGCAGCAGGGCCGGCGGCAGGTTGTCGACGCAGTAGTAGCCTGCGTCTTCGAGAACATTCAGGGCAACCGATTTGCCCGAGCCAGAGATACCGGTAATGAGGACGATGTGCATGCGGCGATGATACCGCAACCACGGTCAATGATGCCGATCTCCGGCCAGTTTTATCGATCAGTCCGAGCTCATCGCCTGGCGCTGGCGCTCCATGAATTCCTGCAGCGTGTCGATGCCGCGCAATTGCAGGATCGTGTTGCGCACCGCGGCTTCGAGCAGCACCGCGATGTTGCGGCCGGCCGCCACGGGAATCACGACCTTGCGCACCGGCAGGCCCAGCACGTCCTCGGTCGGAAAGTGGAACGGCAGGCGCTCGACTTCCTCGTCCAGCGCGCCGCGCTTGACCAGGTGCACGATCAGTTTCAGGCGCATCTTGCGCCGCACCGCCGTCTCGCCGAAGATCGCCTTGATGTCCAGCAGGCCCAGGCCGCGCACTTCGAGCAGGTTCTGCAGCAAGGGTGGGCAGCGCCCCTCGATCATATTGGGCGCGATGCGCGAGAACTCCACCGCGTCGTCGGCCACCAGGCCGTGCGAGCGCGAAATCAGTTCCAGGCCCAGCTCGCTTTTACCGAGGCCCGAGTCGCCGGTGATCAGCACGCCGACACCGAGCACGTCCATGAACACGCCGTGCATGATGACGCGCTGCGCCAGCTTCTTGGACAGGTAGACGCGCAGGAAGTCGATCACCTGCGCCGCCGGTAGCGGGGTAGAGAACAGCGGGATGTTCTGCTCGTCGCAGATGGCGAGGATCTCGGGCGGCGTTTCCAGGCCCTGCGCGATGATCAGCGACGGCGGGCCACCGCCGATCAGCTCGCCGATCACGTGGGTGCGCGAGTTGGCCTTGAGGCGGTGGTAATAGTTCAGCTCCTGGTGCCCGAACACCTGGATGCGGCCCGGGTGGATCAGGTTCAGGTGGCCGACCTGGTCGGCCGCGGAAGCGGCATCGCCGGCGATCTGGCGTTCGCCACCGGGAAAGCCCGCGAACCAGCCCAGTTGCAGGCTGTCACGGTTATCGTCGTACAGCCGCTGGATGGTGAGCGGCCCCTGCAGCATTGGCATTGTCGTCGTCGTCGCGGAATGAGCGCGGCGTCATTGCCGCGCTACAAGGAGACGTCAGTTTAACCTAGAGCTTGCAGGCTGGGTTGCCAGTTGATGATGCGCTGGTGGACCGCGTGTGGATCGGCGTCGGTCGCCAGTGCGGTACGGATGGCTTCGTCGGAGAACAGCTCGGCGATCTCGGACAGGATCTCCAGGTGCTGCTGGGTGACGTGGTCCGGGATCAGCAGGAAGAACAGCAGGTTGACCGGCTGGCCGTCGGGCGACTCGAACGGAATCGCTTCCTTCAGTCGCACGAAGGCGGCCAGGGGCGCCTTGAGGCTCTTGCTGCCCTTGATCCGGCCATGCGGCACGGCCACACCATGGCCAAGGCCGGTGGAGCCGAGGCGCTCGCGTGCGAACAGGTTTTCCGAGACGATCGAGCGGGCGATGCCACAGTTGTTCTCGAAGATCAGGCCAGCCTGCTCGAAAGCGCGTTTTTTGCTGGAAACTTCGATATCCAGCTGGACGTTTTCGAGCGAGAGGATTTTGCTAAGGTTCGTCATGACATGTGGTGCGATGCACTGAGTGCTTGCGAGCACGGGATTATAGGCCTGTTTGCGATGGACGACACTCGAATTCACAACAGTTCGACACTTCGCCGCACGGCAGCGCGGCAACCGGGGGTCACCGGCGCTTAACTTGTTGATTGCAATCAACATTGCCGCGCAATATCTTCGACGAATTATCTGCATCGGCAAGCAAACCTCCGCTCGCCGGCCCATTCACCGAGCATTGCATGCGCATCGCCTGAAAAATGGGCAGTGTGCCGGCCTGTCGCCAAAAACGCACAGGCGTTCGGTCACATCGTGACCGAAATCCGGTATTTACTGGCGCGCGCCACGCAGGTTCGATGGCTTGCCGGTGCTGAAATTGGCGCGCCATGGATTGATGTCGAGGCCACCACGACGGGTGTAGCGGGCATACACCGCCAGCTTGCTCGGCTGGCACTGGCGCAGCACATCCATGAAGATGCGCTCGACGCATTGCTCATGGAACTCGTTGTGCTCGCGGAAGCCGATCAGGTATTTCAGCAGGCTTTCCTGGTCGATTTGCGGACCGACATAGCGGATCTGCACGGTGCCCCAGTCGGGCTGGCCGGTGACCAGGCAGTTCGACTTGAGCAGGTGCGAGACCAGGGTTTCCTCGACCGGCGCTTCGTCGTGGTTGGCCTTGAGCAGTTGCGGCGCTGGCGAGTAGCTGTCGATCTCCACGTCCAGGCGGTCGAGCAGCGTGCCGTCCAGTTCGCCCATCCGGATCTTGCCGAAGTCTTCCGGGCTGGTCAGCGTCACGTGCACCGGTGCGCCGAAGCCGTTCGACAGATCGTCGCGCAGCAGGGCGAGCAGGGCGTCGGTGCCGGCCAGGCGGGTCTGGTTGAACGAGTTCAGGTACAGCTTGAACGACTTCGACTCGATGATGTTGGGCGAATCGCTCGGGGCCGTCACGGTCGCGATCGCAACCTGCGGCTTGCCGCGCATGTTCAGCCACGACAGTTCATACGCGTTCCAGATGTCGACGCCGAAGAACGGCAAGGTGCCGGTGCCGGACAGGCCGAGCTCGTCGCGCTTTTGCTGGCGCGGGATGGGGAACAGCAGTTCGGGGGCGTATTCGCTCTGGTACGCGGAGGATTTGCCGAGGGGGGATTGGTCTGGGGTATTCATAAGCAGGGTAGGGGGCGCTTCACTTTGCCACCGCCCTCAAGACCGTCATTCCCGCGCAGGCGAGAATCCAAGTTTGCATGCACACCGCCATTGCACGCTGCGGTAGCGGCTCGACGGACTTGGATTCCCGCCTGCGCGGGAATGACGTGCTGGGGCCGATGGCCGAAGTGGCGCCAATTCATTCAGGCATTAGCGCCAACTCTATTCAGGCATTGGTGCCGGTTCTATTCAGGCATCGACGCCGGTTCTATTCAGGCATTGAAGCCGGTTCTATTCAGGCATTGACGCCGATTTATTCAGAAGAGGGAACTACGCCCCCAAAAACAGTTTATAGACGGGATTATTGCTCTCGTCCCAGTAGCGGTAACCGAGCGATGCCAGGAACTGGCGGAATTCCTCCATCTCGGCCTTCGGCACCTGCAGGCCCACCAGGATGCGGCCCACATCGCCGCCCTGGTTCCGGTAATGGAACAACGAGATATTCCAGTTCGGCGCCATGCTGTCCAGGAAGCGCATCAGCGCGCCCGGCCGTTCGGGGAATTCGAAACGATACAGCAATTCGTCCTGGGCCAGCGAACTTTTACCGCCGACCAGGTGTCGGATATGCAGCTTGGCCAGCTCGTCATGGGTCAGGTCGAGCGTCTTGTAGCCATGCTCTTCGAAGGTGCGCGCCAGCAGGCCCGACTCGCTGCGGTTGCCCACCTGTACGCCGACGAAGACATGCGCTTCGCTGCCGTCGCTGATGCGGTAATTGAACTCGGTGACATTGCGCGGGCCCACCAGCGCGCAAAAGCGCCGGAAGCTGCCGCGCTGCTCGGGCACGGTCACCGCGAACACGGCTTCGCGCGATTCGCCCAGCTCGGCGCGCTCGGCAACAAAGCGCAGGCGATCGAAGTTCATGTTGGCGCCGCAGGCCACCGCCACCAGCGCTTCGTTCTTGATCGGCACCGGATTCATCTGCGAGCGCTCGATATACGCCTTGGCGCCGGCCACCGCCAGCGCGCCGGCCGGCTCGAGGATGCTGCGGGTGTCCTGGAACACGTCCTGGATCGCGGCGCAGATGGCGTCGGTGTCGACCAGGATGATCTCGTCGACCACCTGCTGCGCGACGCGGAAGGTTTCCTCGCCCACCAGGCGCACCGCGGTGCCGTCCGAGAACAGGCCGACATCCGGCAACGTCACGCGCTCGCCGGCTTTCAGGCTGCGCGCCATCGCGTCCGAGTCGAGCGTTTGCACGCCGATGATCTTGATGTCCGGGCGCACCTGCTTGACATAGGCGCCGATGCCGGCGATCAGGCCGCCGCCGCCGATGGCCACGAAGATCGCGTGGATCGGGCCCGAGTGCTGGCGCAGGATTTCCATGCCGATCGTGCCCTGGCCGGCAATCACGTCCGGATCGTCGAACGGATGGACGAACGTCAGGCGCTGCTCCTTTTCCAGCAGCAGGGCGTGGTTGTAGGCATCGGTGTACGAGTCGCCATGCAGCACGATCTCGACGCTGGCGCCGCCGCGCGCCTTGACCGCGTCGATCTTGAGCTGCGGCGTGGTGGTCGGCATCACGATCAGTGCGCGGCAGCCCAGGCGGCAGGCCGACAGGGCCACGCCCTGGGCATGGTTGCCGGCCGAGGCGCAGATCACGCCGCGCTTGATCTGTTCCGGCGTCAGGTTTGCCATCTTGTTGTAGGCGCCGCGCAGCTTGAAGCTGAACACGCTCTGCATGTCTTCGCGCTTGAAATAAATGCGGTTGCCCATGCGCTGCGACAGGGTGGGGGCGAGATCGAGCGGCGTCTGTTCGGCCACGTCGTAGACGCGTGCGGTCAGGATTTTCTTGAGATAGTCGGTTGTCATGGTCGGAGGTGTGAGTCTGGCCGGCGGATGCCGGCGGTCCGGACGACGCGAACTGGTTTGTCAGAGGCGGGTGACCGCTGCGCGCAGGTGGATACGACGCCCGGATGGCAGGCTCGTCGTATCGTGTCGTGACGAAAAGAGGGGTTCATTATAATGGAGTCATGTTTCCATTGCTCATACCAGACCTTAGCGCATGATTGAAAACGCCGTCCAGTGGCTGCTGGATCTGATCGCCGCGCCGAGCGTGGGACTGAGCTCCATCTTCATTGTCAGCTTCATTTCGGCGACGCTGCTGCCGCTCGGCTCCGAACCGGCCGTGTTCGCCGTCATCAAGGCCAATCCCGACATGTTCTGGCCGGCGATCCTGGTCGGCACCGCTGGCAACACGCTGGGCGGCGCATTCGACTACTTCCTCGGCTACCGTGCCAAGGTGGCGTTCGCGAAAGAGCGCCAGAGCCGCTGGTTCGGCTGGCTCAAGCGCTATGGCGCCAAGACCATGCTGCTGTCGTGGCTGCCTGGTATCGGCGATCCGCTATGCACGCTGGCCGGCTGGCTGCACCTGCCGTTCTGGCCGAGCGTGCTGTACATGATGATCGGCAAATTCCTGCGCTACCTGACCATGACGATGGCGCTGCTATACATTCCGGATGGCTTCTGGCATTCGCTCGGCGACATGCTGAACCGGGTGTTTGGATAGGTCGTCGCTGAAGTTCACTTTCACCACCAGCCGCCATGCCGTCATTCCCGCGCAGGCGGGAATCCAAGTCCATTGCGTCGCCACTGATGCGTGCGTTCACTGCTGTGCATGCAAACTTGGATTCCCGCCTGCGCGGGAATGACGGTTTTCGGGCGGGTGGTGCAATCTGGCGACGCCGGACGAGATATGCCGTCAGGATCGATCGTCTTTACAAAAAATGCATCACGCTCAACCTTGGCAAATAAAGTTTGCACATTGTCCATGGCATGGATATTTTGTTGCGTGGCGCAAAAGACCGGCCCCACCCCCGCCCAAGCGTGGTGCAACGCAATACGCTAGAATGAATGTCCTTCGGGCCTGTCCGATCGTCGACCAGAATTCATGAACGCCCCCGCACACATCCAAACCCTGTTAGCCGATAACGCCCCCGCGCGCCTGCGCGAGATCCCCTACAACTACACCTCGTTCTCGGATCGCGAAATCGTGATCCGCCTGCTCGGTGAGTCGTCGTGGGCACTGCTCGACAGCCTGCGCGGCGCGCGCCAGACCGGCCGCTCGGCGCGCATGCTGTACGAGGTGCTGGGCGATATCTGGGTGGTGCGCCGCAACCCGTACCTGCAGGACGACATGCTGGACAACCCGAAGCGCCGGGCCAAGCTGATCGAAGCGCTGCACCACCGCCTGGCCGAAATCGACAAGCGCCGCACCACCGTCGATGCGCTCGATGGTGGCGACCCCGCGATGGTGGCCTCGCGCAGCGCTGCCGTCGAACAGCTGCTGGCCAGCGCCCGACGCGCAGTGGACGACTTCGGCCGCGAGTTCGCCGACACCTACGACCTGCGCAAGCGCGCCACGAAAGTGCTGGGCGCCTACACCGACAAGCGCAACATCCGCTTCGACGGCATGCACCGCACCTCGCACGTGACCGACGCCACCGACTGGCGCGTCGAGTATCCGTTCCTGGTGCTGCTGCCGGACAGCGAAGACGAGATGGCCGGCCTGGTCAAGGGCTGCATCGAACTGGGACTGACGATCATCCCGCGCGGCGGCGGCACCGGCTACACCGGCGGCGCGATTCCGCTCACGCCGATGTCGGCCGTGATCAATACCGAAAAGCTGATCGGCATCGGCGAGGTCGAAGTGACCGCCATGCCCGGCCTGGACCGCGACTACGCGACCATCCACACCTACGCCGGCGTGGTGACCCAGCGCGTCTCGCAGGCCGCTGAAAAGGCCGGCTACGTGTTCGCGGTCGACCCGACCTCGGCGCACGCGTCGTGCGTGGGCGGGAACATCGCGATGAACGCGGGCGGCAAGAAGGCCGTGTTGTGGGGCACCGCACTCGACAACCTGGCCTCATGGCGCATGGTCGACCCCAACGGCGACTGGCTCGACGTGACCCGCATCGGCCACAACCTCGGCAAGATCCACGACGCGCCGACCGCCGAATTCCTGCTCGAGTGGACCCATCCGTCGCCCAAGGGCGCGCCGAAGGGCGCGCCGTTCCGCACCGAGACCTTGACCATCGAGGGCAAGCGCTTCCGCAAGGAAGGCCTGGGCAAGGACGTCACCGACAAATTCCTGTCCGGCCTGCCGGGCATCCAGAAAGAAGGCACCGATGGCCTGATCACGTCGGGCCGCTGGATCCTGCACAAGATGCCCAAGTTCACCCGCACGGTGGCGCTGGAATTCTTCGGCCAGGCGCGCGACGCGATCCCGTCGATCGTCGAGATCAAGGATTACCTGGACAGCCTGCCGAAGAACGGCGACCCGGCGTTCGCCACGCTGCGCCTGGCCGGCCTGGAACACCTGGATGAACGCTACCTGCGCGCGGTGGGCTATGCGACCAAGTCGAAGCGCGGCGTGCTGCCCAAGATGGCGCTGTTCGGCGACATCGTCGGCGACGACGAGAACGCGGTGGCGATCGCCGCGTCCGAAGTGGTGCGCCTGGCGAACACCCGCGTCGGCGAAGGCTTCGTGGCCGTGAGCCCGGAAGCGCGCAAGAAATTCTGGCTCGACCGCGCCCGCACCGCGGCGATCGCGCGCCACACCAACGCCTTCAAGATCAACGAAGACGTGGTCATTCCACTCAACCGGATGGGGGAGTACACCGACGGCATCGAGCGCATCAACGTCGAGCTGTCGATCAAGAACAAGCTGCAGCTGATCGACGGGCTGCGCGGCTATCTGGCCAGCGACAACCTGCCGCTGGCCAAGAGCGACGACGCCAGCGGCGACAGCGTCGAGCGCGACGAGATCATGGGCGACCGCCAGCTGCAGGCGCGCGCGCTGATCGACCTGGTCGACCGCCGCTGGACCTTCATCCTGGCCAACCTGGATGCACCGTTGGGTGAAGTCCAGCCCCAGCTCGAATCGCTCGGCCTCGACCACCTGGACGACGCGATCACGCAGCGCCTGGCGATCCAGCCCGACGCGCGCCTGTTCGACGCGGTGCAGGACCATACCGTGCGCGTGTCGTGGAAGAGCGAAGTGCGCGCGCCGCTGCGCCAGATCTTCAACGGCGCCGCCTACACGTGCATCCTCGACGAAGCCACCGCGGTCCACAAGCGCGTGCTGCGCTCGCGCGTGTTCGTCGCGCTGCACATGCATGCGGGCGACGGCAATGTGCATACCAACCTGCCGGTGAATTCGGACGACTACGCGATGCTGCAGGATGCGCACAAGGCGGTCGAGCGCATCATGAAACTGGCCAGGAGCCTGGATGGCGTGATCTCGGGCGAGCATGGCATCGGCATCACCAAGCTCGAATTCCTGATGGATTCCGAAATCCAGGAATTCCGCGACTACAAGCTGCGCGTCGATCCGGAAGGGCGCTTCAACAAGGGCAAGCTGCTCAACCTCGAAGGTGCGCACGCCGACCTGCGCAACGCCTACACGCCGTCGTTCGGCCTGATGGGGCACGAGTCGCTGATCATGCAGCAAAGCGATATCGGCGAGATCGCCAACAGCATCAAGGACTGCCTGCGCTGCGGTAAATGCAAGCCGGTGTGCACCACCCACGTGCCACAGGCGAACCTGCTGTACTCGCCGCGCGACAAGATCCTGGCCACGTCGGCGCTGATCGAAGCCTTCCTGTACGAAGAGCAGACCCGCCGCGGCGTCTCGATCCGCCACTGGGAAGAATTCGAGGACGTGTCGGACCACTGCACCGTGTGCCACAAGTGCGTCACGCCCTGTCCGGTCAACATCGACTTCGGCGACGTGTCGATGAACATGCGTAACCTGCTGCGCAAGATGGACAAGCGCACCTTCAAGCCGGCCAACCGCGCGGCCATGTTCTTCCTGAACGCCACCGACCCGACCACCATCAACGCGACGCGCAAGGTGATGGTCGACTTCGGCTTCAAGGCCCAGCGCTTCGGCAACCGCATGCTCAAGGGCCTGGCGAAGCCGCAGCTGGCTGCGCCGCCGCCGACCACTGGCAAGACGCCGGTGCGCGAGCAGGTGATCCACTTCGTCAACAAGAAGATGCCGGGCAACCTGCCGAAGAAGACCGCGCGCGCGCTGCTGGACATCGAGGACGACAAGATCGTCCCGATCATCCGCAACCCCAGGAAGACCACGGCCGATACCGAAGCCGTGTTCTACTTCCCGGGCTGCGGCTCGGAGCGGCTGTTCTCGCAGGTGGGCCTGGCCACGCAGGCGATGCTGTGGGAAGTGGGCGTGCAGACCGTGCTGCCGCCGGGTTACCTGTGCTGCGGCTACCCCCAGCGCGGCGCCGGTCAGTTCGACAAGGCCGACAAGATGATGACGGACAATCGCGTACTGTTCCACCGCATGGCCAACACGCTGAACTACCTGGACATCAAGACGGTGCTGGTCTCGTGCGGGACCTGCTACGATCAACTGGCGACCTATGAATTCGAGAAGATCTTCCCGGGCTGCCGCATCATGGACATCCACGAATACCTGCTCGAGAAGGGCGTCAAGCTGGAGGGCGTGAACGGCACCCGCTACATGTACCACGACCCTTGCCACACGCCGATGAAGCTGCAGGATTCGATGAAGACGGTGAACGCGCTGGTGTCGACCGTCGATAACGTCAAGATCGAGAAGAACGACCGCTGCTGCGGCGAGTCGGGCACGTTCGCGGTATCGCGTCCGGACATCTCGACCCAGGTGCGCTCGCGCAAGGAAGTCGAGATGGTCAAGGGCGCCGATAAACTGCGCGCCGACGGTTTCACCGGCGACGTCAAGATCCTGACCAGCTGCCCGTCCTGCCTGCAGGGCCTGTCGCGCTACAACGACGATTCGGGCACCACCGCCGACTACATCGTGGTCGAGATCGCGAAGCACCTGCTGGGCGAGAACTGGCTGCCGGATTACGTCAGCCGCGCCAACAACGGCGGCATCGAGCGGGTGCTGGTATGAGCGTCGTCGAACCTGGCTGCGAGCTGTGTGCGCTGGCGGCGCCGGTCGTCTGGGCCGGCGACAAATTCAGCGTCATCATCGTCGACGATGCGCACTATCCGGGCTTTTGCCGCGTGATCTGGCGCGACCACGTGCGCGAGATGAGCGACCTGTCCGCTGCCGACCGCGCCTTGCTGAACGAGGCCGTGTTCCAGGTCGAGCAGGCGGTGCGCGACGTCATGCAGCCGCTGAAGGTCAATGTGGCCAGCCTGGGAAATGTGGTGCCGCACCTGCATTGGCATATCATCCCGCGTCATGCGGACGATGCGCATTTCCCGGCGCCCGTATGGGCGCAGGCGGTGCGCACGACCGATCCCGCTATCCTGGCTGCGCGCCGCGCGCAGCTGGACGAACTTGGCGCCACGATTGCGCGCCGCTTTAACCAAATAGAGAAGTAGTCATGCCAAATCCAACCGAACTGACCCTGCACCAGAAATCGCGCGTCCTCGACATCGCCTATGACGATGGCAGCGCATTTTCCATCCCGTTCGAACTGATGCGCGTGTACTCGCCATCGGCCGAAGTCAAGGGCCACGGCCCGGGCCAGGAAGTCCTGCAGGTAGGCAAGCGCGAGGTCGGCATCGCCGATGTCGAGCAGATCGGCAATTACGCGATCAAGCCGGTCTTCAGCGATGGCCACGATACCGGCATCTTCAGCTGGGATTACCTGTACGAGCTGGGACGCAGCCAGTCGACGCTGTGGCCGCAGTACCTCGATCGCCTGCGCGCCGCGGGCTTCGATGAAGAAGCCGGCCGCGCGCCGGGCACGCTGTTGCCTGGCGCTGCGCCAGCAGCGGCCAAGTCGGGCGGCGGTTGCGGTTCGGGCAGCTGCGGCTGCAAGTAAGCTGTTTTATCCACGGCCGCTGCTGGCGACCGTGGAAATCAATTTTGCGTCACAGCCGGTGGCGTATCCCCTGAAAGCCACCGGAATGCCGTCGGTTGTGACCTTCGGCGATGACACAGTTCTGATGCCCCTGGAGCGGGCAGATGCAGCGGTTGCCCATGCGCGCGGCCGCGATGTCCCTCACATGAGTCAGGCGTGGTGGCAATCACCTCTCCGCTGTGCGTGGTCGGATGGTTCCGCCGGTGACTATGCGTATCGAGATGGCCCCGTCGTGACGATTCCTGCGAGTGATCGTGCATGATCGGCGTATTGCAGCGCAGGTCCTACTATCGCATACAGACATTGTTTGCTCCGCGCGTGCGGAACCATGCGGCGTTGTCAGTATAGGGACGCACGACCGCAGACGGCGTCATCAGTGTTGCAAACGGCTATGTTGCCTGGATCTGGAGAGCAACGCGCAGCGCCGGTCTATGGCCTGCGCAATGTTGCAGCTGAACGTTACAAGCAATTTTCTCCATCAAGATCGCGCGCGGCTTGCCTCGCGTAGTGGCCCGAATAACTCACCGTGTCAAACCGGGATCGTGTCCTGCTATGTCGGACTGGCCGAGTGTACGTGTGCCCAGTGTTGATCAACTGGAAGTTGACGTCTACATGGTCACAGTAGCGTGACTTACACGGATCAACTTGTGCATCAGCACTTTTTAATGTCGGGACCATGCGATACTATTGGTTGCTGAGGTGTTGGTCGCGCTGCAGCGCTATGCCCACTCGGGTTCTTCTCCCGATCGACAATAACCTTGTCGAAAACGTTATCCGCGCGATCGCCATAGGCAAGAAGAGCTGACCGTTTGCCGGCTCCGTCTGCGCCAATCGCCGTGCCTTCACCATCCAGACGTTGTTCGTCACCGCTAAACTCAACGGCCTTGATCCAGCACGTTGCCTGGCCGAAACTTTGGTCCTCGTACCCACATGCCAGAGCCCCCAGATTGATTCGCTGCTGCCGCATAGGCACAAAGTCTGAGCTGCTAGAAAAGGTGGACCTGCTGGCCGCATCTCTTGAATACGAGTTGTGTTTGGAATCCTCAGTTAGCCAGCATTCCCAGGCCAGTAGACCTTCGCTAAGCTCGTAGCGGTTTGTCAATGCTCTTGTGATGGCGCCTGCATGTCGCACTGGGATGTCAGGCTGTGAGAGCGGTCCGTTGACACTTAGCGCCTAGGGCTGTTTGAACAGCATTGGAAGACGAATGCCCACGCGAAGCGGGTTGCGTTGAGTTACTTCACAGTTGGCATTTTCGATGAGCAAATCATGTGTAATTATTGGTGACTAACTTTCAAAAAATTTCCTATAAGCTAGTTCTGCTTAGGAGTTTCGCGCAGCCCGGACACCTCGCACTTCAATGCGAGTTGTCTGATGCAGTTTCGCGACAATGCGTTGCTAACGCTGATAGCGTCGAGAAGCTCATCTTTATCATAGGGAAAATGAAATGAAAAAGGCTATTTTTCTTCTACTAATGTGCACTTGGCCACTGGCTTCTAATGGTGCTAATTCGACCACACTCGATGCAGCCAGAGCACTTTTCAAGCAGCGATGTGCGTTAGCGGGTGAACGGATACACCGCGTCGCCAAAGACGTCGAAGGTGTCCTGTTGATGAAGTTGAGACCTCAAACGATCAATTACGGTGACCAGTTTCGACTTGACGATCCCTATGGCAGGGACTATGGGGGAGAAGGCTATATAGAAAGTTTCCTTCAGGCCCACCACGAACTTCCGGTGGAAATGGCGCGATTGCGCGGTCACACGCCAACGCCCCGTGCGCAAATTGGATATGCGTTCGTAGAAACGGAGAATCCGAAAGATGGACAACGCCACCGTTATACGGCAACCATTGAACAACCTGGGAAAACTAATCCTAACTACATAATGGATTATGTTCGTGTCATCGTGACTTCGGTACCATCAATTGGCCAAGCACCGCGGTATGGCGTGACTTACGAGGATATCTCGACGCCGGAGGATCGGAAGTTTTGGATCGCTGGCAGTTCTTTGAAAGTCATCGATACGCTGACGAACGAGGTCATTGGGGAGCGCGTCGGCTACATGATGGATCTCGGCCAAGGAAGCAAAGGTGGCGGCAGGTCACCGTGGCTGATCGCCGCACATAACGCATGCCCAGCATTTGACGGCATTAACCCAAAAGTACCGCAAGGGGGACAGACAGTCAGGTTTGTCGAAAAAGTGCTCCAGCCTCATTCAAGATCGATGCCATTTTGAGCCGATTAATTGTCGAATAACGCGTTGCGTGCCTGTCACAAGGTGACTTGGCGGGGGCTTAAGAAGAACTTGGGCTGCTTGTCGCTTAGCTCGCGTGCGAGCTATGTTTATAAATTTCAATTAAGCCTGCATTCTCAAGCCTGCAAATATCCACGAAGATCGTAACGATTTGGCAATGGCACTGTGATTGCGTCTATATCTCGCATTTTGGTATCTGGCTGTAAGAAGGGCCGTTAACACCCTGTGGCTGTGTAAGCAGTATTCCAAGAATAGGTGCCACAACAGCGTGGGTTACGTCGACTGACCATGCAGCAGACTTTTTCAATGACCAGACCGTTCGTGATTATTTATGAATAATTTCCAAGAAGTTTTCTATAAATTAGTTCCGCTTAGGATTTCTATCAGTTGGGAAACTTCGTACTCCATCGGGATCTGTGTGATCCGAGTCCGCAACGATACTTTGATAGTGCTGACGGTACCGAGACGGCTAGCTTTATGTTAAGGAAGCTGAAATGAAAATTTTTTTATTGGTTTTACTAATGTGCATTTGGCCGCTGGCCGCTAGTGGTACTGACTCGTCTACGCTCGATGCAGCACGAGCACTTTTCAAGCAACGATGTTTAACCGCAGGTGAGCGAATCACACGGATTGTCAACGATGTCGATGGTGTGCTTTTGATGAAGCTGCGACCTTCGGCGATAAATGGGGGCGACCAGTTTCGACTTGACGATCCCTATGGCATGGACTATCCGGGAGAAGGATATATCGAAAGCTTTCTGCATGCGCATCATGATTTACGAGTGGAGATGGCACGACTGCGGGGACGCACGCCCATGCCTCGTGCCCAGACTGGGTATGCGTTCGTTGAAGCCGATAATCCTAAGAATGGGCAGCGCCAGCGATATACAGCCATCAAGGGCCCCGGCTCCACGTTATGGCATAATTTATGAGGATATTTCGACCCCTGAAGATCGCAAGTTTTGGATTGCTGGAAGTTCGTTAAAAGTCATCGACACAACAACTAAAGAAGTCATTGGGGAACGCATCGGCTACATGATGGATCCCGGGCAGGGGAACAAAAGCGGCGGTAGGTCTCCATGGTTCATTGCAGCTCATCATGCTTGCCCGGCATTTGACGGCATTAACCCTGGGGTACCGCAAGGGGGACAGACAGACATATTTGTCGAGAAGGTTCTGAATCCCAGTCCCAAGTCGCGGTCGTCGCCCGCTGACTGACTGCCGATTCACATGTTGCGTGGTCCTTAAAATAATTGTTTATGAGGGAGCATCCAGCCTATCAACCCGATTGAGTTACGATGGCTGAATGGTTCTCACAAAAATTTGCTCTGAACCGTTTAGTGAAAATACATGGTTTTTTGTTACCGACATTCTCATGGGATAAAACGCTCAAGTCCCGATCAGTACTGAAGCGTCGGATTATACCGGCATGAGTTTCGTTATTCATTTCTCAGACCTCCCGCCATTTTTTATCAGATGCAGCCCTAATTATCAACGACGCTTGCCAACAACCTGGAAGCGCTGGTGCTCACTGGCACTTCTATGCTTAACGGCACGGGTAACGCCGCCGACAACCTGTTGATTGGCAATGCTGCCGACAACACCCTTTCAGGCCTGGGCGGCAGTGATGTCCTACAGGGCGGCGCCGGGAACGATGCCCTGAATGACACCTCCGGCAAGAACCTGTTCGATGGCGGTGCCGGTGGGGACAGGCTATCTGGCGGTATTGCTTCCGAGCTGTTTATTGGCGGCAAGGGAAACGACACTATTGCCACCTCAAGTGGCACTGACATGATCATGTTCAACCGTGGCGATGGCGCTGATACTGTGGCATCGAGCACTGGTACCGACAATATAATCAGCTTGGGCGGCGGTATCGTTTATGCGGACCTGCAGCTAAGCAAGAGCGGCAACGACTTAGTGTTCTCGCTCGGTGCCGGTGACCAGCTCACATTCAAGGACTGGTATGCAGGCGTTACCAACCGCAGTGTCAGTACCTTGCAGATGATGATCGAAGGCACGTCGGTCCACCAGCCGGGAGCAGCTGCCCCGATCCATCAAGATAAAATCCAGTGGTTCGATTTCGACGATCTGGTGGCAGCGTTCGATACCACGCGTGCGGCCAATGCCAGCATCACGACCTGGAAGTTGTCAGAAGCATTGTTGTTACAGGAGCATATAGGCGGTAGCGACTCGGCGGCGTGGGGCGGGGACATGGCTTATCTATATGCGCACCGGGGAGGCCTGGCAGGAATCGATGTAGAACTGGCGTGGGAAGTTCTTCGGGACAGCACCTTCGGCACAGATGTGCGGGAATTGGTCGATCCAGTGGCGTTGGTGGGGGTGCCGCTCTTAATATGATGTCCGGGACTGTGGGGCTGTCATTTGGGCTGGCCCCCTCATTAATGCAGACTGTACAAAAGGCGTTGAATCGGTTCCGAGAGATAGAGTGCTGGCCCAAGCCGATTCGCTTTCAGGCCGTAACGAGCTTGGACTCAGCCGTGCAGATTGCATCGCTATTGCTGGTCGTCAGTTCGATGCCTTGGCCGCTCGTGCTCACCTTGCCGTCGCAGTGCGGATAGGTGAGGTAACGCAAATTGGGCTGCCCGCTGCCATGTGTGCTTGCGAGCAAGGCGTTTATCTTGCCCGGAGTATGATCGAGCCGCAGCTGTTGTAGCGCTGTGATTTCCCTTGCCTGCTGACGATGCTTATAAGCAGTTGTCGCCCAGCGGGCAATTTTTGTGATCGAACGACACAGGGTGATTCCTCCCTCCGTGCACTCGGCCGGTAATCAGGGGCTTCCCGCGGCGCCGCCGACGAAGGCGTACATCACCTGGTGCACCACGCGCAGCAACGAAACCGATCCAAACGCCGCGTCTGCCTACGGCATCGCAACCTGTTCCACGGCCAAGTGGCGGTTGGAATTCGACGCGTCCGCGTCACCGGCGTGGGCGCGCTGATACGGTGCAGGGAGAACAGGCTGCGCGCCAATGTATCGAGCGCGCCCGACAGGTTGTTGTCGGCTCGATGCACACGGTGGTGACGACAAACTCGCATTTCTTCGGAAAACGCTGCTTGTTTTTTAGAGCGCCATTGATACTGCTTCATCGGCCGACGCAGATAGTGCAGTCATTGCCTTCGCTATAGAAGCACTTGGCCTTGAACTTGTGGCGCTGAATAAGCATGCGCCCAGCTTGCGATAGTCATCGTCGTTGTCGGCCGTATCGGGAGTATCGATCGGATTGTCGCACTGTGAGATGGGCGCGCGGTTACCCAGTTCGCTCTGCAAGAAATTGACCACGTAAACGACAAGAGCACGTCCTCGGACGTGCTCTTGCTGTTCGTGCGTCCGCTTCAGGAGCGGACAGCTGACATCAAGCCTGTGGCTGGATGTTGGCAGCCTGCTTGCCTTTAGGGCCAGCAGTGATGTCGAACGTCACGCGCTGGTTTTCCTGCAGCGACTTGAAACCGTTGGCGTTAATGGCCGAGAAATGCGCGAAGACGTCTTCACCGCCGCCGTCCGGGGTGATGAAGCCGAAACCTTTTGCATCATTGAACCATTTGACGATACCAGTTGCCATGTTAATTCCCTCAAAATATAAGTTATAAGCGATGTCGCCCTGTGCGCGTACCGAGGACAGAAACCAGCGACACGCCATACATTGCAAATCTGATTATAGAGACAATTTCTTAAAACGGAAGCAAGTTTTTTGCTAGCGTGCGCGTCTTTACCACACCTCATCCCGGCCGCATGCGCGCTGCAGCCGGATCGGGGTCAAGCGGTATCAGAATGTCATCGGCACGCGCAGTGTCAGCGTCACGTCCGGGGTGTCGCGCGTCACGCCGGCGCCCACCGCGATGTTCAGCGTGCGTTTCGGGCTCAGGCGATACGAATAGCCCAGCAGCAGGGTCCCGAGCTGGGTGCGCACCGAGCCGGCCACCGGCTGGCCGTTCTGCTTCATGCGCGCGATCGTGCTGTGGTCGTAGCCGAGGCTGAGCGAAGCCTTGTCGTTCAGCGCCAGGCCCATGCCGAAGTTAAAGCCCAGCACATAACCCGGTTCCAGTTCGCCCAGCGGCTCGCGCTCGCCGTTGCGCACCAGGCGCGTCACATTGTCGCGCTTGAAGTTGTGCACATAGCTCAGGTTGCCGAAGAACACGGCCGGGTCGGACGGGTACAGCCAGGTCAGCGTACCCTGCAGCGAGTGGAAGCCGGAGCCGGTCGGCAGGTCCAGCGGCAGGCCGGTGCCGGTCACGTTCTCGCCGATGCAGCGGCGGTCGCAATCGGTGACGACCTCGAACGGATCGCGTCCGGTGCGGCTCTTGTAGCGCAGGCCGGCGATGTAGTAGCCCTGGTCCGGGCCGCCATTATTGAGCTGGTAGCGGCCGGCTACCTCGATGTCGCCCATCCCCTTGCCGCTGGTGTCGAACACGCGCTCGACCGCGGTGCCGGTGAACAGTTCGCGGCTGACGGTGGCGTCCGAGCGGTACACGTACGGCACCTTGACCTCGACTTCCATGCGGTTGTTGATGCCGGTGCGGCCGGTGATCGCGGTGGTGAAGGTGTTGCGCTTGATTTCACGCACGTCGACCAGGCCGATCAGGAGCGCCGGGATCACCGTGTAGCCGACCAGCGCCACCCGGTTGCTCGACGAGTAGCCGTACTGCACCGATGGCTCGAGCACATAGGTGCCACGCTGGGTCAGCACGCCCGGCGTGTCGCCGATTGGCGCGACTTCGGGCGGGCGGTTCGGTTCCTGGGATGTGTTCTGCGCGGTCTGGGGCTGCTGCGGCTGCTGTGGTTGCTGCGGTTGGCGCGGCTGCTGCGGTGGCTGCGGCTGGGCCGGCGCCTGGCGCTGGGCCTGGGCCGGTGCGGCCGGCTGGGCGGCGGCGGGCGCTGGCACGGTCGGCTGATCGGGCCGCGGCTGCGGCGGCAATGGCGCCGCCACGCCGCTCTCGGCCGGCGGCAGTACCGGCGGCAGCGGAACCGGCGCCTGGCCGCTGCCCGTACCCGACCCTGCGCCTGCACCACCGGCGCCGCGCTGCTGCGACAGCAGCACGCCATCGGCCATCATGGTCGGGACCGCGAATGGCGCGCCGTCGAGCGGCCTGGCCCCGTCGCGCGCGGTCGCGGTCGCGGCCAGGGCCGGCGCCGGCAGGACCGACGGGCCGGGCTGTTCCTGCAGGCGCTGGAGCTGGGCGCGCTGGGCCTGCACTTCTTCGAGCAGGCGGTTGACCATCGCGCGCTGTTCGGCCAGTTCGTTCTTGAGTTGGGACAGTTCGGCTTTCTGGTCCTGGCCGGCGGCGGTGGGGGCCGGGGCAGGGGATTGGGCGAGCGAGGCCGGCGCCAGGAGGGCGGCCGCCAGGCCGGCGGCGCCGAGTCGCACGACGTGTGAATACATCTGGTTCTCCCGAATTATTATTAGTAATTTTGCAATATTACAGCGTTCCCGGGGAGCGCACGACAGCGTCGCGAATCGTTGAGTGGAAATTGAGGTCTTTCAACAACGACATGCTGTTGACGGTCGAGGTAATGGTGGTGGCGGCGCGGATATCCTGGCCGTCGAGCGTGTTCTGGATCAGCGTGGCGCCATTCGGCAGGCCAAGGTCGGCCGCCGCGTAGTTGTTGCCGCCGATCTGGATCATGCGGGCGGCGCCCAGGGCTTCCTGGGTCAGTCTCGCCTGGTCGATGCTCATCCCGGCCAGGTCGGGAATCGCGATATTGGTGCGCGACAGCACTTCGCCATTGATCGATACGACCCGCTCGATGCCGAGCGCCACCGACAGGCCGCCGGCGATCTCGAAGCCGCCGCGCGCGCTGTCGAGCGCCTCGGCGGCCACCGGCAGGCCGAAGCGTTCGACCGGCGCGGCCGCATCGCTGGCATGCACCCCCGCCATGCCGCTTGCGGCCAGCAGGGCGCCCAGCAGGGTGCGGCGCAGGCGCCGCAGGAACGTCGTTGTGAATAGGGGCCAGCGCATGGTGAATCCTCTTTAGAAATCGCTCGGGCCGAATTTCGGCAGCGAGGCGCTGAGCTGGTCCTGGTGCATCCCGGTGCCGAGCGGCGCGCGCGGGGCGCCGCGCCAGTCTTCCGGGGTGTTGAAGGCCACCTGGTCCTTGTGGCTGTGGATGACGAACAGGATCTTGTTGCGCCAGATTTCCTGGAAGCGCTCCATGCTCACCACGCGGTTGCCGGTGGACGGATCGCCGATCAGGATGCGGCCGTCCTCGGCGCCCTTGACCACCACGAAGTGGTTGAAGCCGCGGTCGGTGATGAGGACGATCGCCGGCAGTTTTTCGGCAATCAGTTTTTCGATCGGCAGCTTGAAGCCGTCGGCGCGAAAGCCGCGCGTGGCCAGGAAGCGCTGCATGTCGAGCAGCGAGAAGCCTTCCTTGTGGATCTTGGCCTTGTCGCCCGTGTCATACATGTGCTGGAAGATGTCCTGCTCGGGCACCGGCGTATGGTAGTGGTGCGACAGCAGGGTCGACAGCGCGGCGGCGCCGCAGCTGTAGTCGTACTGCTGGCGGATGGTGCGCTGGAACTTGATGTCCTTGAGGCTGGTAACCGGCACGTTGACGCGCCCGACCACCGCCAGTTCGAGTGCCGGCGCCGGGGCCGGCGCCAGCAGGAAGCCGCACACGGCGGCGAAAAACAGGGTTCTTTTCATGCCTATTGCAGTTGCAGGTTGATCACGGTGGCGTTCTGGATCAGCACGTTCGCGCCGCTGTTCTGGATCACGACCGGCAAGCCCGATGAATGGGCGAACGAGCCGTTGTCGATGACGTTCATTCCGGTGGTGACGTTGTTGGCCGTGTTGTAGCCGACGGTGCCGCCGAGGGTCGCTTCGGTGGTGATGATGTCGCTGCCGCCACGCAAATCGCCCAGCACGGCGGCGTCGGTCGTACCGCCCCAGTCTTGCGTGAAGTCGCCGCCGGCAGCAGGCGCCACGTTCACCTTCGACAGGAAGCTCACCGTGACTGGCAGTTTCTCCGGCTCACCGGCCTGGGCCGCGATTGGCAGTGCCGCGCACGCTGCCAGCAGGAGAGAGCACATCTGGGTTGTCCGTTTCATGTTGCCTCGCTCGAAAACCGCCACGCGGCGAGGCGCGTGGCGGATGTGGCCAGCCCATGCGGGCTGGCCGGGATTGCCGGACCTTACTGGCCCGAACCGCCGACGTTCATGTTCGACTGGACGTTGACGCTTTGCTGGATCAGCGACGAGAAGCCGTTGTTCTGGCTGATCACCGAGATACCGGCTGCCGATTGCGCGATGTTGCTCATCGAGTTCGACATGTCGAACGAACCGGCCGACACGTCGTTGGAGCCGCCCGCGCCGCCGGTGCCGGCGCCGCCGAAGCCGCCGGTGCCTGCGCCAGCCATCATTTCGCCGCCCGAACCGCCTGCGCCGCTCGAGCTCGAGCCGCCTGCGCCGCCCGCGCCGCCGGCGCCGGAGGTAGCATCACCCGACGTCGCCGAGCCGCCGGTGGCCGAACCGCCGGTGGCTGCGCCGCCTGCCGCGCCGCTGCCCGAGGTGTTCGATGCCAGGCCGGTCGAGCCGCCTGCCGCGCCCGAGCCGCCGGCGCCGCCGGTGCCGGCCGAAGCAGTCGCTTCCGCGCCCGAACCGCCAGTGCCGCCGGCGCCAGCCGTGCCGCCCTGGCCCGCGCCGCCTGCACCGCCGGTGCCTGCCGCGCCCGAGCCGCCGGCGCCGCCGGTGCCCGCTGCACCCGAGCCGCCTGCGCCAGCCGTGCCGGTCGCGCCGGCGCCGCCGGTGCCAGCCAGCGATGCGCCCGCGCCTGCGGTGCCGCCGGTCGAGGCGCCACCTGCTGCGCCGCTACCCGCGGTGTTCGACGATGCGGCGCCCGCGCCGCCTGCGCCGCCGGCTGCTGCTGCGCCGCCGGTGCCGGCCATCGAGTCGCCCGCGGTGTTGCTGCTGGCGCCGCTGGTCGGGGTGCCTGCGGTGCTGGTGCCGCCGGTGTTGCCGGCTGCGCCGCTGGCGCCGCCTGCCATTTCCGAGCCAGGGGTGCCGCCGGCGCCCGAGGTCGCGGTGGCGTCGCCGATGCTGGCGTTGCCGCCCGAGGCGCCGTTCGATGCCGTCAGGCTCGAGCCTGCCGACGAACCGCCGGCGCCGCCTGCGCCGCCCAGGCCGCCTGCGCCACCCATGCCGCCAGCCGAGTTGCCGGTGGCGCCGCCGGCGCCGCCGGCGCCAGCTGCGATCGCGCCGTTCGAGCCGCCGTTGCCACCAGCCAGGGCGCCGGTTGCGCCGCCTGCACCGCCGACGGCCGCGCCGCCTGCCGCACCTGCGCCGCCGTTGGCCGCGCCGCCCGCTGCACCCGAACCGCCGTTGGCTGCGCCACCTGCCGCGCCGTTGCCGCCGGCCGCGTAGCCGCCGGCCGCACCCGCGCCGCCCATGCCGCCTGCCGCGGTGGCCGAGCCGCTGGCGCCGCCTGCCGCGCCCGCGCCGCCTGCCGCGCCCGAGCCGCTGGTCGCGCCCGAAGCTGCGCCGCCTGCGCCACCGGCGCCGCCGGCTGCGTTGCCGACGGTCGAGGCGCCGGTCGATGCGGTGCCTGCGGCTGCGTAGCCACCCGCGCCGCCGGCTGCGCCGGTTGCGCCCGATGCGGTGCCGCTGGCGGCGCCCGTGCCGGTGGCTGCACCGCCGTTGCCCACGCCGCCGGCTGCGCCGGTGCCGGCCGCGCCCGCTGCGCTGCCGGTGTTGGCGGCCGAGTTGCCGATGCCGCTGATGGTGTTGCCGCTGACGTTACCGTTCAGCGTGCTGATGGCGTTGGCCGTCGAGGTGTTGAACGAGTTGGCGACCGACGAGGTGGCGCTGCCGCCGTTGTTCGACGCCGCGGCGCCGGCTGCGGTGGCGCGTGCGTCGCCCGAGCTGTTGTTCTGGCCCGAGTTGTCGGTGCTGCTGTCGTTGGTGGTCGTGGTGGTGGTGGCGATGTCGGTCGAATCGTTGCTGTCGATCGTCGTCGTGTTGGTGCGCGTATCCGACTGGGTGTTGGTGTTGGTCTCGGTGTTGGTGTTGGTGTTCGTGTTGGTGGCGACGCGGTTGTCCGAGTTGTCGGTCTGGTTGTTGTTGGTGCGCTGGCTGTTGTCGGTGTTGGTCGTCGTGGCCGTGTTGGTGTTGGTGTTCGTGTTGGTACGCTGGCTGTTGTCGGTCTGCGTATTGGTGTTGGTCGCGGTGTTGGTGTTGGTCGCGGTATTGTTGCTGTTGCTGGCGCTGTTGTCGGTGCTGGTATTCGTGTTGGTGCTCGTGTTGGTCACCTGGCTGTTGTCGGTCTGGGTATTGGTGTTGGTCGCCGTGTTGCCGCTATTGCTGTTGTCGGTCGAGATGCGGTTGTCGGTGTTCGTGTTGGTCACGCTGGAAGTCTGCGTGTTGCCGCCGCGGACGTCGTTGACCGAATTGTTTTCTTGTGCGTGAGCCATGCTGAACGCCAGAGCGATCGCGGTTGCCAGGATAGTGCGCTTCATTATTGCTCCCCTTGTGTCACTGTTGAGTTGCCCGGGGCCCTCATGGCGCCCGGTCCATCCCCCTATTAGCATTTGCCGTGCCAGCCATGCCAGTGACATACAAGTCCTTGATTCTGTAGGACTTCTTTGATGAGTTATGCAGGGTTGATGAGGCTGAACAATAGTCGGATATGAAACTGTCTCAACCCTGTGACAAAGTTGTTATCTTTGCCATGAAACTGTATCAAGCTGTAACCGTTACCCACTGTTCATGCAGTGACAGTCACATGAAGCGCTTTGCCGTATGGAAAGCGTTCATGTGACCGGAGGGGTGGTTTTTGGTGAGGATTGACGTAGGAGCGGGCCCACGCAGGCCCGGGGGCGGGACTTACGTCGAGATCGCGTGCTTGGCCATCAATCGATACAGTGTCATGCGTGATACACCCAGGTCGCGCGCCGCCTGGCTGACGTTGTTGCCGGTACGTGCCAGGCTCTCACCGATGGCGATGCGTTCGGCGCTCAGGCGCGAGGTACCCAGGCCTTCCTTGACCGGGCAGATCGGCCCGGCGCTGGGCAGGTCGAGGTCTTCCGGCGTGAGCAGGCGGTGCTCGGCCAGCACCATGGCGCGCCGTACCCGGTTGATCAGTTCGCGCACATTGCCGGGCCAGTCATAGCGCGCCATCGCCTGCAATGCCTCGCGGCTGACGCCCTTGAGCTGCGGGCTGCGTTCGTCGGCGTACTTGTTGAAGATGAGGTCGGTCAGGAGCGGCAGGTCTTCCTTGCGCTCGCGCAGCGGCGGCACCCGGATCGGGAACACGCTCAGGCGGTAATACAGGTCTTCGCGAAAGCGCCCCTCGGCCACGGCCCGGGGCAGATTGACATGGGTGGCGGCGATCACGCGCGCATCGACGTCGATGCTGCGGGTGCCGCCGACCCGGTAGATCGTGCGTTCTTGCAGGAAGCGCAGCAGGCTGGCCTGCAGGTCGAGCGGCAAATCGCCGATCTCGTCCAGGAAGATGCTGCCGCCGGACGCCGCTTCGAGCAGGCCCTGCTTGTCGCGGCTGGCGCCGGTGAAGGCGCCGCGCTCGTGGCCGAACAGTTCGGAATGGATCAGCGCCGGCGCCACCGCCGCGCAGTTGATGGCGATGAAGGGGCCGTCGGCGCGCTGCGAGCGCAGGTGGATTTCCTGGGCCGCCAGCTCCTTGCCGGCGCCGCTCTCTCCCGAAATGAGCACCGGTGCATCGACCGCGGCGATCTTGTCGAGGTGGGCGCGCAGGCGCACGATGGCCGCCGACACGCCATCGATGTGGCCGACCCGGGCCTGGGCCTGGCCGCGGTGGGGCGGCATGCTCTTGGCCAGCGTCGCCATGCCGTGGGCGTGGCCGAGCGAATGCTGCAGGCGCAGCGTGTCGACCGGGGCAGTGTGGAAATCGAACATGTGGGCGGCGATCAGTTCGCGCAGCGCCGGCTGCTCGAGGCGGGCATTGTCGAACACGCCGATCCAGCGCGTGTGGTGGTGCTGGCGCAGGAACCGTTCGAGCTCGGATGCGTCATGGTCGCCGCAGCGGTCGATCAGCAGGCCGACGCCGTAGTGCTGCTGGGCGAGCACCTTGCGCGCCGCGGCCAGGTTGTCGACCATGCAGACATCCCAGCCGGGCAGGTCGCCGTGGCAGGCGCGCGCATGCGCACTGCCTTCGCTCGTTACGCATAAAAGTCTTTTGACAGACACCGTTGTCCTCTTTTTTATCACCCGTTATGGCCGGGCGTTGATTCTTGTGTGAGCGGTGCACATTGGCATGACTCACCTCCGGTGGCGCGACGTCCCGGGGACGTCTGGCGGCACGAAAAGCGTCCCTGCATTAAACCTCAAACAGTGTCTGCGTGGCGCACAAACATTATTACAAAATTAATGACGGATGCAATATTGAATGAAAACTTGACGTTCTACTACGATCGTAGGCATCTTTGCATTGGCGTCTTGTCACCAATCTTACCGGGGCCGGTGGCAGGCGGGAAGAATGCGTTGTGGGTACCCAACACCGCATTGACACTGTCGGCGTACAACGGTGCGGGCGCCGCCATGCCGTTCCTGCAGTTTGGGTCGACGCGCCATGCGTGCCTTGTATAATGTGGCAACCACATTCCCGCATGTACATATGACCAACACCACCCACTTCGGCTACAAGACGGTCGCCGAGGACCAGAAGGTCCAGGAAGTCGCCAAGGTTTTCCACTCGGTCGCCTCGAAGTACGACGTCATGAACGACCTGATGTCGGGCGGCCTGCACCGCGCCTGGAAGATGTTCACCATTGCCCAGGCCGGCGTGCGTCCGGGCTTCAAGGTGCTCGACATCGCGGGCGGTACCGGCGACCTGGCCAAGGCATTCGCGAAGCAGGCCGGCAAGACCGGTGAGGTCTGGCTTACCGATATCAACGAGTCGATGCTGCGCGTGGGCCGCGACCGGCTCTTGAACAAGGGGATGGTCACCCCCACCATGTTGTGTGACGCCGAAAAATTGCCGTTCCCGGACAATTACTTCGACCGGGTCAGCGTGGCCTTTGGCCTGCGCAACATGACCCATAAAGACCAGGCGCTGGCCGAGATGCGCCGGGTCCTGAAGCCGGGCGGCAAGCTGCTGGTGCTGGAATTCTCGAAAGTGATCGCGCCGCTGCAGAAACCGTACGATGTGTATTCGTTCTCGGTGTTGCCGTGGCTGGGCCAGAAAATCGCCGGCGATGCCGAAAGCTATCGCTACCTGGCCGAATCGATCCGCATGCACCCCGACCAGGACACCCTGAAGGGCATGATGGAGGAAGCAGGACTGGAGCGGGTCCAGTATTACAACCTGACGGCGGGTGTGGCCGCATTGCACACCGGCATCAAACTGTAGTGTCAAAATATGAAGGAATGGAGACGATGAAAAAGATCCTGGTGTCGACCGTATTGGCAGTTACCGCATTTTCGATGATGGCGGATGCTTTCGCGCGCCCGATGGGCGGCAAGCGTTCGATGGGACGCCAGTCGCAGGCCGTGCGCCAGGCGCCGCCTCCTGCACCGGCGCCGAGCCCGAACATGCAGCGCCAGAATCCCAACGCTGCGCCAGCCGCAGCCGGCGCGACCGCCGGTGCTGCCGGCGCCGCCGCCGCGGCCAAAAAGCCGAGCATGATGCGCAACATCCTGGGCGGCGCACTGCTGGGCCTGGGCCTGGGCGCACTGCTGTCGCACCTGGGCATTGGTGGCGCGCTGGCCAGCATCATCTCGACCATCCTGATGGTCGCGCTGTTCGGCCTGGTGATCATGTTCATCGTGCGCATGTTCCGTCGCAAGGACACCCCGGCAAATCCGTCGGCGGCCGGCTTTGGCGGCTTCAAGCCGCAGGCGGCCGGTGGCGTTGCCACGCCCGAGATCGGTTCGGGCCTGCGCAATCAGCCTGCGCAGCCAGCGGCTTTCCAGGGCAACACCGGCGGTGTCGGCCTGGACAAGGGTAGTGCGGCCGCCGGCTTCGGCAATGCCGCGCCTGCTGCCCACACCCCATGGGGCGTGCCGGCCGACTTCGATACCGAGACCTTCCTGCGTCACGCGAAATCGTCGTTCATCCGCATGCAGGCTGCCTGGGACCGCGGCGACACCAACGACCTGCGCGAATTCACCGCGCCGGAAGTCTTTGCCGAACTCAAGATGCAGATCCAGGAACGCGGCGACGTGGCCGACTTCACCGACGTGGTCAGCATCGACGCCGAACTGATGGGCATCGAGCAGACCGCCACCGACTACCTGGCGAGCGTGCGCTTCAATGCGATGATCCGCAGCGCCAAGGATGCATTGCCGGAGCCGTTCTCCGAAGTCTGGAACATGTCCAAGCCGCTGTCGGGTCCGGGCGGCTGGGTCCTGGCCGGCATCCAGCAGCAGTGATCGCGGCAGCGGTCGCGCCGGTAGCCGAATAATTATTTACTGACAATCATTGCGTGCCGCCGGGTTTGCGCCTGGCAAACTGGTAAGATCAGGACCGCCCCGCTTCCCGCCGGGCGGTCTTTTTTCATTGAGGGTAGTTCGCCATGTTCCCGAATCTGTCGACCCTGTCGCCGCAACGCGCGCTGGCCTTGCCGGCGGTGGCCACGATCAACCACCTGCTGGCCCAGGAAGCCTGGGCCCGCTCGCTGCTGGCGCGCCACGCCGGCAAGCAGGCCTGCATCGATGCCGGGCTGGTGTCGCTGCGCCTGCTGGTCGGGCCCGACGGATTGCTGGACGCGGGCAGTGAAGACGGCGTCGCCGCCGTCACCATCCGCGTCAAGCCGGCCGACCTGCCGCTGATCGCCCAGGACCGCACGCGCGCGCTGTCGTACGTGAAGATCGAGGGCGACGCCGAATTTGCCAACGTCATCTCGCAACTGGCCAACGGCCTGCGCTGGGATGCCGAGCACGACCTCGAAAAAATCGTCGGTCCGCTCGGCGCGCGCAAGCTGGCGCAGGGCGTACAGCGCAGCGTGACCGGCGTGAACGACGCCGGGCGGCGCCTGGCCGAGAACCTGGCCGAATTCCTGGCCGAAGAACGTCCGGTGCTGCTGCGGCCGCACCAGCGCGACGCCTTCGCCGCCGACGTCGTGCGCCTGCGCGACGATGTCGAGCGCAGTGCCAAGCGCATTGCCCGCCTGGAGGCGGCGCTGGCCCGGCGCGACGCCGCCCAGCCCCCTGTTGTAATCGTTCCCGCGCAGACCTGAACCGGATAGTCGATGATCTTGAAATTCCTGCGCCTGGTGCGCATCCTCACCGTTTTCACCAAATACGGCCTGGACGAAATCGCCGTTACCAGCATCAACGCGCCGCGCACCGCGCGCCTGATGAACACCTTCTTCTTCTGGCGCCGCATCACCTCGCCGCGCGCGATCCGCCTGCGCCAGGCGCTCGAGGAACTCGGCCCGATCTTCGTCAAGTTCGGCCAGGTGCTGTCGACCCGGCGCGACCTGGTTCCGCCCGATATCGCCGACGAGCTGGCCATGCTGCAGGACCGCGTGCCGCCGTTCGGCAGCGACCTGGCCGTGGCCCAGATCACCCGTTCGCTCGGCGCCCATCCCGATCAGCTGTTCGCGCGCTTCGACCGCGAGCCGGTGGCCTCGGCCTCGATCGCGCAGGTGCACTTCGCCCAGCTCAAGGATGGCAAGGAAGTCGCGGTCAAGGTGCTGCGGCCGGGCATGAAGAAGCTGATCGATGAAGACATGGCGCTGATGCACATGGCGGCGTCGCTGATCGAGCGCCTGTGGGGTGAGGCGCGGCGCCTGAAGCCGCGCGAAGTCGTGGCCGAGTTCGACAAATACCTGCACGACGAGCTGGACCTGATGCGCGAGGCGGCCAACGCCAGCCAGCTGCGCCGCAACTTTGCCGGCTCCGATCTGTTGATGGTGCCCGAGATGTACTGGGATTATTGCTCCAGCAGCGTGATCGTCATGGAGCGCATGCATGGCATCCCGGTGTCGCAGATCGACCGCCTGGCGGCCGAGGGGGTCGACCTCAAGAAGCTGTCGAGCGATGGCGTCGAGATCTTCTTCACCCAGGTGTTTCGTGACGGCTTCTTCCACGCTGACATGCACCCAGGGAATATCCTGGTGTCGGTGGCGCCGGAAACCTTTGGCCGCTACATCGCGCTCGACTTCGGCATCGTCGGCACGCTCAACGATTTCGACAAGGATTACCTGTCGCAGAATTTCCTGGCGTTCTTCCGGCGCGACTACAAGCGCGTGGCCGAAGCCCACATCGAATCGGGCTGGGCGCCGCCAAGCACCCGCGTCGACGAGCTCGAGTCGGCGGTGCGCGCCTGCTGCGAGCCGATCTTCGACCGGCCCCTGAAGGACATCTCGTTCGGCCAGATCCTGCTGCGCCTGTTCCAGACGTCGCGCCGCTTCAATGTCGAGGTGCAGCCGCAGCTGGTGCTGCTGCAAAAGACCTTGCTCAATATCGAGGGACTGGGGCGCCAGCTGGACCCCGACCTGGATCTGTGGAAGACCGCCAGGCCGCACCTGGAGCGCTGGATGACGGAGCAGGTCGGCTGGAAAGGCCTGGTCGAGCGCCTGCGCGCCGAAGCGCCGCGCTACGCCCAGATCTTCCCGCAACTGCCGCGCCTGGTGCACCAGGCGCTCGAGCGCGAATCGAAGGCCTCGGTGGCGCATCCGCATACCGCCAATACCGACATGCTGACCATGCTGCTGATCGAACAGCGCCGCACCAACCGCATGCTGGCGTTCCTGACCTGCGTGGCGGCCGGGTTCGGCGTCGCGCTGGCGGCGTTTGCCTTCCTGTAATCGCGGGTGAACGGGCTTTCCCGTCCGTGGGGTGGACGGCTGGCCCGTCCGTGGGGTGGACGGCTGGTCCGTCCGTGGGGTGGACGGCTGGTCCGTCCACGCGTTCGACCAGCGCTGGAATGACCGCGCAGCCTGTCCGCACCCGTTGAACGCGTGGACGGGGCACCCGTCCACCCCACATGATCGCCCCGACCGTTTCCACCAAAGAAAAAGCCCGCATACGCGGGCTTCGAAGCAAGTATTCTTTTATGGATCGCGCTGATGAAACACCGCGCAATCTTCTGTTTCTTCTAGGTGGTGGGCAGCAGGAATTTCCTGGAGCCAACATTCGGTGAAGAAGGCCGTATTAAAACATCGAACTTGCGCTCCGGCAAACGAAACCCCGCCAACGATGAAAAAAAGCAACAGCAGCGTGTGCTCCTTGCGTGTCCAACCCTGCTGTGCCAGCCAAACCTTCCGCAAACGGCAAAACGCTTTGTAAAAGCTTTATAATTCAGGGTTTTGACGATTTTTGCGGAGCTTCAGCATGCCGATTTACGCCTACCGCTGCGACGAATGCGGTTTTACCAAGGATGTCCTGCAGAAGATCTCGGATCCGGTCCTGACCGCATGCCCGTCGTGCGGCAAGGATGCGTTCAAGAAGCAGGTCACCGCGGCCGGCTTCCAGCTCAAGGGTTCGGGCTGGTACGTGACCGATTTCCGTGGCGGCACGCCGCCGGCAACCGGGACTGCGACCAATGGCAACGGGGCCGCGCCCGCAGCGGCGCCGGCCGGCGACAGCGGCGCGGCGCCCGCGGCGACGCCGGCTGCGCCTGCCGCTCCGGCCTCGACCGGCGGCGGCGACAAGAGCGGCGCCTGAGCACCGCGCGGCAAACAGGCCGCGCGCAACAAGAACAAGGGACAACCCGATGCGTAAATATTTCCTCACCGGCTTGCTGGTGCTGGTGCCCCTGGCAATCACGGCGTGGGTGCTGAACCTGATCATCAGCACGCTCGACCAGTCGCTGCTGTTCGTGCCCGACGCCTGGCAGCCGCGCACCGTGTTCGGTATCGACGTGCCGGGTGTCGGCGCGGTGCTGACGCTGGCCATCGTGTTCGTCACCGGCCTGCTGACCAATAACCTGGTCGGCAACTACGTGGTGCGCCTGGGCGAGCGCCTGCTCAAGCGCGTGCCGGTGGTGAGCTCGCTGTACGGCAGCGTCAAGCAGGTGTCCGATACGCTGTTCTCGCCGTCGGGCAACGCGTTTCGCCAGGCGGTGCTGATCCCGTACCCGCACGCGGATTCGTACACGATCGCCTTCCTCACCGGCGTGCCGGGCGGCGACGTCGCCGCGCACCTGGCCGGCGACTACGTGAGCGTGTACGTGCCGACCACGCCGAACCCGACCTCGGGCTTCTTCCTGATGATGGAACGCAGCCGGGTACGCGAGCTCGACATGTCGGTCGATGCGGCCCTGAAATACATCGTCTCGATGGGCGTGGTCGCCCCCGAGACGGCGGCAGTGAAACTGCCGGCCAAGTAATACAAACAAGCATCACGGAATCTGGGCTGCCGACAACGGCGGCGCGATCGAATCAACCAACCTGGAATGAAAACTATGTCCACCATGCGTACCAACTACTGCGGTCTCGTCACCGAGGAACTGCTGGGCCAAACCGTCAGCCTGTGCGGCTGGGTGCACCGCCGCCGTGACCACGGCGGCGTGATCTTCATCGACCTGCGCGACCGCGAAGGCCTGGTGCAGGTGGTCTGCCATCCGGACAACGCCGCCGTCTTCAAGGCCGCCGAGCACGTGCGCAACGAATACTGCCTGCGCATCGTCGGTACCGTGACCAACCGCCTGGAAGGCACGGTCAACAACAACCTGAAGTCGGGCAAGATCGAAGTCACCGCCAGCGAAGTCGAAGTGCTGAACGCGTCGGTGCCGGTGCCGTTCCAGCTGGACGACGACAACCTGTCGGAAACCACCCGCCTGACGCATCGCGTGCTCGACCTGCGCCGCCAGCAGATGCAGCACAACCTGAAGCTGCGCTACAAGGTTTCGATGGAAGTGCGCAAGTACCTGGACAACCTGGGCTTCATCGACATCGAGACCCCGATGCTGACCAAGTCGACCCCGGAAGGCGCGCGTGACTACCTGGTGCCGTCGCGCGTCAACGCCGGCAACTTCTTCGCGCTGCCGCAGTCGCCGCAGCTGTTCAAGCAGCTGCTGATGGTCGCCAACTTCGACCGCTACTACCAGATCACCAAGTGCTTCCGCGACGAAGACCTGCGCGCCGACCGCCAGCCTGAATTCACCCAGATCGACTGCGAGACCTCGTTCCTGACCGAACAGGAAATCCGCGACATGTTCGAAGAGATGATGCGCGTGGTGTTCAAGAACACCGCCGGCGTCGACCTGCCGAACCCGTTCCCGGTGATGGATTTCGCCACCGCCATGGGCACCTACGGTTCCGATAAGCCGGACATGCGCGTCAAGCTGCAGTTCACCGAACTGACCGAGCTGATGAAGTCGGTCGAGTTCAAGGTGTTCAACAGCGCCGCCAACATGCCGAATGGCCGCGTGGTCGGCATGCGCGTGCCGCAGGGCGGTTCGATGCCGCGTTCGGAAATCGATGCCTACACCCAGTTCGTGGCGATCTACGGCGCCAAGGGCCTGGCCTACATCAAGGTCAACGAGAAGGCCAAGGGCCGTGACGGCCTGCAGTCGCCGATCGTCAAGAACCTGTCCGACGAGGTGCTGGCCCAGATCATCGACCTGACCGGCGCGCAGGACGGCGACCTGATCTTCTTCGGCGCCGACAAGGCCAAGGTCGTCAACGACGCCATCGGCGCGCTGCGCGTGAAGATCGGCCACTCGGAATTCGGCAAGAAGGCCGGCCTGTTCGACGACGTCTGGTCGCCGCTGTGGGTGATCGACTTCCCGATGTTCGAATACGACGAAGACGGTGACCGCTGGACCGCGACCCACCACCCGTTCACGGCGCCGAAGGACGGCCACGAGGACATGCTCGAGACCAACCCTGGCGCCTGCATCGCCAAGGCCTACGACATGGTCCTGAACGGCTGGGAACTGGGCGGCGGTTCGATCCGTATCCACCGCGAAGAAGTGCAGAGCAAGGTGTTCCGCGCGCTGAAGATCGACGCCGAGGAAGCGCAGCTCAAGTTCGGCTTCCTGCTGGACGCGCTGCAGTACGGCGCGCCGCCGCACGGTGGCCTGGCGTTCGGCCTGGATCGCCTGATCACCCTGATGACCGGTTCCGAGTCGATCCGCGACGTGATCGCCTTCCCGAAAACCCAGCGCGCCCAGTGCCTGCTGACCAACGCGCCGTCGGAAGTGGACGAGAAGCAGCTGAAAGAGCTGCACATCCGTCTGCGCAACGAGCCGAAGGTCGCTTAACTGCTGTCCCGGGGTTGATCCGTGGGGTGGCGGCCGTGCCGTCCGTGGGGTGGACGGCTTGCCGTCCACGCGTTCAGCCAGCCTGCGCTCGACCGATCGGTTTGCAGAAGCCGCCTGAACGCGTCGGCGGCGTAGCCGCCAACCCTACAGATGCGACGTATGGTGGGCGGCGGCGTAGCCGCCAATCCGGCATGTGCGACGTACGGTCGGCGACGGTGTAGCCGCCAACCCGGCATGTGCGACGGTCGGCGGCGGCGTAGCCGCCAATCCAGCATGTGTGGCGTAGGGTTGGCGGCTCTGCCGCCGACGCGTCCAACCGGCCAATGATCCGCCCGACCGCATCCAGCCCATGACTCTCCACAAGATCCCCGAATCGGTCCTGGTCGTCATCCACACTTCCACCATGGAAGTGCTGCTGCTCGAACGTGCCGACCGTCCCGGCTTCTGGCAATCGGTCACCGGCTCGCTCGACGCGCCCGACGAACCGCTGCTGGCCACCGCGGCCCGCGAACTGTTCGAGGAAACCGGCATCGTCGCCGATGGCGAAGGCATCGTGCTGCGCGACTGGTTGCTGTCCAACATCTACGAAATCTACCCGGTCTGGCGCCACCGCTACGCCCCCGGCGTCACCCACAACACCGAGCACGTATTCTCGGTCTGCGTCCCGCGCGATATCGTCATCACGCTCAGCCCGCGCGAGCATCTGCAATACGCCTGGCTGCCCCATCTTGCCGCGGCCGACCGCTGCTTTTCCTCGTCGAACGCCGAAGCAATCCTCCAATTGCCGAAATTCATTTCAAAGTAATTAAAAGAAATATTTCTTAATATTTAGAATAATTTCTTTCTTTAATTAATTGAACATCATGCCGGGATAATCGGCCGTATTGACGTTTTCAAGCAAAAGTACGAGGGTACTATTTTTAAGTTTCGTTCCGTGCGGAGGCGCGCATATGCGCGCGCTCAAACGCCGTTCTCCCTATGAAAATACATTTGGATACACGTGTTCTGTGTGTTCGATAACCGAAGGAAATTGATAGGGCGCGCCCATGCACCATACATTCAACGTTTGACAGCTGGAAATCAGTCGATTATCGTCCACGGCTCACCACTGGTGAATTTGGGATGTGCAACTTAATTAGCGGATGATTCTGGGAGAAAACATGGATAACCTCAAACCGAATAACGATAAAAAAGTAAAAGCAATCACGCTGGGTGAAGACTGTATCTATATCGATTTGTTCGACGGCTTGCGCCTGAGCGGCCCGCTGGCCCCGAGCGAGAAGCCGGGTGCGGAACCGCGCCGTCCGCGCCGCATGATCGTATCGGGCCACGAAGCCATCTACGACAAGGAACTGGTGCTCGCCTGATTCCCCGGGGTTGCCGCAGGCCGCGCAGCGCCGGTCGGCACCCCATGGGCGCGGCAGCCCCATGTCTGCTGCCGTCGCCCGACCCGGCGCCTTCGCGAAGGGCGCACGATTGGGTCCGTTTCACGAGAACGGCAGCCCGATCCGGGTAGAATGTCTCCATGAAAATTCGCGTCGCTACCTACAATATTCACAAGGGCGTCTCGTCGCTGCGCAGCACGCCACGGGTCATCGCGCTGAAGAAGGCGATCGCCGAATTCGATGCCAATGTCGTGTTCCTGCAAGAGGTGCAGGGCCGCCATGACCGCTTCCAGGCCAGGTATGGCAAGGAAGACCGGGGTCACCGCCACTGGCCCGAAACCGCCCAGTACGACTACTTCGCCCCGGACGCCCACCACACGGCCTACGGGATGAACGCGGTCTACGACCATGGCCACCACGGCAATGCGCTGCTGAGCTGCTGGCCGATCGAGAATTCGCACAACCACGACGTGTCCGACCACGCCTACGAGCAGCGCGGCATCCTGCACTGCATCCTGGGCGCGCCCGAGTGCCGGGTGCACTGCTATGTGGTGCACCTGGGCCTGTTCGAAGGCAGCCGCGGCCGCCAGACCGCCTCGCTGATCGAAGCGGTCAACGCCTCGGCGCCGAATGGCGAACCGGTGATCATCGCCGGCGATTTCAACGACTGGCGCAATACGCTCAGCGACAAGCTGCGCAACGCGCTGGGCGTGACCGAAGTGTTCGACGAACTCGGCAAGCGCTCGCCGATGGGCGACATGGTGCGCAGCTGGGCCGGCCGCCAGCCGCGCCTGGCTCCGGCGCGCACCTTCCCGGCGATGCTGCCGTGGTTCCGCCTCGACCGCATCTATGTGCGCGGTTTCAAGGTCACGTCGGCCAGGGTGATGCACGGTCCGCTGTGGGCCAAGCTGTCCGATCACGCTCCGATCGTGGCCGAGCTCGAACTCACGCAAGGGCCATGCGCAGTCTGACCTTTGTCGATAACAACGACATCGCGCTGCTCGAGAGCGGTACCGCCTTCTTCCCCGCGCTGATTGCCGCGCTCGACGCCGCCCGTCACGAAGTCCTGTTCGAAACCTATATCTTTGCCGAAGACGACACCGGCAGCGCGGTGCGCGACGCGCTGGTGCGCGCGGCCCGCCGCGGCGTGAAAGTGCGGGTGCTGGTCGACTGGTTCGGCACCGGCCACCGCTGCTGCAGCCGGCTCGGCATCGAACTGGTCGACGCCGGCGCCCACTACCGCGTGTTCAATCCCTGGTGCCAGCGCGGCATCGCCCGCTCGCACCGCAAGATCGCGGTGATCGACCGCGAAGTCGCTTTCGTGGGCGGCATCAACATCAATGACGACTGGATCTGCGACCACGCCGACAACCACCGCCTGCCGGCGCCGCGCTGGGATTTCACGGCGCGCGTGCGCGGGCCGCTGGTGGCGCAGATTCACCTGGAAGCGCAGGGCCAGTGGGCCCGGACCGGCAAGCTGCGCCTGCGCAAGCGCCTGGAACTCTTTCGCGAGATGCGCAAGCAGCCGATTCCCTCTTGTGAAAGCCCGGCGCGGGCCGCATTTGTGGTGCGGGACAATCTGCGCAACCGCAGCACGATCCAGAAAGCCTACCTGCATGCGCTTGGCCACGCCCGTCACAGCGTGCTGCTGGCCACGCCGTATTTCGCGCCGGGACGCAAGTTCCGCAAGGCGCTGGCGCACGCGGCGCGGCGCGGCGTGCAGGTAACGCTCCTGATCGGGGTGGGGGAGTTCCGCATCCAGGACGCGGTGGCGCAGTCGTTCTATCCGAAACTGCTGGCCGACGGCATCAAGGTGGTCGAGTACCGCAAGACCCAGTTGCACGCGAAGGTGGCGGTGGTCGACGACGACTGGGCCACGGTCGGGTCGAGCAACTGCGACGGGCTGTCGCTGTTCGTCAACCAGGAAGCCAATGTCGTGGTCGACGATCCGACCTTTGCCGCCGCCATGCGCGCCCATATCGAGCGCGGCATCGCCGATGGCGCGCCCGTGTGCCCGCAGGAATTCGCCCACATCGGCTGGCTGCGGCGCGCCAGCAATGGCTGCGCCTACCTGCTGTACAAGCTGGCGATGCGGGTCTGCGCGGTCGGCTATACCTGAAAGAGAATCGACACGATGGACAACGAAAACGTACGAATCGACAAATGGCTATGGGCGGCGCGCTTCTTCAAGACGCGCTCGCTGGCCCAGGACGCGGTGGACCGCGGCCGGGTGCGCATCGGCGGCGAGCCGGTCAAGCCGGCGCGCGCGGTCAAGCTCAACGACCGCATCCTGATCGACAACGGGTCGGACCGCTGGGAAGTGATCGTGGCCGCCATCTCGGGCGCGCGTGGTCCGGCGCCGGTGGCGCGCACGCTGTACTTCGAGACCGATGAAAGCATCGCGCGGCGCGAGAACGACAAGGAAGCGCGCCGCCTGTATCCCGAGCCGAGCCTGGACATCAAGGGCCGTCCGACCAAGCGTGACCGGCGCGCCATGACGCGCGCCGAAGGCGATCCCGACCGCTAAGCGGGTAAGCGGGTCAGCGGGCCAGCGGGCCAGGTCAGAGCGGGACGAAGGTGCTGAAGATGGCGCCAAGCACCAGCAGCGCCGCCAGCATGGACACCATGCTGCCGCCGTCGTAGGCCAGGCTGGCGGCGGTGGACGCACAGGCGTCGCCATCCGCATTGTCCTTCAGTTCCAGCACCCTGGCCGCCATGTCGACAAAGGTGCGCGCGCACTCGCGGTCGACGCCCAGCACGCCGAGGGCGAGGATCACGTCTTCCGGACGTGCGCCGGCGTCGAGCCGGGCGCAGGCTTCGCCGACGATCGGCAAGGCATCCGTGATCAGCTGCATGCCCGGCTTCTCGCCGGCGCTGTAGAAGGTCTTGATGGCCAGGTCCAGTTCGGCCGCGGTCGGCTTGCGGGCCGTGAGCGTGACGCAGGTGGTGGGCATGGTGCTATTTCGCTGTGGTCGTGACAGGATCAGAGGTAGGCTTCGGCCATCGGCTCGTTCAGCAGCAGCACGCGCGCTGCCATGCCGACGAAGGTGCGGGCCGAATTGCGGTCCACGCCCAGCGCGCCGAGGGCGGCGATGACGTCGTCCGGGCTGGCGCCGTCGTCGAGCTGGGCGCAGGCCTCGCCGACGATCGGGATCGCATCTTCGATCAGCTGCATGTCCGATTTCTCTTCGTTGCTGTAGAAGACCTTGATGGCCGTATCCAGTTCGGCAGCGGTTGGCTTGCGGGCCGTGAACGTGACAGGATGATCATTCATGGTAGTTCCTTTATTGTCTACAACGTTGGTTATGTTCTAATTCCGTAGAGTAATAAAGATTTCTGACAATCTGCTGATGCTGCATGCCGAATTTGCTGAAATCGTTTCCATGACGGTTCAGCGTGTCCTTGACACGACGATTTGTGAATGATTGCGTCGGGCGGCCAACACGATGTATTTACTTCGTATGCCGGCGTGACGCCACATCCGTGCCGCGGCATGCGGGCCGGATGGCTTGTCCATGTCATCCGCAATCGCGTGACACGCGCCGGCCAAAACGCGGTACCTTACTGCTATAGCAGCAAGATTGCCCCCTGATCCATGCAGGCCAGGCAGCCCGGCATCCGGGCAGGGCGGGCGTGTCGGCCGCATCGTAGAACCCCAACTCTAAGTTCCCGTTTGACATTCACCGCCCGATAGATAATAGTACGAGCGTTCGGATTTTTTTCGTAGCAGGGGACATCATCAACGCTTCCACCAAATTCATGCGCAAGGGCGAACAGACGCGCGCGGCGATCCTCGACGTCGCGCTCGAGCTCGCCAGCCGCAACGGCCTCGAAGGCCTGACCATCGGCCTGCTGGCCGACCGCATGAACATGAGCAAATCGGGCGTGTTCGCCCATTTCGGTTCGCGCGAAGACCTGCAGCTCGAGGTGGTCAAGCTGTATCACCACCGCTTCGAGCAGGAAGTGTTTTACCCCAGTATCAAGGAAACCCGCGGCCTGCCGCGCCTGGTCGCCATGTATACGCGCTGGGTCAAGCGCGTGTCGGTCGAGATCGCGTCGGGCTGCATCTATATCAGCGGCGCGGTCGAGTACGACGACCGCGAAGGCCCGATCCGCGAGGAGCTCGTGTCGATGGTGCGCGCCTGGCAGGGCGCGCTGCTGCGCAGTGTGCAGCAGGCCGTCGAACATGGCCACCTGCGCGCCGGCCTCGAGCCCGAGCAACTGGTGTTCGAGATGCACGGCCTGATTCTGGCCCTGCACCACGACGCGCGCTTCCTGCGTAATCCAGGCGCGGTCGAACGGGCCCGGGCCGCGTTCGAGCGCCTGATCGAGAATTACCGCAATCCACATCAACAGCAAGGCCATCAGGCGGCTTGATGCCGCCTGCCACGTCCAACATCTTTACCTTCGTCAGGAGATAACACCATGGGTCAGTACGTCGCGCCAATCCGGGACATGCAGTTCGTTCTGCACGAATTCCTCAACGTCACCGAAGAGTTCAAGCAACTGCCGAAATACGAGGAAATCGACGCCGACATCATCAACCAGGTGCTGGAAGAAGGCGCGAAATTCACGCAGGAAGTCCTGTTCCCGCTGAACCATTCGGGCGACCGCGAAGGCTGCACCTTCAACGCGGCCGACAAAACCGTCACCACCCCGAAAGGCTTCAAGCAGGCCTACCAGCAATACGTCGAAGGCGGCTGGGCGGCGCTGGCGTGCGATCCGGAATACGGCGGCCAGGGCTTGCCGATCACGCTGAACAATTCGTTCTACGAGATGCTCAATTCGTCCAACCAGGCCTGGTCGATGTACCCGGGCCTGTCGCACGGCGCCTACGAGTGCCTGCTCGAACACGGCACCGATGACCAGAAACGCCTGTACCTGCCGAAGCTGGTGTCGGGCGAGTGGACCGGCACCATGTGCCTGACTGAAGCGCACTGCGGCACCGACCTGGGCCTGCTGCGCTCGAAGGCCGAACCGCAGGCTGACGGCACCTACGCCATCACTGGCTCGAAGATCTTCATCTCGGCCGGCGAACACGATATCTCCGAGAACATCATCCACCTGGTACTGGCGCGCCTGCCGGACGCACCGGAAGGCTCGAAAGGCATCTCGCTGTTCCTGGTGCCGAAGTTCCTGCCGAACGAAGACGGTTCGCTGGGCGAGCGCAACGGCATCTTCTGCGGCGCCATCGAAGAAAAGATGGGCATCCACGGCAACTCGACCTGCCAGATGAACCTGGACGGCGCCATCGGCACCCTGATCGGCCAGCCGCACAAGGGCCTGCAGGCGATGTTCGTGTTCATGAACGCGGCGCGCCTGGGCGTGGGCATGCAGTCGCTCGGCCTGACCGAAGTGGCGTACCAGAACGCGCTGGCGTACGCGAAGGACCGCATCCAGATGCGCAGCCTGTCGGGTCCGAAAGCACCGGATAAACCGGCCGACCCGATCATCGTGCACCCGGACGTGCGGCGCATGCTGCTGACCGCCAAGGCCTACGCCGAAGGCGCGCGTGCGTTCTCGTCGTACGTGGCGCTGCAGATCGACCGTGAACTGAACCACACGGACGAAGACGTGCGCAAGGAAGCGGCCGACGAAGTGGCCCTCCTGACCCCGATCATCAAGGCCTTCATCACCGACAACGGCTGGATCGCGACCTCGGAAGCGATGCAGGTGTACGGCGGCCACGGCTACATCGCCGAATGGGGCATGGAGCAGTACGTGCGCGACGCGCGCATCAACATGATCTACGAAGGCACCAACACCATCCAGTCGCTGGACCTGTTGGGCCGCAAGATCCTGATGGACAACGGCGCCAAGCTGCGCAAGTTCGGCGAGAAGATCAAGACCTTCGTCGAAGACAACGGCCTGGACGAGGCGCTGTCGGAGTTCGTGACGCCATTGGGCGAGCTGGGTGACAAGGTCACCAAGCTGACCATGGAAATCGGCATGAAGGCCTTCCAGAATCCGGACGAAGTCGGCGCCGCCGCCGTGCCTTACCTGCGCGTGGCCGGCCACCTGGTGTACAGCTACCTGTTCGCACAGCAGGCCAAGATCGCCCTGTCCAAGCTCGATTCGGGCGACAAGTTCTACGAAGCCAAGCTGGCCACCATCCGCTTCTACTTCGCCCGCCTGTACCCGGAAACCGCGATGCTGATCCGCCAGGCCCGCTCGGGCGCCGCGAACCTGACGGCGCTGGACGCCGAACTGTTTTAATCCCCTGTCACGCTGAACTGACCATCGTCGTCGATACCGCGCAGTAGGCAGTACCGTTTCACTCAAGACCGTCATCCCCGCGCAGGCGGGGATCCACGTTGGATAAGCAGTCGTAACGCTTGCAAACTTGGATTCCCGCCTGCGCGGGAATGACGTTGGAAGAGGTGGCGGGGTGCAAACGGTGCGGTGTCAATGACGTCAACTTAGGAATACTTACATGTCCAATTTCATCGTCAAGAAAGTCGCCGTGCTCGGCGCCGGCGTGATGGGTGCGCAGATCGCTGCGCACTGCGTGAACGCCAAGGTGCCGGTCGTGCTGTTCGACCTGCCTGCCAAGGAAGGGAACAAGAACGGCATCGTGCTGCGCGCGATCGAGAACCTCAAGAAGCTGTCGCCGGCCCCGCTGGGCAACAAGGATGACGCGACCCTGATCGAAGTGGCCAACTACGAGGACAACCTCGACGTGCTGGCCGGCTGCGACCTGATCATCGAAGCCATCGCCGAGCGCATGGACTGGAAACACGACCTGTACAAGACGGTCGCCCCGCACATCGGCGCCAACGCCATCTTCGCCTCGAACACCTCGGGCCTGTCGATCGAGAAGCTGGCCGAAGGCTTCGACACTGGCCTCAAAACCCGTTTCTGCGGCGTGCACTTCTTCAATCCACCGCGCTACATGCACCTGGTGGAACTGATCCCGACCGCGGCGACCCGTCCCGACATCCTCGACCAGCTCGAGTCCTTCCTGACCTCGACCCTGGGCAAGGGCGTCGTGCGCGCGAAAGACACGCCGAACTTCATCGCCAACCGCGTCGGCATCTTCGGCATGCTGGCCACCATCCATGAAGCCGAAAAATTCGGCCTGTCGGTGGACGTGGTCGACGACCTGACCGGCGCCAAGCTCGGTCGCGCCAAGTCGGGCACCTTCCGTACCGCCGACGTGGTGGGCCTGGACACGATGGGCCATGTGATCAAGACCATGCAGGACAACCTGCAGGACGACCCGTTCTTCAGCGTCTACAAGACGCCGGCCGTGCTGTCGAAGCTGATCGAGAAGGGCGCGCTGGGCCAGAAGTCGGGCGCCGGTTTCTACAAGAAGGTCGGCAAGGACATCCTGCGCCTGGACTTCGGCACCGGTGAATACGTGCCGGGCGGCGCCAAGGCAGCCGACATCGTCGGCCGCATCCTCAAAGAGAAGGACCCGGTCAAGAAATTCAAGGCCATGCGCGAATCGACCAACCCGCAGGCGCAGTTCCTGTGGGCGATCTTCCGCGACGTCTTCCACTACATCGCCTTGCACCTCGACTCGATCGCCGACAATGCGCGCGACGTCGACTTCGCGATGCGCTGGGGCTTCGGCTGGAGCGTCGGTCCGTTCGAGACCTGGCAGGCCGCCGGCTGGACCCAGATCGCCCAGTGGGTGAAGGAAGACATCGACGCCGGCAAGGCGCTGACCGATGCGCCGCTGCCAGCCTGGGTATTCGAAGGCAGTGTGGCCGAGAAAGGCGTGCACACGCCTGAAGGGTCGTATTCTGTTGCCCGGAATGCGTTCGTGCCATTGTCCGACCTGCCGGTGTACAAGCGCCAGCAGTTCCGCGCGCCGGTGGTTGGCCTGACCACGCAAGACGCCAGGACCTTCGGCACCACCGTGTTCGAGGATGAATCGGTGCGCCTGTGGCACGCGGACGACGAGGTGCTGGTCATCTCGCTCAAGACCAAGATGCACGTGATCGGCGATGGCGTCATCAAGGGCATCCAGCGCGCCTTGAAAGAAGCGGAAGCCGGCTTCAAGGGCATCGTGATCTGGAACACCGACGCGGCCGAAGGCGGTGCGTTCTCGGCCGGCGCCGACCTGCAATCGGCCCTGCCGGCCTTCATGGCCGGCGGTGCGAAGGCGATGGAGCCGATCGTGCGCGAGCTGCAGGACACCTTCATGGCGATGAAGTATTCGAACATCCCGGTGGTCGCTGCAGTGGCGGGCCTGGCGCTGGGCGGCGGCTGCGAGCTGGCGCTGCACGCCTCGAAGCGCGTGGCCTCGATCGAGTCGTACATCGGCCTGGTCGAAGTGGGCGTCGGCCTGGTGCCGGCCGGCGGTGGCCTGAAAGAGGCGGCGCTGCGCGCGGCCAATGAGGCCAAGGGCAACGACATCCTGCAATTCCTCAAGACCGGCTTCATGAACGCGGCCACCGCGCAAGTATCGAAATCGGCGCTGGAAGCGAAGGCAATGGGCTACCTGAAGGAAGACGACATCATCGTCTTCAACGCGTATGAACTGCTGCACGTGGCCAAGACCACCGCGCGCGCCATGTTCGACGCCGGCTACCGCGCACCGGCGCGCAAGACCTTCCCGGTCACCGGCCGCTATGGCTGGGGCACGATCCGCGGCCAGATGGTCAATATGCGCGACGGCGGCTTCATCTCGGCCTACGACTACCAGCTGGGCGACACGATCGCCGAGATCGTGACCGGTGGCGACATCGACCAGGGCAGCGTGGTGAGCGAACAGTGGATCCTCGACCTGGAACGCAAGGCCTTCGTGGCCCTGCTGAACAATCCGAAGACCCAGGAACGCATCATGGGCATGATGCAGACCGGCAAGCCAGTCCGCAATTAAGCCGCGCATAGAACAGGACACTGACATGAGCAAACAACTTCAAGACGCATACATCGTCGCCGCGACCCGTACCCCGATCGGCAAGGCGCCGCGCGGCATGTTCAACAAGACCCGCCCGGACGACCTGCTGGTGCACGCGATCCGCGGCGCCATGGCGGCCGTGCCGAACCTGGACCCGGCCCTGATCATCGACGCCATCGTCGGCTGCTCGTTCCCGGAAGCCGAGCAGGGCTTCAACATCGCCCGTAATGCGGTGGTGCTGGCCGGCCTGCCGAACACCGTGGGCGGCGTCACCGTCAACCGCTACTGCGCCTCGGGCATCACCGCGCTGGCGATGGCGGCCGACCGCATCCGCGTGGGTGAAGCCGACGTGATGATCGCCGGCGGCGTCGAATCGATGTCGATGGTGCCGATGATGGGCCACCATCCCTCCATCAACATGGACACCTTCAAGGACGAGAACGTGGGCCTGGCCTACGGCATGGGCCTGACCGCCGAGAAGGTGGCCAGCCAGTGGAAAGTCTCGCGCGAAGACCAGGACGCGTTTGGCCTGGAGTCGCACCGCCGCGCCATCGCCGCGCAGCAGGCCGGCTACTTCAAGGACGAGATCACCCCGGTTGAAGTCATCACCCGCACGCCGAACCTGGCCACTGGCCAGATCGACATCAAGAAGCGCACCGTGGACACCGACGAAGGCCCGCGCGCCGATGCCAGCATGGAAGGCATGGCCAAGCTGAAACCAGTGTTCGCGGCCAAGGGCACCGTCACCGCCGCGACCTCGTCGCAGATGTCGGACGGCGCCGGTGCGCTGATCGTGGTCAGCGAGAAAATCCTGAAGGAGCACAACCTGACCCCGCTGGCGAAGTTCTCGTCGTTCGCGGTGCGCGGCGTGCCGCCTGAAATCATGGGCATCGGTCCGAAAGAGGCGATTCCGGCCGCATTGCGCGCCGCCGGCCTGACCCAGGACCAGCTGGACTGGATCGAGCTGAACGAAGCCTTCGCCGCGCAGGCGCTGGCCGTGATCCGCGACCTGGGCCTGGACCAGTCGAAGGTCAATCCGATGGGCGGCGCGATCGCCCTGGGCCACCCGCTGGGCGCGACCGGCGCGATCCGCGCCGCGACCGTGGTGCATGCACTGCGCCGCAATAACCTCAAGTACGGCATGGTGACGATGTGCGTCGGCGCCGGCATGGGCGCGGCCGGCATCATCGAACGCGTGTAAGCAGGCAAGGGCGGCGCGATATGCCGCCGTCAGGTATCACCGCGTGGACGGGAGACCCGTCCACCCTACGTTGCATGATGTGGGGTGGACGGGTTTCCCGTCCACGCGTCCAACCAGCCTACGAATGACCAAGGAGACGACTCTCATGACCATCCGCATCACCACCGCCGACAACATCCTCACCCTCGAATTCAACCGCGTCGAACGCAAGAACGCGATCACCGGCGCCATGTACCAGGCGCTGGCCGACGCGCTGCGCGAGGCCGAGGGCGACGCCGCCATCCGCGCCATCCTGATTACCGGCCAGCCCGAGATCTTCACCGCCGGGAACGACCTGGAAGACTTCCTGAACAACGCCGGCCCCGATGCGATGACGTCCGAGCGCCCGGTGTTCCAGTTCATGACCGCGCTGGAAGCCTGTACCAAGCCGGTGGTGGCGGCCGTCGCCGGCGCCGCGGTCGGCATCGGCACCACGCTCCTGATGCACTGCGACCTGGTCTACGCGGCCGACAGCGCGAAGTTCTCGATGCCGTTCACCCAGCTCGGACTGTGCCCGGAATTCGCCTCGTCGCTGCTGGTCGTGCAAGCCGCCGGCTACACCCGCGCCGCCGAGAAGCTGCTGCTGGGCGAACCGTTCGTGGCCCAGGAAGCGCTGGAGATGGGCATCGTCGCCAAGGTGCTGCCGGATATCGAGCTGCTGGCCTACGCCTACGCCCAGGCGGCCAAGCTGGCCAAGCTGCCGCCAGCGTCGATCCGCACCACCAAGGCGCTGATGAAGCGCTCGCGCTCGAGCCTGGTGAAGGACACCATCGCCGCCGAAAACGAACGCTTCGCCGCGATGCTGCAAGGGGCCGAGGCCAAGGAAGCGTTCACTGCCTTCTTCGAGAAGCGCAAACCGGATTTTTCAAGATTCGATTGACGCGTACCCGGCGGCGCCGCATCGAGCGCGCGTCCAGCGGCGCACAGCTTCTGCCAGTACGTATCAGCGCTGCTGGCGCATCAAGCCCTTTGGAACGACGAAGCACCTCGGGTTGGCGACTGCGCATGGCTAGCGGCGTCGATGCCGTCTGGCTGACCAGGTTGTTGCAGAAGCGGCAGCGCTACCGGCAAGGCCATCGACCATGTCGTCAAACGCTGGCAGGCCTCGGTGCGCTACGCCAGCTCCGGCATCCTGCAGATCGATAATAATCCGGTCGAGAACGCCATCCACCCGATCGCCTTCGGAAAGAAGAACTGGCTGTGTTCCGGTTCGGCGCGTGCCGGTCGCCGCGCCGCTGCCATCCAGACCCTGTTTGCCACCGCCAGGCTCAACGCCTCGGATTTCCACGTGTTACACGTGGCCCAGCTGTGCTAGCGTCGCGGATGTCCGCGACTGGCCGATCTCGGCTGTTGAACTCGGCATAGCGGATCGTCGCGCCGAAAAAGCAGACTGTCACGAAGGGCCGGAATCGACTCGCAGCAGTCATCCAAACCGGTCAAATACAGGACCGACGAACCTCTTTCCTTAATCTTGCCTTGGCCAATTACGAACGCCACAGCCATTGCTTATGGCGCTGTTCTCGTTAAATGTGGATGACGCTGATGACGATGCCGAGCAATTGCTCGATGGTTGTTACCCGGCCCATGTCGAGGGCCCAGCGCCATCCCAGGTAGTTGGGAAGGTAGCGCGACGCCACGCCACGAAACCGCGTCAGCCATTGCCGCA
>Ga0265797_10001091_pt1 | contig 48670 bp, 35 predicted proteins | sample P2T30metagenome_FD_192433 | JGI IMG/M metagenome (GOLD analysis project Ga0265797, IMG submission 192433) | Plant litter microbial communities from East Loma Ridge, Irvine, California - P2 T30 | ecosystem: Environmental > Terrestrial > Plant litter > Unclassified | place: USA: California...
TCACTTTGGTCCAGATAAAAAGGCAGCTTTCAATAATTTGCTAGATCATAGGGCGGTAACAGTTTACGGGAGTGCCTTGGCAAAGCGTCATGAAATTGCACACAAAGGGACATGTAGCGCAACTTTTAGCGAGCTGGCTGAAACTATAGAGTGTGCAGATAACGTATTAAATGCTCTAATAGCTGCAGTCCATGACAGTCAAGTCTTAGCAGTGGGGTGACGATGGTAACCTAAAGGGCTATTGATCTAGCCCTTTTTGTCCAAGTAATAAATCTAATAATCTTATGTCTACTTTTGGCGAATGGTCATATGCTCAGTGCAGGCGCAGGGGAATAGCGCCGTTGGGGCATGAGATACTGTTCTTTTTTTTTACACTTTTTACTAGTTACAGGGTCCATGCCTTCGCTAATCAATGGGTCCCGGAAATTCGCTGGTTTCAGCTCTATGCTGGCGGCTTCGCTATCGGTATGGATGTGCAAATTCTGTCTGTTATTGATTTTGAGTAAGAAGTATGTTCCGTATTGAAACGGTGCCCTGCCACCAACCGCTGGCCGTGAAGGTGGATGGGCAGTCGCCTAAAATGAGGACAACACGCTTTCAAAGCAGTTATCGGTGCTCCCCAAGCCAAGTCGTGCCGTGAGCAGCAAGCAGCGGCAGGGTAATCATCTTTGTGATTCAGCCCTTTCCTACCAACACTGCATCAAGCTTCCCCCGCGCCATCTCAATCAGATGCACCACGGCAAACGCATGATCTCGCTGATCCCCTCGCTGGTTATTAGCACTCTCAAAAGCAGTCGCCTTCGCACAACGCAGCAGCTCGTCCGCTTCACACAGCAGTTGTTCAACGGTCAGGTTCGGACCTTCGTGATTCATGGTATTGGCTCCCAGAGTTATGGAGCTGCCACGGGCCTTCCTACGGGCTTTGGGTGGCAACTGTACGCGGGGTAGGAATACCGGAACTCTAGGCAACCGGCCACGCGCGAGCGTGCCCGCGCACAGCTGCCATAACGAACCGCAAAGCCACAGATGCTTGCGGTTGAAACGGTTGGCACGTGCGCGCCTAGTTTTGTTCCGGGTTCCTACGCCCAGGTCGCTGATTTGGCAGCGACGGGCCAAAGGGTAGCGGTGGGGGAGTGGTGACGCAAGGGTTTAGAGGGTGGTCCGGAGAGCACCGGAGGAGATAGAGCGATGGTAGATGTTGGATGAGTGGGGTCATGGCGCGCGGTGAGGAGCGTCGCCTTTCGCGAGCTTCGCCGTCGGCTGCGCGCGCTCCTACATCCAGCATTTCGCGGTGTTGCGGTGAGAGCGTCGCGGGCAAGCCCGGCTGCTACGTGGCTTGCAGATAAGCAATTTTCGCAAGCTGTGCCCAGCTCCGTGGCAGCGACAAGCAGCTGACCGACAATTGGCACTCGCATCGCGTCCTCAGCCCACACGCAAGAGCCGCAACGAAAAATAGCCGCACACGGTCAAAAGAGCTACACGCCCCGCACTTGATCGAGGCGTACCGCGCAAAGGGCAATACCACCCTCAAACAACCCCCCCAATAACCCTAATCACATCATCAATAAACCGCCCCTCACTCGCCTCTGTCCCATCCCGCAAGTACCCCGGCAGCAGCTGCTGAAACTCGCTCCGGTCCGCCGGCTTGAACTCCAGCAGCGCCTCGAGCATTGCCGGCCGAAGCAGCCGGCGATTGTCCGGCGTATTCGGTAGGGCAGGGCGGATGATGTGCTGGTCTAGGTGAAGCAGTTTCTCGCGCAGGCTGGACCCACCTTCAAGCGTAATCTCTGCCGCGTGTTGGCTTTGCTCCTCGACCACTTGTTGGATCACCTGATCTTCGGCTTGGTCTGGTACTGCGTCCATGGCTGGCTCGGTCCGCAAGGTGGCTAGCTCCTGAAGAATGGGCTCCAGTTGCAGGCGGGCATTGCGGAACCAGTCTACCGACCAGATGCGTCGGATTCGCCATCCGAGCTGCTCCAGCACGCTTTGGCGCAGGCGGTCGCGGTCGCGGGCGGATTTGGCCGAGTGGTACGCGGCCCCGTCGCATTCAATGCCCATCAGGTATCGCCCAGGTTGACCGGGGTCGCGTACTGCGAGGTCGATAAAGAAGCCGGCAACGCCAACCTGGGGTTCGCATTGGTAGCCGTGGCGTTCCAAGGCTTCAATCACTGCAACTTCGAAATCGCTGTCTGGCGCTTTTCCGGTTTCTCGGGTGTTGGACATCAGGCCGGTTTCTGCGAACTGTAGGAAGTCACGCAGCGCCAATACGCCTCGGCTGGAGGTGCCGGTGGCAAGCACGTCGCCGGCGGTGAAGGATGCGAAGACCTGCATGCGTTTTTTAGAGCGCGTGAACAGTACGTTCAGGCGGCGCCAGCCATCCGCGCCGTTAATAGTGCCGAAGCGTTGCGGTACTGTCCCACCGATTTCCATCGGGCCGTAGGTGGTGGAGATATAAATAACGTCGCGCTCGTCACCCTGCACGTTTTCAAGGTTTTTTACGAACAGCGGTTCGTCCACGCCTTCGTTGCGGCTGAGCGCTTCCTGCAATGCTGGGTTTTGTTTGGCGAGGTGCTCCAGTGCGCGGTCGATCTGCTCGGCTTGTTTGACGTTCATGGCCACCACGCCAAGCGATTCGTCCGGGCGGTTTAGCAAGTGGTGTTCAATGGCCTTCGCGACGACCTCGGCTTCCTCGATGTTGCGCTGCTCGACAAAGCGCCCGCGCTGCACACGCACGAACTTGACGCCGAACTCGGGCGACTCACGGTGCGGCGAGGGGTACACCACCAGGTTGCTGTCGTAGAAGGCCTTGTTGGAGAAGGCGATCAGGCTTTCGTGGCGTGAGCGGTAGTGCCAGCGCAGGCGGCGCAACTTGAATAGCGGCATGGCCGCTTCGAGGATGCTCTCCGAGTTCTGAGCCAGCGAAGTTTCTTCGTTATCTTCTTCATCGTCATCGCCCTGGCGGGAGAAGAAACTGGTTGGCGGCAGCTGTTTGGGGTCACCTACTACAACCAGCTGGCTGCCGCGGGAGATGGCGCCCAAGGCTTCCTCCGGTCGCATCTGGGAGGCTTCGTCCATCACGATAATGTCGAAGTGCACCTTGCCTGCGGGCAGGTATTGAGCAACAGCCATGGGAGACATCATGAAGCAAGGCTTCAACCCTTGAAGTGCTTCGGCGGCGCGCAGCATCAGTGTGCGTATGGGCTCGTGACGACTTCTTTTCCTCGCTTCATGTGTAAGCAGCGCAAGCTGGGTGCGTTCCTTCACCTTCGAGGAGTTTCGTCCTTCGGGCACAGGCTGCTGATTGATTTTTGCCGCTAGCTCTTCACGTTGAAGCTGAGTGAGCTTGCGGTCGATTTCCACAAACCGGGCGCGGATCGCTTCCTGGTCCTTTCCGGAGAACCGCCCCAGCGCTGGGTTGCTCTCTAGGATTTCCTTTGCCCATAGGTCCATCAGGCCCAGCAAACTGGCATCTTTGGCGCGCTCCGGCGCGAGCTGTTGGTTTTCAACAGCCAGTACCACAGCTTCAAAACCGAGGTCGGCAAGGCGCTTGCGCAAGCGGCGGTACTCCAGCCAGTGCTCAAGCAGCTCTTCGTTCTGCGCGGCGTGGAGCAAGCGGTGTTTGACGGCGGTGATTTCGTTCTGGTCGATCCCCTTCCACCACTGGGCTGCCTCCACCTCTGCGGTAGCCAGGAAGCTTTCCAATGCTTGCTCCCAAGTGCTCAAGCCATCCGCGAGCTGCTTGCCTACCGTATTCCACGTGCTCACTAACTGTTCGGCCTGCTTGGTGTTGCAGGCTGTCAGTTGCGGGACAAGCAGGTACCGTATCGGCAGGGCCATGATCGGGCGGACGAACGTGACGGTGTGGCGCCAGGCAATCAGGCGGCCGCGTGCGTCGACCAGGTTGTCAAAGCGGGGCAGCTCCTCTCCGTCCAGGCAGGCAAGATGTTCAGCATTGCCTTGCAGGGCGGCAGCGCGCTCCTGCCAGTTCTCTACTGCTTGAGCAATTTGCAATACTCGGCCAGTAGTAGGTGCCTGTTCGCTGATCAGCGGCAGAAGCTCATCCAGTGCTCCGCCCAGCTGCTTAATCAGCCGTGGATAGAGGCCATTGGGAGCGAGCAGGTCTTCTGAGTCCAGCGAGTGCCCGTCCAGTGGCAGCGCATCCTCAAATTCATCGCGATGCGCGAGCACATCCACGAAGTAATCCTGCAGCTCGCCGGCATCCTCAAGCAGGCGCTCCAGTACCTCGGCGTGCTCCTTGAGCAGATACTCGGCGACCCACACGTCGCTTCCGAAGCCACGGCCGCATTTCTCTCTTAGCGTGCGGTACCAGCTACGCAGCGCAACCAGGTCGTCCACAGGTGTATCGGTATGCTTGAAATGCTCCCCAAGCTTCTCGCGGTAGGCTGCGTTGCTCGTCAGGGCGTTGAGCTCGCGCTTGTAGGCAATGCTGTCCGGTAAGGCTTGCAAGGCAGTTTTTAGCTTGATGCCGGGACGTACCATCCCAAGCACTTCAGCCTTTGCCGCCCGCCAGCCGCTTTTGAACCAGCGGAATAACGAGCCGTCCGCCAATACGCGTTGCAGGTCTTCCAGCCGCGTGTCGTCTGCCAGCCGGTCAAGGCTGAACACGTTGGAAGAGGCTTGTGCGTGTTGTTTGATGTCGCCCAACAGCTCGCTGAGTTCAGGCAGCAGCTTATCCAGCGCGGTATCTTCAAAGCGCTTGTGACGCCAGCTGGCCAAGGCCATGGGCATCTGCTGTAGCAGCTCTAACGACAGCGACAGTTGCTCGATGCCCTGTTTGTCGGTCCTCGGCGGCTGATGGGCGGAGGTGTTGGTGATGGTCTGAATAAGCCGCTGCGCTTTCGGCGCATCTTCGACGAGCTCCTCGGCCTCCCGGATCAAATCCAGCAGGTCATCCAGCTTCAAGTCGTTGTTGTCGCTGTGCTGGCGTATCTGCGCGCAGGCGTGTTTGATGGTTTCGAGTGCTGCTGGAGAGCCGATAACGCTGGGGTGGGAGGTCTTGCTAAGGGCAATCTGCTGAGTCATCAGCTCATCCATACCTTCCAGCCACGCCTGGAGCGCCTCGCAACTGGAAGCGTCGAGCCGGTTGATCAGGTCCCAGTCTTCATCCCCTTTAGGCATTGGCATCGCCGATAGGGCGTTTGCCAGTTGCTGTAATGCAGGCAAGGAGAATGCCGCGACCTCACCGGCTGCCAGAGAGGCGGCGGCGTCCATGCGTGCTTGCCCGAGATGATCCAGCGCGGCGATGGCTTGCTTGAGTTGAAGCAGAACGCTCGACCGTTCGACGCCGCTGATGTGCGTGCGCGTGCAACCAAACCACGGGTGTGTTTCCAACTGGCCGCTTTGGCCGGCCTCTTCGGCTGTTTTGCTATAGATATGAGCAAAGTAACCGGCTTGCTCCTGAACCTGGTTCTGATCCAGGCCTTCCGCGTGTGAGGGATGAAAGTCGGCAGGGCGGATGCCCAGGCCTTCCCGCAAGCGAGTCGCTTGCATCAAAATCTGGTGCGCTGTCAGTTCTGTGCTGGCGTGGCGGGTATGCAATTGCCGAACGTGTTCATTGAGTTGCTGCTTTAACCGCTCGTAGTTATTGATGAGGCCCTTCAGCTGGTCCGGCGGGGTAAAGCGTTTTCGGTTTTCGATGCGCTGGGCGATGCTGGCAGCCACTGCGCTTTTCTGGCTTTTATGGCTGTGCAGCTCCAGGCAGAAGTCGCCGAGCCCGGCACGGGTGAGTCGGTTTTTCACCACTTCGAGCGCCGCGCGCTTTTCAGCGACGAACAGAACCTTTTTACCCTGCGCCATCGCGGCCGAAATCATGTTGGTGATGGTCTGGGATTTGCCGGTGCCGGGCGGGCCCTCGATCACCACGTCATCACCGCGCATTACATCCACCAAGGCGCTGTGCTGAGAGCTATCTGCGTCGTCGATCAGCGGGTAGTTTGAATGCACATCCGGCAGTTCGTCGATAGCGTATTCGCTGCTGAACCCACCGCCCGAGGACTCCCGTTGCTCGCCGTCGGCCAAGCCAATCAGGCGTTGGACCAGGCCATTCTGGAGCAGCACCGGATTCTTCCCAGGCTCCAGGTCGAGGTACATCATCAGCTTGCCGAACTCGAACAAACCTAGAGAGGCGAAGCGGTGTAACTTCCAGGTGGGCTTGAGCTCCAGCACGGTTTCCGCTACACGAGCGAAATACTCCTCGGGCTGCAGGTCTTCGGTGATCCGGGGCAGGGCGATACCGAAGTCTCGACGTAGCTTCTCCCTAAGGGAGAGGTTCGTGAGAATGTCTTCGCCGGTGTACAGCACCTCGTATTCGAAAGTGGCCGTTTTAGGGTTGAGCTTGCCTTTTTCCAGGCGCACGGGCAGCAGCATCAACGGCGCCAGGCGGGTGCTGTTCTTGCCGGCGGCCGACTCGTCCCATTCAAGGAACCCGAATGCCAGGTAAAGAATGTTCGCGCCGGTCTCATCAAGTGACAGGCGAGACTGCGTGTGCAAGATTTGCAGGCGGGACTCAAGCTCGGCCGGGTAATACAAGGACTGGATGGCGGCATCTGCGTGCTTGTCGCTGGACTCCTCCGATGCTTCAGGCAGTTCGTAGTTGGTCTGGATGCCAAGCACTTGCGCCCAGGCCTCTGCGGTCGGAGGCTTCTTCAGTTCGGTAACGCTACCGGTCTGCTCGTTATATTGAAGGTAACCATGCTCTATCAGCTGCCGTTCGGTCGGTTCAGGGATCGGCGCAAAGCGCATCGCCTGTTCATCCGTCAACGTTTCAAACAGATGGTTGGGCAGTTCATCGATGATGCGTACAAATCGCTTGGAGCGAGCGTGCGAGAAATTCAGCAGGCGGTTGCGCGCGCTAAGGTCCAGCAAACGGCTGCGCAGCTTTTCCAGGCTTTCCGGGCTATCGCTTGCGGGTTCTTCCAGGTCTTCCCAGTCAGGCTGCTCATCGTTGTCTGACTCTACTGCGCCCGGTTGCCAGCTTTCGTCAAAGCGGAACACGGAGCCGCCCCGGCCGCTGCCCTTGTTAAGTTTTCCCTGCGCCACCAAGCCATCTCGGATCGACCAGTAATCATCGTCGGTAAGACTGAAATCGTGAATCTCCGCTTTTTGCTCCAGCCGCGCCATTAGCGTTTTGTTACCGACGGCTGCGCCATCTCCTGGTACCAGCTCCAGTATCCAATCTTGTACGAGCTTCCTTTCATTGACTGTCAGCGGCTTGCTGGCCGGAGATTGCACGGTCATGTGGTCCATCCATAAAAACGTTAAGGCAGATGCAGGCCGAGCTTGGTGACCGACGCTTGAAAGGAGGGTGAAGGTTCGCTGGGGTGTGTGGCACCGTGATGAACCGTCCTTGGAGGCATGCGGGAAACTGTGACTGCGTTGATACGGACAGTAGCGGGATCCACGTTGGTGGTAAAGCGTGGTGGCGTTTCGATAGCTGGGGAGACGCTATATTCAAGAGCCTTCTGTGCGCGTAGCCGATGAGTGGCATTGCGCTATGGCGCGACGTTCAGTCAGTCGAACTCTCTGAGCCACCCCAAACAACTGCCTGCGCCACGATCACATCCTTACCATTGAACGTAAGCGCCGGTGAGCCATAAAGCTGGTAGCCCATCTCCAACGCAGCACCAACCTTGTGGCAGAAAGCAGCATCGTCAGGGCCGGTGAGCACGCGGTAAAATTGGCAGGCCGTTCGGTGGTTGGTTCATTGCTTGCTCCTTGCGGCGGGGTAGTTGAATTTACGGAAATCGATATTTGATACCGCGGCCAGGTTCATTAAGGTTTTGGAATTAGATCGCGGGGTTCGCGTGCTCCGCCTTTGGCTGCGCGCGCTCCTACATCCAACCTTCCGCGGTGTAGCGGCAAGAAGCGTCGCGGGCAAGCCCGGCTGCTACGGGATGCAATGGCAGTGCCTGATTCGCGAGCTCCTACCCGGGAGCGACAGGTCAACCCCAAATTGCAGGCACAAAAAAAGGCGCCTCGAAAGGCGCCTTCTTCTCGGATTTGGTGGAGCCGGGGGGATTTGAACCCCCGTCCGCCAGTACTCCGCTGTCGGTACTACATGCTTAGCCCGTTCTACTGAGTTAACCCGCGGCCGCCCGAGGGGCAGGGTGCTTTGGGCGAGTCGTGTAAGTTTTAGCTGCGTCGTCCACGACATACTAGGCAGCGATCCTGTTCTATCTGACAGTCGGTTCGGGTTTACAGGCATCCCCTAGCGACTGCTGGTACCGAAGTAGCCAGAAGCTCAGGTTCTAGTCGTCGCAATTAAGCGGCGATGGCGAAGTCCTGGCCGTAGGTTTCGTCATTGGCAACTATAGAAGTTGCAACAGTGGATTTACGAGTTCTGTTACCAACTCGGCATGCACCTAGAGTTTCGTTACCGGCGTCGAATCCTGATCGGCCCCGTCCTGCTGCCAGTGGCGGCAGGTTTGACAAGCATACGCCCCTCGGCCAGAAAAGTCGACCGTTGAGCGCACCCTCAGGCTCAGTTGCCCGCTGCGCCGCCTTTCTTGGTGTAGTTTTCCAGCTGGGTCAGGATTTTCCCGGTGCTGGCGATGCAGGCCTTGGTGTCACCGCGTGCCTGGTCGGCCTTGGCGGCGTCGATCTGGCCGCGCAGGGTTTTTTCCAGGGCTGGGTTGGTGGCGGTGTTGGTGGTCATGGTGTCGTCGATCTTCTGCAGGTTCGCGGCGCACAGGTCGTCGGCGGCGAAGGCAGGCGCGGCCACAACGGTGGCGGCGCAAAGGGCGAGGGCGGAAAGAAGGGAACGGGTCATGGGCATTTCTCCTTTGAAGGATAAGTACGCTCATTGGCCAATGCCAAGGCGCCAAGGTTCGCCCGCGCGGTTGGGCTTACTTCATGGACTGCGCGAATTGCCGAGAGGTTCTATTTTTTGTGTGCGAATTAACACGGTATGTTTCAGTTGATCGCGACCTGTTCGCCCCCTTTTGGCGCAACAAGCGTCATCTCGCTGTGCACTGCCTTGGGGCGCGTGACGCGGTCTACCAGGTACACCAGGCTGTGGTAATCCAGGCCACTGTGTTCGCTTAGACCGATCTCGCAGGTGCGGCTGGTGGAGATGCCCTCGCTGCAATGCTGCACCGCGCCTTTGAGCGAACGTAGCGCGTGGGCGTTGAGCTCGGGCTGGGTGAAGCCTTTGTCTCCGGCGAAGCCGCAGCAATGAATGCCTTCCGGTACCACCACCTCTTGGCTGCAGCGGTAGGCGATATCCAGCAGGGCCTGGCTTTGGCCCAGATGCTGGGTGCTGCAGGTAACGTGTACGGCCACGGGCGCTGCCTGGGCGGTGAAGTCCAGTTTGTCCAGCAGGTGGGTGTGGATAAATTTCACCGGGTCGTACAGGTTTAGCCGGGTGTCGGCCAGGTTATCCACCAGCCGCAGGGCGCAGGGGCTGGTGTCGCAGTACACCGGGTCCAGCCCGCCGCGGCTGGCTTTCAACAGTGCGCGGATCAATGCCTGGCGTTTGGCCTCGCCTTGGTCCGGGTAGCCCTTTGAAGCGAAGGGCTGGCCGCAGCACAGCGCATCGAGGCCTTCGGGGAACACCACTTGGTAGCCGGCTTTTTCCAGCAGTTGCCGGGTTTTGTCGATCAGGGGTGTTTGCTCGGCATCGCTACTCGCCGGCCCCATCGCGCGAGAAACGCACGCCGCGAGGTAGACCACCCGGGGGCGGGCATCGGCGCTGGGTGCGGAGAATTGAATCGGCGCCTGGGCTTGGGGCAATGCGGCCGGCCAGTGGGGCACGGCCTTGTTTACCCGGCGCAGGGCACCGGCATAACGGGCCACCCGCGGCGCGCCGAGTAGCCGCTGTGCGCCATTGGCCACGCGCAACGCCATGCGGCCGCTCGCCATCAGCGTGGCGAAATGTTCGGCGGCCCAGCTGGCGGTGCGGCCATGTTCGGCGTTGGCGGCGCGTAGCTTTTTAATCAGGTCGCCGGTGTTGATGCCCACCGGGCAGCGTTCGGCGCACAGCCCGGTGGCGGCGCAGGTGTCGATGCCGTGGTAGTGGAATTGCTGTTCCAGCGCTGTGGTGTTCTGTCCGTCCCGCCGGCGCGCCTGTATGTCCCGCCACATCACGATGCGTTGGCGCGGGCTGAGGGTAAGCCCGCGGGAAGGGCACACCGGTTCGCAGAAGCCGCACTCGATGCATTTATCCACAAGCGCGTCCGCGGCGGGCATGGGTTTGAGGTGCTTGAGGTGGATCTGCGGGTCTTCGCTGAGCACCACGTCGGGGTTGAGAATGCCGTGGGGGTCCAGCAGGCGCTTGAGCGTCCACATCAGTTGGTAGGCCTGGGTGCCCCATTCCAGCTCCACGAACGGCGCCATGTTGCGGCCGGTGCCGTGTTCGGCCTTGAGCGAGCCGCCGAATTCCACCGCCACCAGTTGGGCTACATCTGCCATCAGGGCTTCGTAGCGGGCCATTTCCTCGAGGCTGTTGAAGCCTTGGGTGAACACGAAGTGCAGGTTGCCCTCCAGTGCGTGGCCGAACAGGATCGCTTCGTCGTAGCGGTGTTTGTCCAGCAGCGCCAGCAAGCGGTTCACGCCTTCGGCCAGGCGCTCCAACGGGAAGGTCACGTCTTCGATGATTACCGTGGTGCCGGTTTCCCGTACCGCGCCCACCGCCGGGAAGGTGCCTTTGCGAATGGCCCACAGGCGCGCGTTTTCAGTCGGGTCGGTGGTGAAGGCGATGCGCTGCTCTACCTCGAACGAGGCGAGGGTGGCGACCACCTGCGCGACCTGCGTTTGCAGTGTTTCGGTGGAGCCGGCCGCGCTTTCGATCAGCAGCGCGCACGCGCCTGGGGATAAGTGCGGCACGAAGGCTGGCATGCCGGGCTTGTGTTGCACCGAGCGCAGGCTGCGGCGGTCGAGCAGCTCTACGGCTGCCACGGGTTGGCTGCGCAACGCGGTGACGGCGCGGCAGCATTCTTCAACGGACGGGAACACCACCAACGCCGTGGCTTTGTGGGGCAGGTCCACTACGGTGTTGTAGGTCACCGAGCTGATAAACCCCAAGGTGCCTTCGGAGCCCACCAGCAAATGGCTGAGGATATCCAACGGGTCGGTGTAATCCACAAGGGCGTTGAGGCTAAGGCCGGTGGTGTTCTTTAGCCGGTACTTGTGGCGAATGCGCGCAGCGAGTGCTTCGTCCGCGCGTACTTGCTGGCCCAATTGCTCCAGTGTCGCAAGCAAGCCCGCATAGCTTTCCCTGAATTGCGCCACGCTGTCCGGGTTTTCGGTATCCACGCAAGTGCCGTCCGCCAGCACCAGGCGCAGGCCGGCGAGGGTGTGGTAGGTGTTTTGCGCGGTGCCGCAGCACATGCCGCTGGCGTTGTTAGCCACGATGCCGCCGATCTTGCAGGCGTTGATGGACGCCGGGTCCGGCCCTAGCTTTCGGCCGTAAGGCTTGAGCCAGGCGTTGGCCTGCGCACCGATCACCCCTGGTTGCAGGCGGATCTGCTCGCCCTGGTTGCGGATGTCGCGGCCGTTCCAGTAATCGCCCAGTACCAGCAGCACCGAGTCACTGATGGCCTGCCCGGACAGGCTGGTGCCAGCGGCGCGGAAGGTCACTGCTACCTTATCGGCGACGGCGGCCTTCAGCAGGCTGATCACTTCGGCTTCGGATTCCACGCGGATCACCAGCTTGGGCAGCAGCCGATAGAAGCTGGCGTCGGTGCCATAGGCGAGCGTCGACATCGGGTCGTCGAACCGCCGCTCGCTGGGGATAAGTTCCTGTGCGTGAGCGAGGAAGCGGGCGGGCAGGGTCATGCGTCCTCCAGGATCAGCACCACAAGGTCCTTCGGCCCGTGGGCGCCGTAGGCGAGTACCTGTTCGATGTCCGCGGTTTTCGACGGGCCGGACACCAGCAAGGCATTGGTGGGCATGCCGTCGGCCCAGTTGAAGCGCTGCATCACTTCATAGAAGTTGCTGTGGATTTCGCTGGCCTTGAGCAACGCGAAATGCACCGGCGGCACCAGGCTCATCAAGCGAGGTTCGTCGGCGGTGGGCCACAGGATCAGGCTGCCGGTCGCCGCGATAGCGCCCAAGGTGCCGGTGAGGCTGGCGGGGGTGTCGTCGAACAGCTCGCTTTTCCACGCCTCGATCGGGCGGTCGTACGCTTTGGTTTGCGGGGCTTGCGTGTCGCCTTCCCAGGCGCTCTGCAGTTGTTGGCCATAGGGTGTGCGCGGGGCGATCAGCAAGCTATCGAGGTTGCGGTCGCGCAGCAGTTGCGCCAATAACGTGGGCCATTGCGCTGCGGTGCTGAGGTGGACTTCGGTGTGCACCGTTTCCATCAGCTGCCGCAGCCGGCCGATGCGTTCTTCCGCTGGGTAGGACCAGGGCGCGGTGACCAAGGCCTCGTCGAAGTTATCCACAATCGGCGTGGCGCCCTGCAGGCTTGCCCGAAGTTTTCCAAGAATGTTTTCGCGAGCGCTCATGGCGTGGTTTTCCCTTTGGCGAGGTGCTCGGCGGCGAGTTCGTGTAGCGAGCGTGGCGCTGGCTGGGGCGCGCTGTGGTTCTGGGTCCACGGGCCGATGTTCGCCGGGGTGAGCTTGCGCAGCCGCGTGGCCATTTTGAGGAAGGCGCGATACAGCGTGGGCGAACTGTTCAGCCGGGCCCAGGCGTTCCACGCGAGGCGTTCCTTGCGGGAGTATTTGCTGCCTTGGCCGCGCAGCAGTGGCGTGTCGCTGGGCGGCTTCACGTTTTCCTCGCGCAACCTTCGCAGCAGGGCGGGGATGGGGATTTTCACCGGGCACACTTCGCCACACGCACCGCACAGGGAGGAGGCGCTGGGGTGATCCGGCACTGCGGCCAGGCCGACCATGTGCGGGGTGATGATTTTGCCGATGGGGCCGGGGTACACCTGGCCATAGGTGTGCCCACCCACCCGCGTGTACACCGGGCAGTGGTTCATGCACGCGCCGCAACGGATGCAGTTCAGCGTCTGGCGCAGCTCACTGTCGGCGAAGGCCTGGCTGCGGCCGTTGTCCAACAATACCAGGTGCACCTCCCGCGGGCCGTCGAGCTCGTGGGCCTTGCGCGGGCTGGAGATCATGTTCACGTAGGTGGTGATGGGAATGCCCAGCGCCGAGCGCGTGAGCAGCGACAGCAATGGCACCACGTCGCGCAGGTTTTCCACCACCTTTTCGATACCGGTCACGGCGATGTGCACAGGCGGCACGCTGGTGACCATGCGGCCGTTGCCTTCGTTTTCCACCAGCAACAAGGTGCCGGTTTCGGCGATCGCGAAGTTCACGCCAGAGACGCCAATGTCCGCCTCGAAGAACTTCTGCCGCAACACGCGGCGGCCGATCTGGATCAGCTCGTCTACGTCCCGGGTGTATTCCACGCCCAGCTTGTTTTCGAACAGCGAGGCCACTTGCCCGGCGTTTTTGTGGATCGCCGGCATGATGATGTGGGAAGGCTTTTCGTGGTCCAGCTGCACGATGAACTCGCCCATGTCGGCTTCCAGGCACTCGATGCCCTTGGCGGCCAGCACGTCGTTCATTTCCATTTCTTCGCTGACCATGGACTTGCCTTTGATCACCTGCCGCGCTTCATGCTTCGCAACGATCCCCAGCACAATTTCGTTGGCTTGCTCGGTGGTCTCCGCCCAATGCACCTGAATGCCTTGGCGGGTGAGGTTGCGCTCTAGCGTTTCCAGCAGCTCGGGCAATTTGGAAAGCGCCCGGGCGCGGATGGCGTTGCCCAGCACGCGCAGTTCCTCGCGCTCATCGGCGTCGGCAAACGCCAAGGCGCGCTTGGTCATCAGCGAATCCATGGCGGTGCGGAAGTTGCCGCGCAGTTGGTTGTCGCCTAATGCGGTGTGGGCGCGCTCGCGGAAGGTGGTAGGAATTTCCAAAGCGGGAATGCGGGTTTGGCTGTTCATTGGCCACCTCCGGTGCGCTGCCACAGAAAGCTTGCCAAGTGCTGGCCCCGTAGCGGTTGGCGCTGTTTTTCCAAGGCGCCGTTGATGTTCATCAGGCAGCCGCAGTCGGCGGTGATCACTTCATCCGCGCCGGAGTCGATGAGGTTGCGGGTTTTGTCCTCCACCATGGCGCCGGAGATGTCCGGCATGCGCACGCTGAAGGTGCCGCCGAAGCCGCAGCATTCACTTTCGTGGCTATGGTCCACCCGCTCAACCTGAGCGAGCTGGGCGAGGAGGGCGCGGCCGTGCAGATGGGTGTTCATTTCCCGCCGCGCCGAGCAGGACGTATGCAATGCCACCTTGATCGGCGAGCCTTGGTCGCGTAGCTCCACCTGGCACACATGCAGTAGAAATTCCGCCAGCTCGTAGGTGCGTGCCGCCAACGCTTGCGCCTGGGCCAGCCGGGCGGGGTCCTCCTGGAACAGCGCTGGGTAATGCTCGCGGAACATGCCCGCGCACGAGCCGGACGGTACCACCACGGGCCATGGCTGCTTGAACAATTCCAGCTGGGCCGCGGCCACGGTACGGGCCTGGTCGCTATAGCCGCTGGTATAGGCCGGTTGGCCGCAGCAGCTCTGGCCTTGTGGATAATCCACGGCAATGCCCTCGCGTTCCAGCAGGCGGATCGCGTCCAGCCCGGCATGGGGGAAGAACACGTCCACCACGCAGGTACCGAACAGGTACACCCGCGCAGGCTTGCTCGCCGGGTACTCACGCGGCGCTGGAACAGGCGCGGCCAGGCGGGTGGCGTTCGGGGCCGCGTTGTAAAAAAGCTCGCTCATCAGGCAGGTTCTCCACAATGGCCCGGCTTCTTTATTGCCATGGTCGGGCTCGGTCGCCGCGCCGGGGTGTCCGGCGTGCCATTTCAGTAAAGCTTCAATGCACCAGAATGCCGGTAAACCAATACGCTTGTGCCAGCGTGATCAAGCCCACCAGCGTGGCAAAGAACAGGCTGTGCTTGAGGGTGAAGCGGAACAGGTCCGACTCCTTCCCTACCAGGCCGGTGGCGGCGCAGGCCACGGCGATGGATTGCGGCGAAATCATCTTCCCGGTTACCCCGCCGCTGGTATTGGCAGCCACCAGCAGTGTGTCGTTCACGCCGATCTGGTGCGCGGTGGTGGCCTGCAGCGAGCTGAACAATGCGTTCGAGGAGGTATCCGAGCCAGTGAGGAACACACCGAGCCATCCCAGTAAGGGCGAGAAAAACGGGAACGCCACGCCGGTGCCGGCCAGCACAAGGGCCAAGGTGGAGGACATGCCCGAGTAGTTGGTGACGAACGCGAACGCCAGCACCATCCCGATGGACAGGATCGGCCAGCGCAGCTCCTTTACCGTCGATAAAAAAGTGGTAATACCAATGCTTGGGCGTATGCGCAGTATCAGCATGCTCACGATGGCGGACAGGAAAATAGCCGTGCCCGTGGCGGAAACGGGGTCGAACTTGAACACTGCCGGCATGGCCGTGGGCGCCGTTACGATGGGGGCGACTTTCATGATCAGCTGATCCAGGTGGGGGATCGGTGTGCTCCACACCCAGCTATAGAGCGCGCCGCCGGCGGCGAACAAGGCCTTGAAGGGCTTGAGCGTCCAAAGGGTGACCAGCGCGGTAAGGATCAGGAAGGGCGACCAGGCTTTGATCACCGCGCCCACTGAATAGGGGGAGGCCTGCCGCGCGGGTGCTGCAACCGCCGCGGCGCCGACGCTGGCGCCTGCCAGTTGCGCGCTGCTGGGTGCCGGTGCCCACACCTTGAGGAAGAGTGCGAGGGAAATCAGGCTGACCAGCGCGGAGGTGATGTCCGGCAGCTCCGGGCCGATGAAGTTGGACGTGAAGTACTGCGTGACGGCAAAGCTTAGCCCGGCCACCAGGGCCGCCGGCCAGGTTTCCCGCACGCCGCGCCAGCCGTCCATGATGAACACCAGCCAGAACGGCACGAACACCGACAGCAGCGGCAATTGCCGGCCGGTCATGGCGCCGATCTTGAAGGCGTCGATGCCGGTAACCTGCCCGGCCACAATGATCGGGATGCCCAGCGCGCCGAAGGCCACGGGCGCGGTGTTGGCGATCAGGCACAGCCCGGCGGCGTACAGCGGATTGAAGCCTAGCCCCACCAGCAGCGCGGCCGTGATGGCCACTGGCGCGCCGAAGCCCGCGGCCCCTTCCAGAAACGCACCGAAGCAGAAGCCGATCAGCAGCACTTGCAGGCGTTGGTCTTCGGTCAGGGACAGCACCGAGGCGCGGATCACTTCGAACTGGCCGCTCTTCACCGTGAGTTTGTACAAGAACACCGCGGCCACGATGATCCACGCGATGGGCCATAAGCCGTAGAGGAAGCCATAGCCGGCCGCGGCCAAGGCCATGTCTGCGGGCATGCCGTAGGCAAAAATCGCTACCAGCAAGGACAGCAGCAATGTGAGGCTGCCAGCGACGTGGCCTTTAAGCCGCAGCCAAGCCAGGGCCAGGAAGAAAAACGCGATAGGGATTAGCGCGAAGGTGGCGGACAGCCCGAGGCTGCCCAGCGGGCTGTAGAGTTGTTCCCAGGTTTGCATGGCGGCCTCTAATTGTTATTGGCAGGCGGTCGCGGGATAAATTGGTAATACCAATTTACAAGGTGTGGTGAGTAGGTTAGGGTGCCTGCGGTTAGGCTGTCAATTTCCCTTGGTCGAGACTTTGGTCGTAGCGCCTCGGTATGAGGGCTGGGAATGTCGAAGGCGCGATTGTTCGCAGGCAGGTAAAATCTCGGTATCAGCCCTTACGGCTGGGGCATGGGAGGCGATAGATGGGGTTCGATCAGGTTCGGCAGCGGCGGTTGTCCGACGATATTGTCGAGCGGCTTGAGGGGATGATTCTCGAAGGCACGCTCAAGGCCGGCGAGCGCTTGCCCGCGGAGCGGGTGCTGGCCGAGCAGTTCGGCGTGTCGCGGCCTTCCCTGCGCGAAGCCATTCAGAAGCTGGCGGCCAAGGGCATTCTGATGAGCCGCCAGGGTGGCGGTAATTATGTGGTAGACACCCTGGGCGCGACCTTCAGCGACCCTCTGCTGGAGCTGCTCGAACACAGCTCGAGCGCCCAACACGACCTGCTGGAGTTTCGCCACACGCTCGAAGCCTCCTGTGCCTATTACGCCGCGTTGCGCGCCACCGACGTGGATCGCGAACGGCTTACGGCAGCGTTCGACACACTGCAGGATTGTTATGCGCGCGCCGATGAGGCAAGCCAGGTGGAGGAGGGCGCTGCCGATGCGCGCTTCCACTTGGCGATCGCCGAGGCCAGCCATAACGCCGTGTTGCTGCACACCATCCGCGGGCTGTTCGACCTGCTCAAGCGCAATGTGGTGACCAATATTGGCGGGATGTACAAGCAGCGGTCAGAAACCCGAGCCATGCTGATCAGCCAGCACCGGGAGCTGTATCAAGCGATCATGGAAGGCCAGGCCGAGAAAGCCCGAGAAGTATCGAGCCGGCATATTCTGTATGTGCAGGAAGTGCTGGAAGAAGTGCAGCAGCAGGCGCAGCGGCTGGCCAGGGCGGAGCGGCGCAAGGGGTTGTAGGTGTTTGCCTGATTCGCGAGCTTCGCCCCTCACCGATTGAATTGCCTGCGCCACCCCCTGTGGGAGCAAGCGCAGCCGCAGGCGGTGGGGAAGGGCGTTACTCGTCGCCCTTGCCCTTGTTGCGCACGGCGCGCTGCATCTCGCGGGCGGAGTCGCGTTCGCGCTCGGTGTCGCGCTTGTCGTATTCCTTCTTGCCCTTGCCGAGCGCGATTTCGCACTTGATCAAGTGCTTGCTCCAGTACAACGCGGTACACACGGCGGTGTAACCCTTTTGCTGTACCGAGGCGTGCAGCCGCTCGAGCTCTTTCTTGTTCAGCAAGAGCTTGCGGGTGCGGATGGGGTCGGCGATCACGTGGGTGCTCGCAGCGGTCAGCGGCGTGAAGTGCGCGCCGAACAGCCAGGCTTCGCCGTCCTTGAGCAGCACGTAGCTGTCGACGAGCTGAGCCTTGCCGGCGCGCAGGCTTTTGACTTCCCAGCCAGCGAGTACCAGCCCCGCCTCCATGCGTTGCTCGATGAAATAGTCGTGTCGCGCTTTCTTGTTCAGCGCGATCGTCCCTGTGGGATGCTTCTTTTGCTTAGCCATAGGGCGCGCATTATAGGGATAACTTCAAGCGGCGGCTACGGTTTCGAAGTGTTTCACTGGCGCTTCACGGGTTGAGCCACCGGGGTGAATCCCGGACAATGCGCGCTCTTTTTTGTTCATGGGCGAGTAAACGGATGTCGAGTGAAAAGGTGTCCGTCCATGGAAGCTGGGCCAGCCGCTGGGTATTCATACTCGCCGCTACCGGTTCCGCGGTCGGGCTGGGCAGTATCTGGAAATTCCCCTACATGGTCGGCGAATACGGCGGCGGCGCGTTCGTGCTCGTGTTCCTGGCTTGCATTGCCCTGATCGGCGTGCCAGTCATGCTGGCCGAAACCCTCATCGGCCGGCGGGCACGGCAAAGCCCCGCCAACGCCCTGGCGCTGCTGGCGCGTGAAGCCGGCCAGCCGGCGGCGTGGTCCTGGGCCGCTTTCGCCGGCATGCTCACCGCGTTGCTGATTCTTTCGTTCTACAGCGTGGTGGGGGGCTGGTCCTTCGATTACATCGTGGACATGGCCAAGGGCGACTTCCAGGGCGTTACGCCGGATCAGGTAGGCGCCTACTTCGGCAACGTGATCGCCGATCCGCTACGGCTGATCTTCTGGCACAGCGTGTTCATGTTCACCTCCGCCGTGGTCATCGCCAAGGGCGTGGTCGGCGGCCTGGAGCGCAGCCTGCGCATCATGATGCCGCTGCTGTTCGTGCTGCTGTTGATCCTGCTGGGCTACAGCATGACCACCGGGCATTTCATGGAAGGCGTGCATTTCATGTTCGACTTCGATGCCGGCAAGGTATTGGACGGCTTGCTGCCTGCCATGGGGCATGCGTTCTTCTCGCTGAGCGTGGGCGTGGGTTCGATCATGATCTACGGCGCCTATATGCCCAAGAGCGCGTCCATTGGCGGCACCATCGTGTCGGTGGCCATGCTCGATACGTTCGTGTCGCTGTTGGCAGGTGTTGCCTTGTTCCCCATCGTGTTCGCGGCGGGCTTGAACCCCGGCGAAGGCCCGGGCCTGATGTTCGTGACCTTGCCTTACGCATTTGGCAGCGTGCCTTTCGGCCAGCTGATGGGAGTGGTGTTCTTCATCCTGGTGGGCGTGGCCGCCTGGAGCTCGGCCATTTCGCTGCTTGAGCCCATGGTGGCGTACATGGTGGAGCGTTATAAGATATCCCGCGCATGGGTCGCCATTGGCCTGGCATTCGCGTGCTGGCTGTTCGGTTTGGGCACCGTGTTCTCGTTCAACCTGTGGAAGCAGGCCAAATTTTTCGTGAACGATGCCGCCGGCTTCCGCCTCTATCAATGGGGGGCCGACGCCGGGCTGGACTTCTTCGGGGTGATCGATTTCTTCACTTCGCGGATCATGCTTCCGCTGGGCGGCCTGTGTTTTGTGGTGTTCGCCGGTTGGGTAATGGGTCGCGCCGCGGTGCGGGATGAGCTGGCCATGCGTAACCCGATAATGTTCCAGGTGACCTTCTTTTTGATGCGCTACGTGGCGCCGTGCGGCATTCTCATCGTATTTGCCGCTCAGTTTTGGAAAATGACGCGTCCATGACCACACATATTCAACGCTCTGCCTTGCTTCCCTATCCGGCCAAGGCGCTCTACGACCTTGTGAACGACGTGGCGCGCTACCCGGAATTTCTGCCGTGGTGCTCGTCCACCCGAGTGATCGAAAGCAGCGACGACTTCATGCGCGCCAGCCTGGAGGTCGCCAAGGGCGGATTGAGCCAACGGCTGGTCACCCGTAATGCCCTCATCCCTGGCGAGCGCATCGAGATGAACCTCGAGGAAGGGCCGTTCACTCAGCTGCATGGCATCTGGGTGTTCAAGCCGTTGGGTGAAAAGGCATGCAAGATCAGCCTGGACCTTTCCTTCGATTACGATGGCCCGATCGTGCGGGCCACGCTGGGGCCACTGTTCAACCAGGCCGCCAACACACTGGTGGATGCGTTCTGCCAGCGGGCAAAGCAGTTGAACGGCTGATTCAGCTTGAGCGCCCGGCTGCTGATTGGCGCCGGGCATGAAACTAAAGGCGAAAAAAAAGCCCGGCGAACCGGGCTTTTTTGCGTCCGCATGTTACTGCGGCGAGGTTTCGATCGGCGCGGGGCTTGGCACCGGTACCGGCTTGGCCTGGTCCACGTCGCGCTGGATCTGTTCCAGCAGCGACCCCGGCTTGGCCGGCGCTTCAGGCTGCTGCACGGGGGCGTTGTCCTCGGCTGGCGCTGCGTTGTTGTCCTTGCCCAGGATCGAGTCGTCGCGGCTCACGCCAGGCATGAAATCGCCCGAAAGGCTGGCGAGCTGGTCCGCTTCGTTGAAGAAAACGCTCACGCGTTCCTGCTGCCGACGCGCGCCGCCCTGCTGCATGCTATAGAGGTAATCCCAGCGATTGGGGTGGAAGGTATCCACCAGCATAGGGTTGCCCATGATAAACCGCACTTGCCGGCGGGTCATTCCAGGCCTCAACTGGTCTATCATGTCCTGCGTGACGACATTGCCTTGTTGGATGTCGATCTTATAAACCCCGGGGAACGAACAACCGGCGAGTGCGAGCAGGCTCACGAAGGTGAGGCTGGTAAGCAAGTGCTTGGTGTTTTGCATCGGTGGGCGACTTCCACTATCTTGGCTGGGTCAACAAAGCCCCGATCATACCCGCAATGAATGAAGCTGCGAAGCAGCATCGGCGAGAAAGCTGACCATGGTTGAAAACAACGAATTACGAAAAGCAGGCCTCAAGGTGACCCTTCCACGGGTCAAGATCCTGCAAATGCTTGACTCGGCCGAGCAGCGCCACATGAGCGCTGAGGACGTGTACAAGGCCCTCATGGAAGCGGGAGAGGATGTTGGGCTGGCCACGGTTTACCGCGTGTTGACCCAATTCGAAGCTGCCGGGCTCGTGGTTCGCCATAACTTCGACGGTGGGCATGCGGTATTCGAACTGGCCGACGGCGGCCACCACGACCACATGGTGGACGTGGACTCGGGCGAAGTGATCGAGTTTTTCGACAGCGAAATCGAAAAGCGGCAGAAGGAAATCGTTGCCGAACATGGCTTCGAGCTGGTCGATCACAACCTGGTGCTTTACGTGCGCAAAGGCAAGTAACGAGGCCTGCATAAAAAAAACCCGCCATCGTCGGCGGGTTTTTTTATGCTCGGATGAAAAGCCGATGGGGCTCAGCCCTTCGCGCTGACCACCATTTTGCGGGCATGGGCCAGGGACTCCTTGGTAAGGTCCACGCCCCCGAGCATGCGCGCCACTTCTTCGATCCGCTCGGCCTTGGCCAGGCTGCGCACGGCGGTGCGGGTTTCGTCGCTGCCACGCAGCTTGTGCACGAACAAGTGATGATGGCCCTGGGCAGCGACCTGAGGCAGGTGAGTCACGGTCAGTACCTGCCCGCGGTCACCGAGGCGGCGCAGCAGCTGGCCGACGATTTCCGCGGTGGGGCCGCCGATACCCACGTCGACTTCGTCGAACACCAGCGTGGGGGTACGGGAGGTTTGCGCGGTGATCACCTGAATGGCCAGGCTGATACGCGACAGCTCGCCGCCCGACGCCACTTTCGCAAGCGATTTGATCGGCTGGCCCGGGTTGGCGCTCACCATCAACTCCACGCTTTCCTGGCCATTGGGGTGCAGGTCGTTCCCGCCATGGGGCTTGAGCTCGATGCGGAACGTACCCCCCGGCATGCCCAAACGGTGGATTTCTTCCTCCACCGAGGCTGCCAACCGCTTTGACGCCTCGCTGCGAAGGGCGGTCAGCTCGGTGGCTTTTTCCTGGTAATGGCGGGCGAAAGCCGCAAGCTCACCTTCGAGGCGCTCGATGGATTCATCGCTCGCCGCCAGGCTTTCCACCTCATCGAAAATCTTTTGCTGAAGCGCGGCCACCTCGGTGGGCTGCACCCTGTGCTTGCGGGCAAGCGTATAAATAGTATCGAGCCGCTCCTCGATCAGTTGCAGGCGTGCAGGGTCTGCCTCGAAGTTATCGACGAACCGGTTGAGCTCGCCTACTGCTTCTTCCACCTGGATCTGCGCGCTCGCCAGCATGTTGGCCGCCTCTTGCAAGGCGCGTGGCGGGTTGGCGATGGCGGTCAGCCGGTTGAGGCAGGCACCCAGCGCGTCCAGGATATTGCCCGAATCGCTCTCGCTGCATTGCTCGACCACTTGCCGGCTGGTGGCGAACAGGCCCTCGGCGTTGGCGAGGTTTTTCTGCGCTTCTTCCAGCTCTTCCAGTTCGTTCTCGCCCAAGGCCAGGTTCTCCAGCTCCTCCAGCTGATAGCTGAGCAACTGATGGCGCGCCCGTTGCTCGTCGCTGGTGCTGGAAAGCCGGTGGATTTCCTGCCGCGTTTGCCGCCAGCGTTGCGCCGCCAGGCTTACCTGGCGGGCAAGGTCGGTGGCGCCGGCGAATTCATCCAGCAGGCGGCGGTGGGTATCGGGCTTGAGCAGCGATTGGTGCTCATGCTGGCCATGGATGTCGATCAGCAGCTCGCCCAGGGCTTTAAGGTCCCCAAGTGGGCTGGGTGCGCCATTGATGTAGCCACGGGAGCGGCCTTCGCTGGTGATCACCCGGCGCAGGATGCAGTGCGCGTCGGTTTCCAGGTCCCGCTCGGCCAACCAGGCGCGCGCGTCCGGAATTTCGCTCACGTCGAACGTGGCGAGGATATCGGCCTTGTCGGCGCCGGGGCGCACTACGCCGCTGTCCGCGCGGTCGCCCAGGGTGAGGCCCAGGGCGTCGAGCATGATGGACTTGCCCGCGCCCGTTTCACCGGTGATCACGCTCATGCCGCGTTCCAGTTCAAGGTCCAGGTGTTCGACGATGGCGTAATTATGAACGGACAGGTGCACCAGCATGGTCACGATCCCCGAGGTGGAAAAAGGTCTGGTTATTTATACAGTGCTTTCGCGGGTGCTGGCAATCCCGGGCGTTGTCAGCGGAGTGTGCCGTTCGGCGGGGCAAAATGAATTGCCTGCGCGCCGGGCCCTTGAAGCCTGCGATCGCGGCCCCATATAGCGGGCAACCTGTGCGAGGCAACACTCGCCGACGTATCCAAAGGAGAATTCCATGGCTGAAGAAAAGACTCTGGACGAACAGAACCCGGAAAACACCCCGGCGCCAGAAGCCACTGGCGAAGACCTCGCCGCTCAAGTGCAAGCGCTCGAGGAGCAGCTGGCCGCAGCCAAGGACCAATCCCTGCGCGTGGCCGCCGACGTTCAGAACATCCGCCGCCGCGCCGAGCAGGATGTAGAAAAGGCCCACAAGTTCGCGCTGGAAAAGTTCGCCGCCGACCTGCTGCCGATCATCGACAGCCTCGAGCGTGGCCTGGAGATGTCCAGCGCTGAAGACGAAGCCCTTCGCCCCATGCGCGAAGGCATGCAGCTGACCCTGAAAATGTTCGCCGACACCCTCAAGCGCTACGGCGCCGAAGCGGTCGATCCGCACGGCGAGCCCTTCAACGCCGAGCACCATCAGGCGATGGCGATGCAGGAAAGCGCCGACGTGGAGCCAAACACCGTACTCAAGGTGTTCCAGAAGGGTTATCAGCTTAACGGCCGCCTGCTGCGCCCCGCGATGGTGGTGGTCAGCAAGCCAGTCGCCGCGGCCTCGCCGTCCATCGACGAGAAGGCTTGAAATCCGCGAAGCGGCCCCCATTTAGTCGTCAAGCGTTCGAGTGCTACCGCGTGCAGCCACCACTGACGCGGCAACCTAATTCAAAGTTTCGGGAGAGTTTCATACATGGGCAAGATTATCGGTATTGACCTGGGGACTACCAACTCCTGTGTCTCCGTGCTGGAAAACGGCAACGTCAAGGTGATCGAAAACGCCGAAGGCGCGCGTACCACCCCGTCCATCATTGCGTACGCCAACGATGGCGAGATCCTGGTGGGCCAGTCGGCCAAGCGTCAGGCGGTCACCAACCCGCACAACACCCTCTACGCGGTAAAGCGCCTGATCGGTCGCAAGTTCGACGAAGAAGTCGTACAGAAAGACATCAAGATGGTGCCGTACAAGATCGCCAAGGCTGACAACGGTGACGCCTGGGTCGAAGTGAACGGCCAGAAGATGGCGCCGCCACAGATTTCGGCCGAAGTGCTGAAGAAGATGAAGAAAACCGCCGAAGACTACCTCGGCGAAGCGGTTACCGAAGCGGTGATCACCGTTCCCGCTTACTTCAACGACAGCCAGCGTCAAGCCACCAAGGACGCCGGCCGTATTGCCGGCCTGGACGTCAAGCGCATCATCAACGAGCCGACTGCGGCCGCGCTGGCGTACGGCATGGACAAGGCCAAGGGCGACCACACCGTCATCGTGTATGACCTGGGTGGCGGTACCTTCGACGTGTCCGTGATCGAGATCGCTGAAGTCGACGGCGAGCACCAGTTCGAAGTGTTGGCCACCAACGGCGACACCTTCCTGGGCGGTGAAGACTTCGACATCCGCCTGATCGACTACCTGGTCGACGAGTTCAAGAAAGAAAGCGGCATGAACCTCAAGGGTGACCCGCTGGCCATGCAGCGCCTGAAAGAAGCCGCTGAAAAAGCCAAGATCGAGCTGTCGTCCTCGCAGTCCACCGACGTGAACCTGCCGTACATCACTGCCGACGCCACTGGGCCGAAGCACCTGAACGTGAAGATCTCGCGCGCCAAGCTCGAGTCGCTGGTCGAAGACCTGGTGCAGCGCACCATCGAGCCTTGCCGTATCGCGTTGAAGGATGCCGGCATTGACGTCGGTTCGATCAACGACGTGATCCTGGTCGGTGGCCAGACCCGTATGCCGCTGGTTCAGAAGACTGTCAGCGATTTCTTCGGCAAGGAAGCGCGCAAGGACGTGAACCCGGACGAAGCCGTTGCCATGGGCGCCGCGATCCAGGGCGCTGTACTGGCCGGTGACGTCAAGGACGTGCTGCTGCTGGACGTCAGCCCGCTTACCTTGGGTATCGAAACCATGGGCGGCGTGATGACTCCGCTGATCGAGAAGAACACCACCATCCCGACCAAAAAGTCGCAGGTGTTCTCGACCGCGGACGACAACCAGAGCGCGGTGACCATTCACGTGCTGCAGGGTGAACGCAAGCAGGCTTCGCAGAACAAGTCCCTGGGCAAGTTCGACCTGAGCGACATTCCGCCAGCACCACGTGGCGTGCCGCAAATCGAAGTGACCTTCGACATCGACGCCAACGGCATCCTGCACGTAGGCGCCAAGGACAAGGCCACTGGCAAGCAGCAGTCCATCGTGATCAAGGCCAACTCCGGCTTGTCCGAGGAAGAAATCCAGCAAATGGTGCGTGACGCCGAGGCCAACGCCGAGGAAGACCGCAAGTTCGAAGAGCTGGCCGCTGCCCGCAACCAGGGCGACGCACTGGTGCACTCCACTCGCAAGATGGTGAGCGAAGCGGGTGACAAGGTGACCGCTGAAGAGAAAACCGCCATCGAAACCGCGGTCGCGGCGCTGGAAACCGCTGTGAAGGGCGACGACAAGGCTGCCATCGAGGCGCGTATCGAAGAGCTGTCGAAAGTGACCGCTCCGGTTGCCCAGAAGATGTACGCCGATGCCGGTCAGGAAGCCCCTGCCCAGCCTGCTGGCGAAGAGCCCAAGAAGCACGACGACGTCGTCGATGCCGAGTTCGAAGAAGTGAAAGACAACAAGTAAGCAATTGCTTGTGATCGGCCGGTTCCCTGCTTAAGCGCGGTGACTGGTAGCATGTCGCCACGCGGGGGCCCTGGTCCCCGCGTTGGCGTGTCTGGGATACAGGAAATTCAAGCATTCGCGGTAGCGGGTGCTCCGGCTGGCTGCATTTGCTCAAGCGCGATACCGCGGCGCGAGCGCAAGCCAGAACGCGTGCTGCCGAGGGCCTTCGGGCCCCGGCGCCGCTCGCGCAAGCTTGCCGGCTTGGCTCGGCGGGCGTTGGCGAAATCTATTCAGGGTGTGAAAAAACCATATGGCTAAGCGTGACTATTACGAGGTACTGGGGGTAGAGCGGGGCGCGAGCGAAGCCGACCTGAAGAAGGCTTATCGCCGGCTGGCGATGAAGTTTCACCCCGACCGCAATCCGGGTGACAAGGCCGCGGAAGAAAGCTTCAAGGAGGCCAACGAGGCCTATGAGGTGCTTTCCGATGCCAGCAAGCGCGCCGCTTACGACCAGTATGGTCATGCCGGCGTAGACCCCCAGATGGGTGGCGGCGGCCCGGGCTTCGGTGGCGCCAACTTCTCCGACATCTTCGGCGATGTGTTCAGCGACTTCTTCGGTGGCGGGCGTGGCGGCGGCCGTGGCGGTGCCCAGCGTGGCAGCGACCTGCGCTATACCCTCGAGCTGGACCTCGAAGAGGCGGTGCGCGGCACTACGGTCAGCATCCGTGTGCCCACCCTGGTCAACTGCAAGGTCTGTGACGGCAGCGGGGCCAAGAAAGGCTCTTCTCCGATCAGCTGCCCCACCTGTGCCGGTATCGGCCAGGTTCGCATGCAGCAGGGTTTCTTCTCCGTGCAGCAAACCTGCCCGCGCTGCCATGGCCAGGGCAAGATCATCTCCGACCCATGCGACAGCTGCCATGGCGAAGGGCGCGTGGAAGAGTTCAAGACCCTTTCCGTCAAGGTGCCACCAGGGGTGGACACCGGCGACCGCATCCGCTTGTCGGGCGAGGGCGAGGCGGGCACTCAGGGCGGCCCGACCGGTGACCTTTACGTGGTCATCAATGTGCGCGAGCACTCGATCTTCCAGCGCGACGGCAAAAATCTCTACTGCGAAGTGCCTATCAGCTTCACCGACGCCGCCTTGGGCGGTGAGCTGGAAGTGCCTACGCTCGACGGCCGCGTGAAGCTCAAAATTCCGGAAGGTACCCAGACCGGCAAGCAGTTCCGCTTGCGTGGCAAGGGTGTCGCCCCGGTGCGCGGTGGTTCGCCTGGCGACCTGTTGTGCCGTGTCGCGGTCGAAACCCCAGTCAACCTGGACCGTCGCCAGCGTGAATTGCTGGAAGAGTTCCGGGCCTCGCTGGAGGGCAACACCACGAACTCGCCCAAGGCCAGTGGCTGGTTCGAAGGCATGAAGCGCTTCTTCGGCGACCTCTGAAGCGAACGATAAAAGGATTCACTGATGCGACGTATAGCTGTGATGGGCGCCGCCGGGCGTATGGGCAAAACCCTGGTCGAAGCGGTCCAGCAAACGCCGGGTTCTGGCCTCACGGCCGCCATCGACCGGCCTGACAGCACCCTGGTGGGCGCGGATGCGGGCGAACTGGCCGCGCTCGGCCGCATCGGCGTGCCGGTGTCGGGCGACCTGGCCAAGGTGGCGGAGGAGTTCGATGTGCTGATCGACTTCACTCACCCATCGGTCACCCTGAAAAACCTGGCCTTCTGCCGCAAGGCAGGCAAGGCCATGGTTATCGGCACCACTGGCTTCAGCCCGGAGGAGAAGGAACGCCTGGCTGACGCGGCGAAGGACATCCCTATCGTGTTCGCGGCCAACTTCAGCGTGGGGGTGAACCTCTGCCTGAAGCTGCTGGACACCGCCGCGCGGGTATTGGGCGACGAGGTGGACATCGAAATCATCGAAGCCCACCACCGCCACAAGGTGGACGCGCCGTCCGGTACCGCCTTGCGCATGGGGGAGGTGGTCGCCAACGCGCTTGGCCGCAACCTCGAAGAAGTGGCCGTGTACGGCCGTGAAGGCCAGACCGGCGCCCGTGACCGCCAGACCATTGGCTTCGCCACCGTGCGCGCGGGTGATGTGGTCGGTGACCATACGGTGCTGTTCGCCGCCGAAGGCGAGCGCGTCGAAATCACCCACAAGGCTTCCAGCCGCATGACCTTCGCCAAGGGCGCCGTGCGCGCCGCGATGTGGCTCGATGGCCGCGCAGCGGGGCTGTACGATATGCAGGATGTGCTGGACCTGCGGTAGAAAAGCTACCTGCCCTGTAGGAAGCGGGCGAAGCTCGCGAATAACGACCATTCGCGAGCTTCGCCCGCTTCCTACGGGTTAGTAGGCCCATCCGGCGGCCTGTGAATTAAAAGCGTGCAGTGGGTGGACCAAAATGTCGCTTTTCTGTAAGCTACAGCTTTAGTGTGTCCACTAAAAGCGCGCAGATAATTCGATGAAGAAGCGGGGTGACGTGTCAATACGTCTCTCCGCTTTTTTACAACCTGCGATCGCCCTTTCAGGCTTGATTTATCGGAGGTCTTCTTGACTAAGCCAGCCATACTCGCCCTTGCCGACGGCAGCATCTTTCGCGGTGAAGCGATCGGAGCCGACGGCCAGACCGTCGGAGAGGTGGTGTTCAACACCGCAATGACCGGCTATCAGGAAATCCTCACCGACCCTTCCTATGCCCACCAGATCGTCACCCTGACCTACCCGCACATCGGCAACACCGGTACCACCGCCCTGGACGCCGAAGCCGATCGCGTATGGTCGGCGGGCCTGGTCATCCGGGACCTTCCGCTGGTGGCCAGTAACTGGCGTAACACCCAATCGCTGTCGGACTACCTCAAGGCCAACAACGTTGTGGCCATCGCCGGTATCGACACCCGCCGCCTGACCCGCCTGCTGCGTGAAAAAGGCGCGCAGAACGGCTGCATCCTGGCTGGCGACGATATCTCCGAGGAAGCCGCCATCGCCGCGGCCCGCGCCTTCCCTGGCCTCAAGGGCATGGACCTGGCCAAGGAAGTCAGCACCAAGGAAGCCTACCAGTGGCGCGAGGGCGTATGGGCCCTGGCCACCGATACGCACGCCGTGATGAAGGACGAAGAGCTGCCTTACCACGTGGTGGCCTACGACTATGGCGTGAAGCTGAACATTCTGCGCATGCTGGTTGCTCGCGGCTGCCGCCTGACCGTAGTGCCGGCGCAAACCCCGGCCAACGAAGTACTGGCGCTCAAGCCCGATGGCGTATTCCTCTCCAACGGCCCTGGCGATCCCGAGCCGTGCGACTACGCCATCGAGGCGATCCAGGAAATCCTGAAAACCGATACCCCGGTGTTCGGCATTTGCCTGGGTCACCAGTTGCTGGCCCTGGCCGCTGGCGCGCGTACCGTTAAGATGGGCACCGGCCACCACGGCGCCAACCACCCTGTGCAAGACCTGGACAGCGGCGTGGTGATGATCACCAGCCAGAACCACGGTTTCGCGGTGGATGAAAGCACGCTGCCGGGTAACGTCCGCACCATCCACAAGTCGTTGTTCGACGGCACCCTGCAGGGGATCGAGCTCACGGACAAGGCCGCGTTCAGCTTCCAGGGGCACCCGGAAGCCAGCCCTGGCCCGACCGACGTGGCCCCGCTGTTCGATCGCTTCATCGATTCGATGGCCAAGCGCCGCTAACTGCCAATAGCCCTGGGCCTGCTCCGTGATCCGTCCCGGATTGCGCGGGCAGGCCTGGCGCCGCCCTGATTGTTTTCGGCCGCCCGCCGCAACCGGGCCCCGCCGACCGATACGCGGAATTGAGTGACAACCATGCCAAAACGTACAGACATCAAAAGCATACTGATCCTTGGCGCCGGGCCGATCGTCATCGGCCAGGCCTGTGAGTTCGACTACTCCGGCGCTCAGGCGTGCAAGGCGCTGCGGGAAGAGGGTTACCGGGTAATCCTGGTCAACTCCAACCCAGCCACCATCATGACCGACCCGGCCATGGCCGACGCGACTTACATCGAGCCGATCAAGTGGCAGACCGTGGCTCGCATCATCGAGGCCGAGCGCCCCGACGCGCTGCTGCCGACCATGGGTGGCCAGACCGCGCTCAACTGCGCCCTGGACCTGGAACGCGAAGGTGTACTGGAAAAGTTCGGCGTGGAAATGATCGGCGCCAATGCCGACACCATCGACAAGGCCGAAGACCGCTCGCGCTTCGACAAGGCGATGAAGGCCATCGGCCTGGCCTGCCCGCGCTCGGGCATCGCCCACAGCATGGAAGAAGCCAACGCGGTCCTCGAGACCCTGGGCTTCCCCTGCATCATTCGCCCATCGTTCACCATGGGCGGCACCGGTGGCGGCATCGCTTACAACCGCGAGGAATTCGAAGAGATCTGCGCCCGCGGCCTGGACCTCTCGCCGACCAAGGAACTGCTGATCGACGAGTCCCTGATCGGTTGGAAAGAGTATGAAATGGAAGTTGTCCGCGACAAGAAGGACAACTGCATCATCGTGTGCTCCATCGAGAACTTCGACCCGATGGGCGTTCACACCGGTGACTCCATCACTGTCGCGCCGGCACAGACGCTGACCGACAAGGAATACCAGATCATGCGCAACGCCTCGCTGGCGGTGCTGCGTGAAATCGGCGTGGAAACCGGCGGCTCGAACGTTCAGTTCGGTATCTGCCCGAACACCGGCCGCATGGTCGTCATCGAGATGAACCCACGGGTATCGCGGTCTTCGGCGCTGGCCTCCAAGGCCACCGGCTTCCCGATCGCCAAGGTCGCCGCCAAGCTGGCGGTGGGCTACACCCTCGACGAATTGCAGAACGACATCACCGGCGGCAAAACCCCGGCTTCGTTCGAGCCGTCCATCGACTACGTCGTGACCAAGCTGCCGCGTTTCGCCTTCGAGAAGTTCGCCAAGGCCGATGCGCGCCTTACTACCCAGATGAAGTCCGTGGGTGAAGTAATGGCGATCGGCCGGACCTTCCAGGAGTCGCTGCAGAAGGCCCTGCGAGGGCTGGAAGTGGGCGTGTGCGGCCTGGACCCGAAAGTCGAGCCAGGCAACCCCGAATACCACAGCATTCTCAAGCGCGAACTGACCGTGCCTGGCGCCGAGCGCATCTGGTACGTGGCCGATGCGTTCCGCGCGGGCATGACCTGCGACGAAATCTTCGCCCTCACCAGCATCGACCACTGGTTCCTGGTTCAGATCGAAGATCTGATCAAGGAAGAAGAAAAGGTCAAGACGCTGGGCCTGGCCGATATCGACAAGAGCCTGATGTTCCGCCTCAAGCGCAAAGGCTTCTCCGACCAGCGCCTGGCCAAGCTGCTGGGCGTGACGGACAAGAACCTGCGCCGTCACCGGCACAAGCTGGAGATCTTCCCGGTCTACAAGCGCGTCGACACCTGCGCCGCCGAGTTCGCGACCGATACCGCCTACCTCTATTCCACTTATGAGGAAGAGTGCGAGGCCAACCCGTCCAACCGCGACAAGATCATGATCCTGGGTGGCGGGCCGAACCGTATCGGCCAGGGCATCGAGTTCGACTATTGCTGCGTGCACGCCGCCCTGGCGCTGCGTGACGATGGTTATGAAACCATCATGGTCAACTGCAACCCGGAAACCGTTTCCACGGACTACGACACCTCGGATCGCCTGTACTTCGAGCCGCTGACCCTCGAAGACGTGCTGGAAGTGGTACGCGTCGAGAAGCCCAAGGGCGTGATCGTGCAGTACGGTGGCCAGACCCCCCTGAAACTGGCGCGCGCGCTGGAAGAGGCGGGCGTACCGATCATCGGCACCAGCCCGGACGCCATCGACCGCGCCGAAGACCGCGAGCGCTTCCAGCAAATGGTGCAGCGCCTGAACCTGCTCCAGCCGCCAAACGCGACCGTGCGCAGCGAAGAAGAGGCTATTCGCGCCGCTGGCACCATCGGTTACCCGCTGGTGGTCCGCCCCTCCTATGTGCTGGGTGGCCGCGCGATGGAAATCGTGTACGAGCTGGACGAGCTCAAGCGCTACCTGCGCGAGGCCGTGCAGGTGTCCAACGACAGCCCGGTGCTGCTGGACCACTTCCTCAACTGCGCCATTGAAATGGACGTGGATGCGGTGTGCGATGGCACCGACGTGGTCATCGGCGCGATCATGCAGCACATCGAGCAGGCCGGTGTTCACTCGGGTGACTCCGCATGCTCGCTGCCTCCTTACTCGCTCCCGGCCCATGTGCAGGACGAAGTACGCGAGCAGGTCAAGAAGATGGCCTTGGAGTTGGGTGTAGTCGGCCTGATGAACGTGCAGCTGGCCTTGCAGGGCGACAAGATCTACGTGATCGAGGTCAACCCGCGTGCTTCGCGTACCGTGCCGTTCGTGTCCAAGTGCATCGGCACGTCGCTGGCGATGATCGCGGCCCGTGTGATGGCCGGCAAAACCTTGAAAGAGCTGGGCTTCACCAAGGAAATCATCCCTAACTTCTACAGCGTGAAGGAAGCGGTCTTCCCGTTCGCCAAGTTCCCGGGCGTGGACCCGATCCTGGGCCCAGAGATGAAGTCCACCGGCGAGGTGATGGGCGTGGGCGATACCTTCGGCGAAGCGTTCGCAAAGGCACAGATGGGCGCCAGCGAAGTGTTGCCTACCGGCGGTACCGCGTTCATCAGCGTGCGTGACGACGACAAGCCGTTCGTGGCCGGCGTTGCCGGGCAGCTGATCGAGCTGGGCTTCCAGATCGTCGCCACTTCGGGCACCGCCAAGGTGATCGAAGAAGCCGGCCTGAAAGTGCGCCGTGTGAACAAGGTGACTGAAGGCCGCCCACACGTTGTAGATATGATCAAGAATGACGAAGTGACCTTGATCATCAACACCACCGAAGGCCGCCAGTCGATCGCCGACTCGTACTCCATTCGCCGCAACGCCCTGCAGCACAAGATTTACTGCACCACGACCATTGCCGCGGGCGAAGCTATCTGTGAGGCACTGAAATTCGGCCCCGAGAAAACGGTGCGCCGCTTGCAGGATCTACACGCAGGACTCAACGCATGAATAAATACCCGATGACTGTCCAGGGCCACCGCGCCCTGGAAGAGGAACATGCCCACCTCTCCAAGGTTGTGCGCCCCAAGCTGAGCCATGACATTGGTGTGGCGCGGGAGCTGGGCGACCTGAAGGAAAACGCCGAGTACCATGCTGCGCGCGAGCAGCAGGGCATGGTCGAGGCGCGTATCCGTGACATCGAAGGCCGCCTGCAGAACGCCGTGGTGATCGACGTCACCACCATTGAGCCAACCGGCAAGGTGATCTTTGGTACCACCGTGGAGATCGCCAACACCGAAACCGACGATCGCTTGAAGTATCAGATCGTTGGCGAGGATGAGGCTGATATCAAGGCTGGCAAGATCTCGGTCGGTTCGCCTATCGCTCGTTCCCTTATCGGGAAGGAAGAAGGCGACATCGTGGTGGTGAAAACCCCAAGCGGTACTGTTGAGTACGAGATCATCGAGGTGTTGCACCTCTGATTATTCGCGAGCTCCGCCGGATGGCCGGACCCCGCTTCCCACATGGCTCATGCCTGTAGGAAGCGGGGGGGGCGGCCATCCGGCGTAGCCCGCGAACATCGCAAACCCGCCGATAAAAATCCGGGTTACCGGTTAATGAAACCGATGGATATTCGACAGCTGCTTGTTCGGCTGTGGATTGCGGCGGTACACCAGCGCCATCTTGCCAATGACCTGAACCAGCTCGGCGCGGCCGGCCTGGCACAGGCTCGTAATGGTTTCAAGGCGTTGCTCACGGTCCAGGACGTTGACCTTCACCTTGATCAGCTCGTGGTCGGCCAGGGCACGCTCCAGCTCGGCCGCGACCCCTTCGGTAATGCCGTTGTCGGCTACGATCAATACCGGCTTGAGGTGGTGACCGATGGATTTGTACTGCTTTTTCTGCTCTGCATTGAGCGGCATAATCTGACCCTTTGAATGAAACCGTATAAAACGGCGGCCATTTTACCCGAGCGTGCCGGTCCAAGCCCAGCGACACGCATCGCCGTCTTACCCAGAGGTGCCCTGTGGCCCGTTCCAAGACAAGCCATAACTGGCTGAAAGAACATTTCAACGACCCCTATGTGAAGATGGCGCAGAAAGACGGCTATCGTTCGCGGGCCAGCTACAAGCTGCTGGAGATCCAGGAAAAGGACCGGTTGATCCGCCCTGGCATGTCGGTTATCGACCTCGGCGCCGCGCCCGGTGGCTGGTCGCAGGTGACCAGCCGGCTGATCGGCGGGCAGGGCCGCCTGATCGCTTCGGACATCCTCGAGATGGACAGCATTTCCGACGTCACCTTCATCCAGGGGGATTTCACCCAGGAGGCCGTGCTCGCACAAATCCTCCAGGCGGTCGGTAGCAGCGAGGTGGACCTTGTTATTTCCGATATGGCCCCCAATATGAGTGGATTGAGCGCGGTTGACATGCCGCGGGCCATGTTCCTTTGCGAGTTGGCACTGGATCTGGCCGACCGGGTGCTCAAGCCAGGCGGTGATTTCCTCATCAAGATTTTCCAGGGTGAGGGGTTCGATACGTACCTCAAGACCGTTCGGCAGAAGTTCGAAAAGGTCCAGATGCGTAAACCACTGTCCTCGCGGGATCGTTCCAGAGAGCAATACCTTCTGGCGCGCGGGTTCAAGGGCTGACAGCTACACTCACAACGGGCTTGTGGCTGGCGATAGCTTTTTTCAAATGGTGGTCGCGGTGAAGCATAAGCGACTATTACGCAGTCAAAAGTTTCACAAAGCGTTACAAGCAGCGTCTGCGCATGCCTACGGTTGTGTAGTAAGTTAGGCCGATGGACATCATACGAAGCCTGGCGCTAGGTCTCAGAGACTGGCTTCAGAGGGTAGCGAATTGAACGATATGGCAAAGAATCTCATCCTGTGGCTGATCATCGCCGCCGTTCTGGTGACGGTGATGAACAATTTCTCGAGCCCCAACGAGCCGCAAACCCTCAATTACTCCGATTTCATCCAACAGGTGAAGGACGGCAAGATTGAGCGCGTGCAGGTCGATGGCTACGTCATCACCGGCAAGCGCAACGATGGCGACAACTTCAAGACCATCCGCCCCGCGATCCAGGATAACGGCCTGATCGGCGACCTGGTGGACAACAAGGTCGTCATCGAAGGCAAGCAGCCTGAACAGCAGAGCATCTGGACCCAGTTGCTCGTCGCCAGCTTCCCGATACTCGTGATCATCGCCGTGTTCATGTTCTTCATGAGGCAGATGCAGGGCGGCGCGGGCGGAAAGGGCGGGCCGATGAGCTTTGGCAAGAGCAAGGCCAGGCTATTGTCGGAGGACCAGGTCAAGACGACGCTGGCCGATGTGGCTGGCTGCGACGAAGCCAAGGAAGAAGTTGGCGAACTCGTAGAGTTTCTCCGCGATCCTGGCAAGTTCCAGCGGCTTGGGGGTCGGATTCCGCGCGGCGTGCTGATGGTGGGCCCGCCAGGTACCGGTAAAACCTTGATCGCCAAGGCAATCGCCGGCGAAGCGAAGGTGCCGTTCTTCACTATCTCAGGTTCGGACTTCGTCGAAATGTTCGTGGGCGTCGGCGCCAGCCGTGTCCGGGACATGTTCGAGCAGGCCAAGAAGCACGCGCCGTGCATCATCTTCATCGACGAAATCGACGCCGTCGGTCGTCACCGTGGCGCTGGCATGGGCGGCGGTCACGATGAGCGTGAGCAGACCCTCAACCAGCTGCTGGTAGAGATGGATGGCTTCGAAATGAATGACGGCATCATCGTCATCGCGGCCACCAACCGTCCGGACGTACTGGACCCAGCGTTGCTGCGCCCCGGTCGCTTCGACCGTCAGGTAGTGGTCGGCCTGCCGGACATCCGTGGCCGTGAGCAGATCCTCAAGGTTCACATGCGCAAAGTGCCGGTGAGCGAAGACGTGAACGCTGGCGTGATCGCCCGTGGCACGCCTGGCTTCTCCGGCGCGGATTTGGCCAACCTGGTAAACGAAGCCTCGTTGTTCGCGGCCCGTGCCGGTAAGCGTATCGTTGAAATGCGTGAGTTCGAACTCGCCAAAGACAAGATCATGATGGGCGCCGAGCGCAAGACCATGGTCATGTCCGAGAAGGAGAAGCGAAACACGGCTTATCACGAAGCAGGCCACGCTATCGTTGGCCGCATCGTTCCCGAGCACGACCCGGTGTACAAGGTTTCGATCATTCCTCGCGGTCGCGCCTTGGGTGTAACCATGTTCCTTCCGGAGGAAGACCGGTACAGCCTGTCTAAGCGAGCGCTGATCAGCCAGATCTGCTCTCTGTACGGTGGCCGTATCGCCGAAGAAATGACCCTGGGCTTCGATGGTGTGACCACCGGCGCGTCCAACGACATCATGCGGGCAAGCCAGATCGCTCGGAACATGGTCACCAAGTGGGGCCTTTCCGAGAAAATGGGGCCTTTGATGTACGCCGAGGAAGAAGGCGAGGTGTTCCTGGGCCGTGGCGGCAGCTCTCAGAACGGTAGCGTCTCGGGTGAAACCGCCAAGATGATTGACTCCGAAGTTCGCAGTATCATCGATCACTGCTACACCACCGCCAAGCAAATCCTGGCGGACAACCGCGACAAGCTCGACGTCATGGCCGATGCGCTGATGAAGTATGAGACCATTGACGCGGATCAGATCGAAGACATCATGGCCGGCAGGCCGGTGCGCGAACCTCGGGATTGGACGGGAGGCTCCGGCTCCTCCGGAACCGCGGCCAAAGGCAGCGAGCGTCCAGAGGCGCCCATCGGTGGGCCCGCCGCTCAACACTAAGGCCACGCATGACCTCTGCGCTGCACTCGACCCGGTTACCTTGCGGTAACCGGGTTCTTGATTTATCACGTACCCATGTCATGGGTATTCTCAACGTCACCCCCGACTCCTTCTCCGACGGCGGCCGCTTCAAGGGGCCTGATCGCGCGATTCGTCACGCGCGAGAAATGGTCGAGGCGGGCGCAAGCCTGATCGATGTCGGTGGCGAGTCCACCCGGCCCGGGGCGTCGCCCGTCTCCGTCCAGGAAGAGCTGGACCGGGTATGCCCGGTGGTAGAGGCCATCGCCGCGGAACTGGACGTGGTGATTTCCGTGGACACCTCCACGCCTGAAGTCATTCAGGAAAGCGCCAGGCGAGGCATGGGCCTGGTCAACGACGTGCGCTCACTGCGCCGCCCGGGTGCCCTGGAGGCGGCCGCGCAAACCGATGCCGCCGTGTGCCTGATGCACATGCTCGGCGAGCCTGGCGATATGCAGGACAACCCTCACTACACTGACCTTGTCGGCGAAGTGTCCGATTTCCTCGCCGGGCGCCTGCTTGCCTGTCAGAATGTGGGCATAGACGCATCGCGGATCATCCTGGACCCAGGCTTCGGGTTCGCCAAGTCGCACGCGCATAACTTGAGCCTGTTCAAACACCTTGAGCGGCTTGAAGCCCTCGGCCGGCCGCTGCTGGTGGGGGTTTCGCGCAAAAGCATCGTTGGCCAGGCGCTTGGCAAGCCCGTGAATGAAAGGTTGTACGGCAGCCTGGCATTGGCGGCGCTGGCAATGGTCAAGGGCGCGCGTATCCTTCGCGTGCACGATGTGGCGCAAACGGTGGATGTGGTGCGCATGATCGCGGCGGTCGACGCGGCGCAATAAGAACGAACGGAGCACCTATGAGCAAAAAGTATTTTGGCACCGATGGTATTCGGGGCCGCGTCGGTCAATACCCGATCACCCCGGATTTCATGCTCAAGCTTGGCTGGGCGGCGGGTATGGCGTTTCGCAAGATGGGCGCTTGCCGCGTTCTGGTTGGCAAGGACACCCGCATTTCCGGTTACATGTTCGAATCCGCCCTCGAAGCTGGCCTTTCCGCGGCAGGCGCTGACGTGATGCTGCTGGGCCCTATGCCCACGCCCGCCATTGCCTACCTCACGCGTACTTTCCATGCCGAAGCGGGCATCGTTATCAGTGCCTCGCACAACCCACACCACGACAACGGCATCAAGTTTTTCTCGGGGCAGGGGACCAAGCTGCCTGACGACATCGAACTGATGATCGAGGAGCTGATGGATCAGCCCATGACGGTTGCCGAATCGGGCAATCTCGGCAAGGTGTCCCGCATCAATGACGCGGCCGGCCGCTACATCGAATTCTGCAAGAGCAGCGTGCCCAGCAGCACCGATTTCGCCGGGCTCAAGCTGGTAGTCGATTGCGCCCATGGCGCTACCTATAAAGTTGCGCCCAATGTGTTCCGCGAGCTGGGCGCCCAGGTGACAGTGATCTCCGCTCAGCCCGACGGGCTGAACATCAACGAGAACTGCGGCTCCACTCACATGGAGGCCCTGCAAGCCGCGGTGCTGCTTGGTCACGCGGACATGGGCATTGCCTTCGATGGCGACGGGGACCGCGTGCTCATGGTGGACCACACTGGCGCCATCGTGGACGGCGACGAGCTGCTGTTCATCATCGCGCGCGACCTCAAGGAACGCGGGCGGCTCGAGGGCGGCGTTGTCGGCACGCTGATGAGTAACCTGGGGCTTGAGCTCGCGCTTCAGGATCACGACATCCCGTTCACCCGAGCCAAGGTGGGCGACCGCTATGTCATCGCCGAGATGGCTGAGCGAAGCTGGCCCCTGGGCGGGGAAAACTCAGGGCACATCGTGTGCTCGCAGCACACCACCACGGGTGACGCGATCATCGCGGCGCTGCAGGTGCTGCTGGCCCTCAAACGCCGCGGCGAGAACCTTGCCCAGGCGCGCCATGGCTTGCGCAAGTGCCCGCAGGTGCTTATCAACGTGCGTTTCGGGGGTGGCCAGGATCCAGTGACCCATCCTTCCGTGGAGCAAGCCTGCGAACGCGTTACCCAGGCAATGGGCGGGCGCGGGCGCGTGTTGTTGCGCAAGTCGGGGACCGAGCCGCTGGTGCGCGTGATGGTGGAAGGCGACGAAGAATCACAGGTTCGCCGGTACGCCGAAGAACTGGCCAGGCTCGTCGAAGAAGTTTGCGCGTGAAATGCCTTACAAGGGCTTGCCACTGGGTTTTGTTCTGGGTAACATCTGCGCCCACTTTGACCGACGGAGTAAAGCATGCGTCGCTTGATGGTAGCTGGTAACTGGAAAATGAACGGTACCCGCTCCAGCGTTGCGGAGCTGCTCAAGGGGTTGAAAAGTCAGGGGTTTTCGGCGACAGTAGACGTCGCGATCTTCCCGACATTCCTCCACGTCAGCGAAGCGGTTGAAGCGTTGCGAGAGGCGAGCATTGCGGTAGGCGCTCAAGACGTCGCTACCCAGACAGGGCCAGGTGCTCTCACGGGTGAAGTGGCGGCGAGCCAGCTGAAGGATGCAGGCTGTTCCCTTGTCCTTGTCGGGCATTCGGAGCGTCGGCAGATCCTGAGCGAGGCAGAAAGCGTCCTGGTTGCGAAGTTCAAGGCCGCACAAGAGGCCGGGCTTATTCCGGTACTTTGTGTAGGCGAGACTCTCGAGGATCGCGAAGCCGAACGTACTTTCGATGTGGTCGGCGCTCAGCTCGACAGCGTCATGGACGCGCTTGGTGTAGAGGCTTTCTCCCAGGCGGTCATTGCTTACGAGCCGGTATGGGCGATTGGCACAGGTTTGACGGCAACGCCAGAACAGGCTCAGGAAGTGCATCATGCAATCCGGGCAAGGCTGGCAGCCAGGAATGCCGAAGTCGCACAAGGCGTGCGGCTTTTGTACGGCGGCAGCGTAAAGGCGGCCAACGCGGCTGATCTGTTCCGTATGCCGGATATCGACGGGGGGCTGATTGGTGGTGCCGCCCTGAATGCAGATGAGTTCGGTGCGATCTGTCGCGCCGCGGGAAGCTGACAACATGCTGGAAAACGTCGTTGTAGTGTTTCACCTGTTGGGTGCGCTCGGGGTGGTTGTACTCGTGCTGCTTCAGCAGGGGAAAGGTGCGGAAGCAGGAGCATCTTTCGGCGCAGGGGCTTCAAATACTGTGTTCGGAAGCCAAGGTTCCTCTACCTTTCTGAGTAAGTTTACTGGTATACTCGCTGCATGTTTCTTCTTGACCAGCTTGGGGTTAGGATACTTTGCTAAGGAAAAGGCTCACCAGTTGAGTCAGGCAGGTCTCCCGAATCCAGCGGTACTTGAAGTTCCACAGCAGAAGCCGGCAGCAGATGATGTTCCGGTGCTTAATGAGCAAAAAAGCGGTACGAACACCAATGATGTTCCTCCGGCTCAAGAGCAGAAGTAACGGGTTTTAAGAGTTTTGCCGAGGTGGTGGAATTGGTAGACACGCAACCTTGAGGTGGTTGTGCCCATAGGGTGTAGGGGTTCGAGTCCCCTTCTCGGTACCATATACAAGGAGCCCGCATTTTTGCGGGCTTTCTTGTTCCAGTGCTGTTGATTGACCGTTCAGGGCTGAAGCCGTATACTTTCGGGCCAGCTATGTCGCGGGGTGGAGCAGTCTGGTAGCTCGTCGGGCTCATAACCCGAAGGTCGTTGGTTCAAATCCAGCCCCCGCAACCAGTTTTCAGCGGAGCCCCTGTTCAGGGGCTTTTTGTTAGCTGATCAGCACATGCGTCGCTGTCTGGCGGCGTTTCCAGTGTGGGCGTTTCGCCCATTTTTTATTTGCAAAGCATGCACGAGGGGGTTCAGTTGTCGAGCAAGCTAGAACAGTTGCAGGCCCTGCTGGCCCCAGTGGTCGAGGCGCTTGGCTATCAATGTTGGGGTATAGAGTACATATCCCAGGGTCGCCACTCACTGCTACGTATTTTTATCGATAAGGAAGGCGGCGTACTCGTCGAGGACTGCGAAATCGTCAGTCGTCAGGTTAGTGGGGTACTGGATGTCGAAGACCCGATCGCCGTCGAGTACACGCTTGAAGTTTCCTCTCCAGGCATGGATCGCCCGTTGTTTACGCTGGAGCAGTTCGCTGCCCACGCCGGCGACCAGGTAAAAATCAAGTTGCGCACGCCGTTCGAAGGTCGTCGCAATTTTCAGGGCCTGCTTCGCGGTGTGGAAGAACAGGATGTGGTGGTCCAGGTCGATGACCATGAATTCTTGTTGCCGATCGATTCCATCGATAAAGCAAACATTATTCCCAGTTTTGACTGAGACGTTTCGGGTTGCGCGTGAATCGCGCAACCCAAAGGCTTGCGAAAGGCGAGGCGTACGATGAGTAAAGAAGTACTGCTGGTTGTTGAATCGGTATCCAATGAAAAGGGCGTACCGGCGGGTGTCATTTTTGAAGCGTTGGAAATCGCCCTGGCTACCGCTACCAAGAAGCGGTTCGAGGACGAGGTAGATCTGCGCGTGGCGATCAACCGCCACACGGGCAGCTACGAAACGTTCCGCCGCTGGACTGTCGTCGAAGACGAAAACTTCGATGACCCAGCCATCCAGCTGGCCGTCGACCAGGCACAGGCACGCAAGCCTGACTCGGTTGCTGGCGACATCATCGAGGAAAAGATCGACTCGATCGAATTCGGTCGTATCGCCGCGCAAACCGCCAAGCAAGTCATCGTGCAGAAAGTGCGCGAGGCCGAGCGCGCCCAGGTGGTCGATGCCTACCGTGAAAAGGTTGGCGAGATCATCTCCGGCACGGTCAAGAAGGTTACCCGCGACAACGTGATCGTGGACCTGGGCAACAATGCCGAGGCGCTGCTGGCGCGTGAAGACATCATTTCCCGCGAAACCTTCCGTGTCGGCGTGCGGGTTCGTGCGCTGCTCAAGGAAATTCGCAGCGAGAACCGCGGCCCTCAGCTGATCCTTTCCCGCACCGCGCCGGAAATGCTGATCGAGCTGTTCCGTATCGAAGTACCGGAAATCGCCGAAGGCCTGATCGAAGTCATGGCTGCCTCGCGCGACCCGGGCTCCCGTGCGAAAATCGCGGTCCGCTCCAAGGACAAACGCATCGACCCTCAGGGCGCGTGCATCGGTATGCGCGGTTCGCGCGTGCAAGCGGTGTCCGGCGAGCTGGGCGGCGAGCGTGTCGACATCGTCCTCTGGGACGACAACCCTGCACAGTTCGTCATCAATGCGATGTCCCCGGCGGAAGTCGCGGCAATCATCGTTGATGAAGACGCGCATGCCATGGATATCGCCGTTGCGGCTGACAACCTCGCCCAGGCCATTGGCCGCGGTGGGCAGAACGTTCGTCTGGCCAGTCAGCTGACCGGCTGGACGCTCAACGTCATGACCGAGTCCGATATCCAGGCTAAACAACAGGCCGAAACCGGCGACATCCTGCGCAATTTCGTCGAGCAACTCGAAGTCGACGAAGAGCTCGCTCAGGTTCTGGTAGACGAAGGTTTCACCAGCCTGGAAGAAATCGCCTACGTGCCTTTGGAAGAAATGCTCAACATCGATGGGTTCGATGAGGAGATCGTCAATGAGCTTCGTGCTCGGGCCAAGGATCGCCTGTTGACCGCTGCCATCGCTTCCGAGGAAAAGCTCGCCGACGCCCACCCGGCCGAAGACCTGCTTTCCCTGGATGGCATGGACGCGGACCTCGCGAAGGAATTGGCGGTACGCGGCGTAATCAACCGCGAAGACCTGGCCGAGCAGTCTATTGACGATTTGCTCGACATCGACGGCATCGACCAAGAGCGTGCCGGCAAGTTGATCATGGCCGCCCGAGCCCATTGGTTCGAGTAACTGGCGCGGCCTGAGGAGAGAAGTGCATGACGCAAGTCACGGTGAAAGAACTGGCCCAAGAGGTCGCCGCACCGGTGGAGCGCCTGTTGCAACAGATGCGTGAGGCGGGGCTACCACATACCGACGCCGGCCAGGTTGTGACCGATACCGAAAAACAAGCGCTGTTGGCGCACCTGAAAAGCAGTCACAAGGCAAAAGTGGAAGAACCCCGCAAGATTACCCTGCAACGCAAGACCACCAGCACACTGCGCGTGGCCGGTAGCAAGACCATCAGCGTCGAGGTCCGCAAGAAGAAGACCTTCGTCAAGCAAAGCCCCGAAGAAATCGAGGCTCAGCAACGTCGCGAGCTCGAAGAGCGCCGCGCCGCTGAAGAGGCTGCCCGCGACAAGCTGAACGATCAGGTTCGTCTGCGCGCCGAAGAAGAGGCCCGCAAGAACGCGCCTGCGCCTGCCGCCCAGGCCAGCGAGCCTGTGGCAGCCGCGGCTGCTGAAACGCCAGCTCCGCGCGCTGCCGAGCCGGCTGCCGCCCCTGAGCGCGCGCCCCAGCCAACCCAGGTTGTCGAAGTGCGCAAGCGCGACGACGCGCGTCGTCCTGACAAGCCCAAGGCAACCACCGACGACGACCGTCGTGGCGAGCGCAAGGGCCAGCCGCACCGCGCAACGGTCAAGGAAAAAGCGCCTACCCCGCGTGCCGCGCCGCGTACCACCGATGAAGAGAGCGATGGCTTCCGTCGTGGTGGCCGTGGCAAGTCCAAGCTCAAGAAGCGCAACATGCATGGCTTCCAGAGCCCGACTGGCCCGGTCGTTCGGGATGTCGTGATCGGCGAAACCATCACCGTGTCCGACCTGGCGCAGCAGATGTCCGTCAAGGGCGCTGAAGTCGTCAAGTTCATGTTCAAACTCGGTACCCCGGTGACCATCAACCAGGTGCTGGATCGCGACACTGCTCAGCTGGTCGCCGAAGAGCTGGGCCACAAGGTCAAGCTGGTCAGCGACAACGCCCTGGAAGAGTCCCTGGCCGAATCGCTGCGCTATGAAGGCGAAACCGTCGCTCGCGCGCCGGTGGTTACCGTCATGGGCCACGTCGACCACGGTAAAACCTCGCTGCTCGACTATATCCGTCGCGCCAAGGTTGCCGCTGGCGAAGCGGGTGGGATCACCCAGCACATCGGTGCCTACCACGTCGAAACCGACCGTGGCATGGTCACCTTCCTCGACACCCCGGGCCACGCCGCGTTTACCGCCATGCGTGCCCGTGGTGCCAAGGCGACCGACATCGTCATCCTGGTGGTGGCGGCGGACGACGGCGTGATGCCGCAAACCATCGAAGCCGTACAGCACGCCAAGGCTGCCGGTGTTCCGCTGGTGGTTGCAGTGAACAAGATCGACAAGCCGGGGGCCGACCTGGACCGCATCCGCAGCGAGCTGTCGGTGCAGGGCGTGACCAGCGAAGAGTGGGGCGGCGATACTCCGTTCGTTCCTGTCTCCGCGAAGATGGGTACCGGTGTCGACGAATTGCTCGAAGCCGTACTGCTTCAGGCTGAAGTACTCGAGCTCAAGGCAAGCCCGGCCGCGCCTGGCCGTGGTGTCGTGGTCGAGTCCCGCCTGGACAAGGGCCGCGGCCCCGTCGCGACCGTTCTGGTACAGGACGGTACCCTGCGTCAGGGCGACATGGTGCTGGTAGGCTCGAACTTCGGCCGCATTCGCGCGATGCTCGACGAAAACGGCAAGAACGTGAAAGAAGCCGGCCCATCGATCCCTGTCGAGATCCTCGGCCTGGACGGTACGCCGGACGCCGGCGACGAAATGAGCGTGGTCGCGGACGAGAAGAAAGCGCGTGAAGTTGCCCTGTTCCGTCAAGGCAAGTTCCGTGAAGTCAAGCTGGCCCGTGCTCACGCCGGCAAGCTTGAAAACATCTTCGAGAACATGGGCCAGGAAGAGAAGAAAACCCTCAACATCGTGCTCAAGGCCGACGTGCGTGGTTCTCTCGAAGCCTTGCAGGGCGCCCTCGGCGGCCTGGGCAATGAAGAAGTGCAGGTTCGCGTCGTGGCTGGCGGTGTGGGCGGTATCACGGAAAGCGACGCCAACCTGGCGCTCGCCTCCAACGCTGTCGTGTTCGGCTTCAACGTGCGTGCCGATGCAGGCGCTCGCAAGATCGTCGAGCAGGAAGGCCTGGACATGCGTTACTACAACGTGATCTACGACATCATCGAAGACGTCAAGAAGGCCCTCACCGGCATGCTTGGCAGCGATGTCCGCGAGAACATCCTCGGCATCGCCGAAGTGCGTGACGTGTTCCGCTCGCCGAAGTTCGGCGCCATCGCCGGTTGCATGGTGCTCGAGGGCATCGTTCACCGTAATCGCCCGATTCGCGTACTGCGCGAAGACGTGGTGATCTTCGAGGGCGAACTCGAGTCGCTGCGCCGCTTCAAGGACGACATGTCCGAAGTGCGCGCCGGCATGGAGTGCGGTATCGGCGTGAAGAGCTACAACGACGTGAAAGTCGGGGACAAGATCGAAGTGTTCGAGAAAGTCCAGGTGGCTCGTACCCTCTAAGCTGTACTCAGGGAGGGCCCCGTGCCCACCCTTAACGCAACGCCCGGTCCGGCCACTCGCTGGGTCGGGCGTTTGCCGCTTTCAAGCCGCCCGCGATGCGGGGGGTAGATACAGGTAGTCTTGCCATGGCAAAAGAATATAGCCGTACCCAACGCATCGGCGACCAGATGCAGCGTGAGCTGGCGCAACTCATTCGCCGCGAAGTGAAGGACCCCCGCGTGGGCCTGGTCACCATCACCGCGGTAGACGTTACCCGCGACCTCGGCCACGCCAAGGTTTACATCACCGTAATGGGTGACGATGGCGGCGAGCAGGTCAAGCAGAGCGTAAAGGTACTCAACGCCGCGGGTAGTTTCCTGCGCACGCAGCTGGGTCGTGAAATGAAGCTGCGCAGCGTGCCTCAGCTTCACTTCCACTACGACGAAAGCGTGGCGCGCGGCGCGCACCTTTCTGCCCTGATCGAGCGCGCGGTCGCCGAGGACAGCCAGCACGCGCCGGCTTCGCCCGAAGCCAAAGACGCGAGCGAGGATTGACGGGTGGCTCAGGTCAAGCGTATTCGCCGTAACGTGAGCGGGATCATCCTGCTGGACAAGCCACAAGGCTTTACCTCCAACGCCGCGCTGCAAAAGGTGCGCTGGTTGCTCAACGCCGAAAAGGCCGGCCATACCGGCAGCCTGGACCCCTTGGCCACCGGTGTGTTGCCGCTGTGCTTTGGTGAAGCGACCAAGTTCTCCCAGTACCTGCTCGATTCCGACAAGGGCTACGAGACGGTGATGCAACTGGGCGTTACCACCACCACCGCCGATGCCGAGGGCGAGGTGTTGCGCGAGCGTGAGGTGACCGTCGGTCGTAGCGACATCGAAGCGGTATTGCCGGCGTTCCGTGGCCCTATCCAGCAGGTTCCGCCAATGTACTCAGCGCTCAAGCGGGACGGGCAACCACTGTATAAGCTCGCGCGCGCCGGGGAAGTAGTGGAGCGTGAGGCACGTTCTGTTACTATTGGCAGCCTCGAGTTGCTGGCGATGGAACAAACCCGCGCTACGCTGGCAGTGCATTGCAGCAAGGGCACCTATATTCGAACCCTGGTCGAGGACATCGGCGAGCGGCTCGGTTGCGGCGCCTACGTGGCTCAGCTGCGGCGTACTCAGGCGGGGCCGTTCAAGCTCGCGCAAACGATCACCCTCGAAGCCCTGGAACAGGCGCATGCCGAAGGTGGCAACGAGGCGCTGGACCAATTCCTGATGCCAGCCGACAGCGGCCTTCAGGATTGGCCTCTGCTGCAGTTCTCGGAACACAGTGCGTTCTACTGGCTGCATGGGCAGCCGGTTCGCGCCCCGGAAGCTCCGGCGTTCGGTATGGTGCGCGTACAGGATCACAACGGTCGCTTCATTGGTATCGGTGAAGTGAGCGAAGACGGGCGCATCGCGCCGCGTCGATTGATTCGGTCTGAATGACCGAACGAGGGTGGCTGTCATTAGGCGCGGTCACACCTCTTACTTAACGACAGGGGCTATCCCCTGGCCTATTGGAATCGCTCGCGGTTCCGTGAAATGGAGAACGCCTCATGGCACTCAGCGTTGAAGACAAAGCTCGTATCGTTGGTGAATATCAGCAAGCTGCTGGCGACACCGGTTCCCCGGAAGTGCAGGTAGCCCTGCTGACCGCCAACATCAACAAGCTGCAGGACCACTTCAAGGCCAACGGCAAAGACCACCACTCGCGTCGTGGCCTGATCCGCATGGTTAACCAGCGCCGCAAGCTGCTGGACTACCTGAAGGGCAAGGACACCACTCGTTACAGCGCCCTGATCGGTCGCCTGGGCCTGCGTCGCTGATAGCGGCCCGGCCAGTGGTGTGCACGGCCTCGTTGCGGTCGCGCTTGATGCGCAATCGCTATCGGGGCTGGGCAACTCAATGAGGTTGGCGACCCGTCTCTTCCGAGCTTCGTGCTCGAGGAGGCGGGTTTCCAGCCTCAAGTTTTATGGGGCTGGTTCATCCGGCTCGGTTGCATCCGGACGTGGTACGGGCCGAATCCCGTTGGCGCCCACCTATTCAGGGCTCAGTACGCGAAAGGGTACTGGGCTCGGTACAGATTTCCCCCAAGAGCAAATGGAAGGTAGGAAACCGTGAACCCGGTAATCAAGCAATTTCAGTTCGGTCAATCGACTGTAACCCTCGAGACTGGCCGTATCGCCCGTCAGGCTTCCGGCGCTGTGCTGGTCACCGTCGATAACGACGTGACCGTGCTGGTCACCGTGGTAGGTGCGAAGCAGGCCGATCCAGGCAAGGGCTTCTTCCCGCTGTCCGTGCACTACCAGGAAAAAACCTACGCCGCCGGCAAGATCCCTGGTGGCTTCTTCAAGCGTGAAGGCCGCCCTTCCGAGAAGGAAACCCTCACCTCGCGCCTGATCGACCGTCCGATCCGCCCGCTGTTCCCCGAAGGCTTCATGAACGAAGTGCAGGTTGTCTGCACCGTCGTTTCCACCAGCAAGAAAACCGATCCGGACATCGCCGCGATGATCGGTACCTCGGCTGCCCTGGCCATTTCCGGTATTCCGTTCGAAGGCCCGATCGGCGCTGCCCGCGTTGCCTTCCATGAAAGCACCGGCTATTTGCTCAACCCCACCTACGAGCAACTGGCTGCCTCGAGCCTGGACATGGTCGTGGCCGGTACCGCCGACGCCGTGCTGATGGTTGAATCCGAAGCCAAGGAACTGACCGAAGACCAGATGCTGGGCGCCGTGCTGTTCGCCCACGATGAATTCCAGTCGGTCATCACCGCTGTGAAGGAACTGGCCGCCGAAGCCGCCAAGCCGACCTGGGACTGGGCACCGAAGGCCGAGAATACCGAGCTGCTGAACGCCATCCGTGGCGAGTTCGGCGCTGCCGTCTCCGACGCCTACACCATCACCCTCAAGGCCGACCGCTACGCTCGCCTGGGCGAGCTGCGTGACCAGGCCGTCGCCAAGTTCTCCGGCGAGGAAGGCCAGCCAACCTCCGCCGAGGTGAAGGAAATTTTCGGCGAGATCGAATACCGCACCGTTCGCGAAAACATCGTCAACGGCAAGCCGCGTATCGATGGCCGCGACACCCGCACCGTTCGCCCGCTGAATATCGAAGTGGGCGTATTGCCCAAGACCCACGGCTCGGCACTGTTCACCCGTGGCGAAACCCAGGCACTGGTGGTAGCGACCCTGGGCACCGCCCGTGACGCTCAGCTGCTCGATACCCTGGAAGGCGAGAAGAAAGACCCCTTCATGCTGCACTACAACTTCCCTCCGTTCTCGGTGGGCGAGTGTGGTCGCATGGGTGGCGCAGGCCGTCGTGAAATCGGCCACGGCCGCTTGGCCCGTCGCAGTGTTCAGGCCATGCTGCCAGACTCCGACGTGTTCCCCTACACCATCCGCGTAGTGTCGGAAATCACCGAATCCAACGGCTCCAGCTCCATGGCGTCGGTGTGCGGTGCATCCCTGGCGCTGATGGACGCTGGCGTGCCGATGAAGGCGCCGGTGGCCGGTATCGCCATGGGCCTGGTGAAGGAAGGCGAAAAGTTCGCTGTCCTCACCGACATCCTGGGTGACGAAGACCACCTCGGCGACATGGACTTCAAGGTTGCCGGTACCGCCAAGGGTGTTACCGCGCTGCAGATGGACATCAAGATCAACGGCATCACCGAAGAGATCATGGAAATCGCCCTGGGCCAGGCCCTGGAAGCGCGCCTGAACATCCTCGGCCAGATGAACCAGGTGATCGGCCAGTCGCGTACCGAGCTGTCG
>Ga0265797_10001092_pt1 | contig 48654 bp, 61 predicted proteins | sample P2T30metagenome_FD_192433 | JGI IMG/M metagenome (GOLD analysis project Ga0265797, IMG submission 192433) | Plant litter microbial communities from East Loma Ridge, Irvine, California - P2 T30 | ecosystem: Environmental > Terrestrial > Plant litter > Unclassified | place: USA: California...
AAAACTACTCCAGGACCGTCATTCCTTCCCTGGATCTCGCGGATTCCATGCGTCCATTCATGCCGAATATGAGTGGTCTGGCTGCCTCCCTTGCTCAGATCCAACCCGCGACTAATTACTTAAAGCTTGCCGTACCCGAGGACGACTCCGACGAAGGCCCGAGTGAGGGGAGCTCGGAATGGTCTGACCACGAAATCGCCACATACAGCTTGCCCGAGTCGGAAGACACACCCGAGAACCACGAACTAGCGAAGAATGGGGCCGCCGCCCTATTCCGAATCGAGCGAAGTTCCGCCGACACGCTTCAGGCAGCCCGTCAGCAAAACGAGAATCTCATTGAGTTATCGATCCGCATGGCCGATCAGGTTTCCGCGGTTCAGCGTCTTGGCAATGAAATGCAGAGTCAAACTCGAGCGGTCCACGATCAGACTGGCAAGCACGAAGCTGAATGGAAGAACCAGGCGAATCGGTCTAACGTCCAATCCGCACTGTCCACGATCGCGGTTCTCGTGGCAGCCGCCACGCTGATCTTTACTGCCTGCAGCGACCGTACCGTGCAGGTCGAATTACCAGCGGACTTCCCCTCCGAGATTCCGACCGAGGCGCAGAACAGCACAGACCAATGACTGCGATTACTGCGGTTACTACCGAACATCCGGAGCCTGGCTACCCGCCCCACTGGGTCCACTTCAAACTTGACCGTCCACTCTTCCGTGAGCGCCTCACGCTCGGTGACCCACCCATCTACTTCCGGGATCTCGTGGTGTCCCACCAGACGGGGTTCCTCGGCGCACCCGAGACCGTCTTGCTCCCCGCGGACAATCGGGGCCAGCCGCTCTCCGGAACGCCGCTCCGCACAGTGGAGGACGAGCACGCCTCGCCCAACGACTTGGTGCTCCACTACCTCACAAGGCACACCCATCTATTGGGCTAGCCGGTGTTGGCCGCATAGGTTCGGAACCCGCACTACCTCCAGGGTTAAAGTGACCGTTGCGAGAGTCGACCCCACTATTGCAACCCTCGGCTCCAGGGGTCCTGTTTGTGATGACCAGCCGCACCTCCTGATCACTTAAGTTGTGCTCGAGCAAGAGGCGCTCATACTCGTTCCCTGCGCGGACCAATTGTTTCTGCGCATGATCCTCACAAGCTTGGCGACCACCGACGTCCGAAACGAAATCTTTTACGATCAAGAGCAATCCGATAACAACTAGTAGTATCAACAAAATAAAAGCGGCATCGAAGATCCATATGAACCACGCTTCCCCTTCCCCGTCCGGGTTATCGACGAAGAGTCGACTCGCAGCTATCAAACTCGCACCTAAGAACGTTCTGCCCCAGGTAGCCGCTAGGCGGTCTGACTTGCCCCCGTTGACGCGGCGGCGCGTAGCAATTGCGGCTTTCACAGCCGTGTCGTCTAAAAGCACGCGAGCCGCGGCCACATTTTCGGGCACTGCAGGAGCCTGAATGATCACAAGTTGCGGATGTACATGTGGCGGCTCGAACCGAATTTGGTCGTATATCTCGTGACGAAGGTTGCTGTTCCGGGTTTTTTCTGTGAATCCTCGCATCGTAAAAGTATTTTTCCTTCCACTCACAAATATCTTCGAATTCGACATTTAGGATTATTGCCTCAAATCACTCCAGGCACGTCCCCCGGTTTCAAGTTGGAGTCGAGAAAACTCAGCCGCATGACCGACACCATCAGCCTGTTCATCCCGAAGCCCGACGAGTGGATCAACGCGAACCAAAAGCTTCACTGGGCGGTGAAGAACAGCCGGGTCCAGACGTGGCGTGACACAGCCTGCTACCTGGCCCGGCAGGCGAAGCTGCCACAGTTGGCCCTTCCGGCGTCGGTGAACGCGTACATCATCAAAGACAGGGGCAGTCGCTATGACCCGAACAACCTGGCCGACACCACGAAGGCCTGCATCGACGGGCTGGTCGACGCGGGGGTGCTCCCCGATGACAGCTGGCAAGAGCTGATCGGACCCGACCACCGGCACGGCGGCAAAGGCCGACCGGGGATTATCTTCGAGTTCCGCCACCTCAACGGCTCGGTATTAACCTGACCCCGTATGGCATTGATTTACCCCCGCGATCCGATATAGTTAGTGCTGTCAGTAACACCAGCAAGACAGGACCAACTATGCCCGGAAAGACCACCCCGTCCGTGGTCGAGGTCGACCCAGACAGGAACGGCCACGACGACCCAGGCTCCTCGCCCGAAGAGCACATCGCCATCCTCGACCGTGAAGTCAAAGCCTTCTACGCCATGCGGAGGAAGGGATGAGTCTTCTCATCATCAGGTGGCCCATCCTCAATGACCATCAGACTCTCGCCAGCCTCAAGGCTGAAGCGCGTGAGGACCTTGGCGTCCATTTCGAAGCGCACGGGCTACGGCTCCAAGCCGAACCCTCATGGCGGGTACTCCACGGTCGCACCGCCTACCTCGAAGCCCAGGCGCCAGTGACCGAGAAGTACCGACTCACCGGCCTCCCCTCGTTCAACACCCTGGACCAGTACGCGGACTGGCACCAATCAGCCTCCACCCTCGCGGCGGCAGCATGAGCACCGACCCCAAGGTGGACCGGATCGTGTTGCGCGTCAGCATCTGGGTACTCATCGGCCTAGCGCTCGTCACCGCCGCGGCACTCACCTACGCCCACAACGTCCAACAGACCGCCCACGCAACCCCCACGGTCGAAGACCCTCGCCTCGCAGCGATCGACACCTCAGACCGCACCCACTCGCTCTACCAAGAGCTCGTCGAGATCTCCGCAGACAGCATCACGGCCGCCGGCGACTGGAGCACCACCACCCTCACCGACAACGCGCAACGCGCAACCGAACTCGACACCGAACTGGCACAAGCATTCGACGACTACGACACCCACGCCGCGAACTGCCGAGATGACAACCGATGACGCACTACGAGCGGACGAACCCTAAAGCGAGGAAGCCCCATCGCTGCGGTTCCTGTCTCCGGACCATCCAGCCTGGGGAGACCTACCTGCGCGGGGTCGGGATGGAAGGTGGCTCCGCGTGGACCTGGAAAGAATGCGGCCACTGCGAACGCCTCTCAGAGTTCGTGGTCAGGCTCCATGGCCTCGACGAGTACGGCGGCGAAGACCTACACGACTGGGACCCCGACGGACTGGCAGAGCTCCGGGTCAAGGTTCATTTCCGGAAGCGGTGGACACGGCAGGACGGCACGCTCTTCCCGCTGCCCGGGCAGGTCACGGGGAGACAAGACCTCGGTCACGGGTTCAGCATCACCCGTGTTGTCGGCATCCTTCCCGGGGCCACCTGATGGACACCCGATACCAACGTGTCGAGCTGCCGCGCGGTGGCTCCTGGCCCCGCCCATCACTCGCCACCGACACCACCCCAGGGTTGTTCCACAAACTCACACAAGGACCACCAGAAGCACTCACCCAAGGTGAGCTTCTCTTCGCCGGATCCATCATCCGAGCCTATGAATACCTCATCTCCGAACTCACCCCAGAAGCCGCAGCCGAGGTCAACCACCAGATGACACAAGCACTCCGAAAGGAACAAGACGACTCAAGATGACCACCACCCAAGTTTCCATGAGCAGGGCCTATTCCACGCTAGCGTCGTCGGAACCGGACATTATGGCGACGTACCTGGACCTGAGGCTGTTTTCAACCTCCGAAACCCGCTCCAAGAATGCTGACTCGCCAAGATGAGGGAAGTCCACCAGGGCAATCTCGACGTCGTCGAACATCTTGTTCTTCACTTCGTCCACCTGCGGTTTGCGAGGGTGATCTTCGAGGATGCCCCATTCATTCGGTCGCTTCGGCCTCGCCAGACTGGCTGGATCATTCTTGATCTGATCGACGACGCGCGTGAGCGCGTCGCGAACCTCTGTTCGCCGGTCGGACCACATAACCAGTTTTGTTACGGCGGCGTGGATCGACCCCAACATCGCCTCGTGCGTATCCCTCCAATCCATCCTTGCAAAACCGGATGGCGCCGTTGGCCCGAACTGCGAACGGTAGTCACGCAAGCGATTGTGCAATTCAAGACTTGCCTCCGCCTGTTCCTTAAGGAACAGCCGTTTCGCAGCTGCGTCATTGGATGCCTCCTGGCGTCTGAGCGCAGCGTCGTTGGATTGCACCAATCTCTCGAGTGCATCCGCGCTATCTCGTTTGCGCACATAGAAGGACACGATGGCCGTGAGTGCGCCACCCACGAGTGCCCCCAACAATCCAGAGCCAGCATTGGAGCTTATGACGTTGACCGACCATTCCCCGAAAACTTGCATCCACTCTGGCATGAACCGATCGTAAGCGCTTTAAGTGCTGAGACTGTCCACCCGATTTTTGAACCAAAGGAGCACGCATCATGGGATACACCGTCTACCAAGACCCCACTCCGAACCCCTGGGCAGGCTACGGAGTGCGCGCCCCTTGTGAAGTGACCGGCTGCGATGAGCAGATCGACCGGGGCATGGCCTGGGAATGCGAGACCGTCCACGAGTGTAAGTACCTGCTCAACGGGGTGGAGGTCGGCCCCACCGAAGAGTGGGATGAGGAGATCGAACGTGAGGAAGAAGGCTGCTACCTGTTCTTCTGCTCCGCCCACGAAGGTCACCGTCTCCACCATGACGCCCAGCCGAAGCCGGATTCCCTGGAGTGGGAAGCACGCATGCTCACCGACGAATCCTGGGAGCAGTGGCGGACAGAGAACCCGACGAAGGTAGCGGCAATGGAGCGACGCGCGGGGCTAGACGAGAGTCATCTCCGTGAACAGAGAACGAGTGTCAGTAACCCTCTGGAGGATCGACGGCGTAATCGATACTGAGGATCTGGTCGCTCACATTCATCCGGTGATATTCAGTTCCGAGCGTCCTCAGGTAGATGCTGAAGGTCCGGCCTTGACCAACCTCCTTGGCGGTGATGGTCCAATCGAAAACCGCCTCTTCACCATCGCTCACTACCTGCGCTGGAGGCTCCCCTTTACGGCCCATGATCCCTCTCCGAAAGGAGATCTCCATCTTCCGACCCTTGGGATCGGATGCCTTCACCCGCATCTGGATCTTGTCGCCTGGTCGGAGCGTTGGGGTTTCAAACTTGATGCTCCGATTGTTGGTGTCCCTAACCAGATCCTCTCGTGAGTTTCCCTTGTCATCGGAGAAACTCACGAACGACGGGTAGTGAGTAAGTTCATCCATTTTGAAACAACCTTGCTGTCGGGTGCGTGGTTTGTATCACTCTACCGATAGCAACGGATCGAAAGCATGCCACCTGAAAGCCGACCACCTAAGGAGACCGCCCGATGAATCAACCACACACACTCACCCTCTACGGCCGTCAGATCGAGCTGGAACCGCTCGCCCCTGATGAAGAAGTGGTCGACGTCGTCGTTGTGGTGAAGACTCGCCACGCTGGCAGTGACAGCTCCACCGTGGCCGTCGCCAACCGACCGGGATCCTCAGAGCCACCACGGATGAGCAGCGACCTCCGGTACCTCATGAACCTCGGCCTCACGCAGGCGGACATCGCTGACCGGACAGGGCGCACAGAGACCGCGATCCGGCGTGAGATCGAAGACGAAGGGGCCACGCGTAAGAAGAGGTCCCCAGCTTCTAGACCAGCAGGTGACAACCCCCACTCACTCTCGAGGTAGCAAATGCGTAAGCTTCCGGCGCATCCGCGAACTCGAAGGCTAAGGCCGCAGGACAGGCGGGACCTGCGTACAACTCACGACGAGACCAAGCTGCTGGAGTCGCTCAATGAGATCAGAATTCGGCGAAGGATCGACGACGAACACTTCAGCTCCCTTCGGCAAAGAAGTTAGAACCACGTCAATTTCCTCACGATCGCAAGGAGCATAGGAGAGACCAACGATGACGCAGGTGCTCCACCGCGATCCCGTCGCGTGGATCCACTGCTCTCCTGGGCTTACCCACTGAAAATTGCGGTACCGGCTACGTTCCGTGGGAACAACTACATCTGCTTGGAGACGCGGCCGCGTCCATTCATTTCGAGAGACCCGCTCTAATGACATGTCGTTGTCGCGGACCAAGTTTCGAAGCGGATAGGAGTGCCTAAGCCCCTCGATCTGACCTCTAGTGGGGCGATAGTCAAGTGAACCGTGGGGTTTCCACAGGAAGGCGCGCTGCTGCCTCGCAGACATAAGCCACTGGTCTGGAAAGTCAGGTATCCCCGGTGTGACCCATGGGACACCTGCTCGGGCGACCAGGCGTTCAACCACCAGGTCGTAGTTGAGCGAAACGATGCCTCCTAGTCGATCCGAGTTGTCGTCGAAGAACGGCCACCATCGCCATTCATCGAGCGGGAGGCTGTCCACCACGCGTTGGTACATGGAGAACGCCATCACGAGGTAGTGCCGCAACTCCACGACCGGAAAAGCGTCCAGGGAGCCGTCCGACTCTACGAGTTTGGTCATGCGCTCAAAGTCAGACCCGTCGAAACCATCAAGAGCTTGGAATGCTCGAGGGAAAAGATCCCGAAGCGGCTTGCGGTACTCAGGGTGCACGAGTCCCCACGCCAAGGGGCTGCGCGTGTCCCACTCGTCTAGCTCTAGTTCAAAGTGGGCACGCAGATCCATCGAGAACCCGTTGCCAACTAGCATCAGAAGATCGCACCCTGCCATGGCCTAAACCATATCTTCTGCAGTTGCAGTCCCTATCGCTACCCTCGTTGTGGCCGAGACTGTCGGAGTGAGACAAAGCATTAGGAACGCGGACTCGGCTGGCCCACCCGAACGGGAGACACGCGGACACTGAGGAGCGCCGTAATGGCTCCTATTTGGTACCGTATGGGATGTCAGGCCACTCCACCCTTCCCCCCTTTGTGAGGCCCTGTGTCATCCCGCCAGCTCTGCCCAGCCTGCTCCCAACGAGAAGCCCGACTCATCGACCCCCACTGCCTCATCTGTGACGGCACCGGAATCATGTGGCTCGGCGACCCGGCTCTCACCCTCTACCCCGCCGCCGTCGTCGCCGAGGCCGTAGACATCACCCTCGAAGCCGCCGCCCGCCTCGGAGACACCGGCGGCACACTCTCCGATGACCGGCTCAACCACGTCCGCGCCGCACTCCTGGCCCTGAGGGACGCAGGGGTCCTCGACCCGGAGTGCACCACCCTCACCCACGCCACGGCCCCCATGACCCGTGCTAAATGCTCCGCCGTCGAGCTTGCAGAAGGGGTGCTTCAAGAACCGATCCTGCCACTGGACAGCGTCCTCGCCCGGGCAGCGCCTTACGAGTACTCGGAGGACGATCGTCCGGGACAGCGCGGGCTACCTGTCCTTTCCCAGAACGGGCACCCGTCGCACCTCGCTAGGCTCTGTGATCCCAGGGATCCATACATGGACACGCCTGCGGATGTGCGCCGACGACGTAGGAAGAACCGGCAAGGCACCGTGCTCGCGGAAGCCGTGAAGCATATGGCTGCGCTCCCCTACCGTGGCCGGAACCGTCAAACCGTGGGCCAGCTGGAGCTGATCTCACCTGACACGCTCAGCGCATGCACGCAGCAGCAAGAGAAAGCAGCCGCCTAGGGCCGGAGACTTGCCCGATCAGGCTTTACCCGTGCGCTGCAGGCGGTTAGCAATCCAAGGATCAATGGTGGATCGGCGCCAGGCCACTGACGTGTTCCGGGCGTGCTTCACCGGAGACCGGAACGGTTCGGGCAACGGGGCGCGACCCTCGGATGGCGGCAGATCAAAGCGGCCGGGCTTGCCCTCACGGCGTCGCTTATCGGTCCTGGCTTTTTCCACCTGCAGGTACCGGACCGACACGTCGATCCGTTGAGCCACTTCAGGCAGGGTCACCATCTCTGATCCACTCATAACGACGCTAACTATATCAATCATTCGGGGCCGTCCCCCAGGAACGTCCACCGTCGGCGGATCATCACCCACACGAGACACCGAGACGACACCACGGAGGAACAATGGGGCAGGCCCGCAGGAGAGCCACCAAGGCCGAAATGCTGCAGAAGAAGAAACGGGCGATGGACCTGCTCGCCCTCGGCCACACCTACCAAGAGATCGCCGACGACATCGGTTACGCCAACCGCTCCGCAGCCCGTGGACTCATCGAAACCGAACTCAAAGCCGAAGTCAACGAATCCGCGCGCGGCGTCCGCATGCTCCGCGCCCAGGAACTCCTCAGCCTCCAGCAGATCGAAGCCAAGCTCCTACCCGTCATCCTCAATTCGAACCTCTCCGAGATGCCCGGGAAGATGCTCTACCCCTACCTGGAGACCATCGACCGGATCGTCAAGATCAAAGAGCGCCGCGCCAAAATGCTCGGCCTCGATGAATCAGAAGAAGTCCAGCTCACCGGAGGCGGGCAGATCCAGGTCATCATCGACGGCCAAGTCGTGGAGAAGAAACGCAGCGAGGTCGAAGTTGAAGTGCCTTCGAACGACAGGTGACCAGTGAATCAAGTCCACTACAAATACACGCCATCACCGAAACAGGCCGAAGCCCACAGCGTCATGGTCAACGAGCTCCTCTACGGCGGCGCAGCTGGGGGCGGGAAGCTGCTCGCCTACTCGACCCCTGTGCTCACGCCCACTGGGTGGACCACTCACGGTGCGCTCAAGCCAGGTGATCAGGTCTACGGTCACGACGGGCGACCCGTCACTGTGCTCGCTTCCTACACCCCGCCCACCGCCTGTCACTACCTGATCACGTTCTCCAGTGGGGAGACGATCAGGGCAGGCCGGGAGCACCTGTGGACCGTTCAGACGGACGCCGATCGTGCGAGCTTCAGCCGCGCTGACCCTGAGTGGAAGGCGCGCCGTCGTGCCGCCCGGCCCTCGCGTGCCAAGCAGAACCCCGAGCGGGGGCATCACCAGCAGGCTTCTGTGACCGCGAGAAATCAGCTCACGGCGGCTGCTGCACGTGAAGGACAGGTCCGGGACTCGGTCTGGGAGTACACGCGGACCCTGGAGACGCATGAACTTGCTGACCTCTTCGCCTCGGAGAAGCGCAAGATCTCCATCCCCGCCCCCGGACCGATAGAAACAATCGGCGCATGGGAGGGGGCTACCCCTCCGTGGGTTCTGGGCATGTGGCTGGGCGATGGGCACACCAAGAGCGGAGTCATCTGCCAGGGAGACGATGACGCAACCGAACTGATCCGTGTCATGAGCGCCCACGGGTTCGAACTCCACCGGGTATCCGCTGGAAAGAACTACACGTTCAAGGATAGCCGCGGAGTCCTCATGCACCGTCACATCACGGCCGACCTGGGACACCACTCCGACCGGCGCAAGCACATCCCCTCATGGGCATACTCGGCACCGTACGAAGACCGACTCGCCCTGCTCCAGGGGATCATTGACTCCGACGGCCACGTCAACGACCGAGGTCAGGTCGAGCTATCGCTATCGGATGAGCCTCTCGCGTTCGAGGTGTCGCGCCTTCTTGCCACCCTCGGTCTCCGTTGCACACCGCAGCGGGGTTATGCCGGCTACGCGGATGTCCAGTGCAAGGACCGGTGGAGACTCAAGTTCACTACCCACCTGCCGGTCGCGCGGTACCCCCGGAAACGTGCGAAGCTCCCACTCGGATCGGAGAAGTCCGCGCGCACAAGCTCGGTCTATATCACCGGCATAGAGCAGGTGGCAGCCGATGAGCCAGCCAACTGCATCACCGTTGACGATGCCCTGCACATCTACCTTGCGGGACGGACGCTCATCCCTACCCACAACTCGCGCATGGCCCGCGCCGAGGCAGTCATGACCGCCCTCATGGTGCCCGGTGCGAAGATCGTGATCTTCCGGCGCGAGTTCCCACAGTTGGAAGCATCAGTGGTCGAGGAGATGAAGAAGGAGATCCCCAAGGAGATCGCCACCTACAACAATTCGAAGCACACCTGGAACTTCAAGAACGGGTCCATCATCTTCCTCCGGCATATGCAGCTGGAGAAGCACAAGGAGAGTCACCAGGGCGCTGAGTATGTGCTGGTCGTCTTCGAGGAAGCCACCCACTTCACTGAAGGCCAATACCGGTACCTGCGGAGCCGTGTGCGCGCAGCAGATGACGTGAAGGACCGACTCAAAGAACTCGGACTGATCCCGCGGATGATCCTCACGGCCAACCCTGGAGGTATCGGCCACCACTGGGTGAAGGGCCGTTTCGTGGACCCGGCACCGCCAGGGAAGATCTTCCGAGAAGCACCATCGGAGAAGCGGCCCAACCCCGGTACCCGCTGCTTCATCCCCGCCACCGTCTGGGACAACCCGCACGTCAACGACGAATACATTGACGAGCTCCGAGACCTCCCCGATGACCAGCGCAAAGCCATGCTCGAAGGCGACTGGAACGTCTTCCAGGGAGTCCGCTTCCCCTCCTGGTCGGAACCTCACCACGTCATCAGTCCAGACCAGCTGCCGATGTCGAAGTTCATGAGCAGCGGGCAGAAGGTCATCGGGGTCGACTACGGGATCGCGTCCCCCTTCGCCGCTGTCTGGATGGTGAAGCTCCACGACGATCTCGTGTTGGTCTACCGGGAACTGCACATGGCCGAGTTGACCGCCACCGAGCAGGCCGAGATGATCCGGGACCTCAGTGCTGAGGAGGAACGCCAGATGGGGAAGAAGATCCCCATCGTCATGGACCCGTCCATGTGGCACCGCGGCGACGCCGGTGTCGCGAAGAGCCTCAACGCTGACATGCCACCAGTAGGGTCACCAGCCCACCACTACATGCGAGTCCTAGACCGGGTGCCCCACAAAGCGGTCAACACCCGTATCAACGGTGCGGCCCTCCTGGACCACCACCTGAAGGTCCGACCTGACGGGTTGTCCCGATTCATGGTCTACGAGAACTGCCGGGACTTCATCCGGACCTTCCCATCCTTGCCCCGTTCCAAGAAGAACCCCAACGACGTCGACACCGAGGCAGACGACCACATCTACGATGCCGCCAGGTACGCCCTGATGTTCTTGGCGGGCAAGAATGTGCCCTCTGCGGATCAACGGCGCGCAGCTGCTGACAGTCGCCCACCGGTGGTCCAGCCGCTTACTGCGGGTATTGGTTCAGCGAACTTCTGAGACACCCGTCCCCCAAACTGGGGAGCCCGGAACTCATGGTGCCGGTATGACTTCTGCACCTACGAACGAACTCGGCACCCCCGGTGGCATCAGGAGCTCCTACTCGCCTCAGGCTGCTGGGCGAAACACGTGGGAGATCGATCCGTTAGAGCGCAGCTACGAGCTGAAGTTCCCCCACAGCATTGCCGTGTATGACCGGATGCGGTCCGAGGACGGTCACGTTGGTTCTGTCATGTCCGCCCTGACGTTGCCTGTCATCAAAGCCGATTGGCAGATTGACTCGAGCGGGGTAGATGAACGAGTCGCCCGCTTCGTGCGCTCCGAACTGGGACTGCCTGCACCGGGTGAGGCGCAGGCTCGTCGTCGCCGTCAGGGCATCAGCTGGCGGGTCCACGTCGAGCAGGCGTGCCATCAACTGTGGGCGGGCTTTATGCCCTTCGAACAGGTCTACGGGATCGGACCGGCCAACGCCGACCAGGAAGGCTTCGACGGCGACGTCATCCACCTGCGGAAACTCGCACCCCGGTTGCCCCGCACGATTACCCGGATCGCCACCGAAGCAGACGGTGGACTCAAGGCCATCTACCAGCAGCTCAATGATCACACCGGTGGTGGGCGCCGCGAGATTGAGATCGGTGTCGAACGGCTAGTGTTCTACTCCCACAAGATGGAGGGCGCGGACTGGTCTGGCCGGTCGATCCTGCGCCAGGCGTACAAGCACTGGCTCATCAAAGACGTGCTGCTGCGCCTCGACGCTCAGGCCGCAGAGCGGAACTCGATGGGTGTTCCCACCATGGAGTACGACCCCGCGGAGCCCGGCCAGCAGGAAACAGCCCGACAGGTGGTGACGAACCTCCGCGCCGGCCACTCCGCCGGGGCACACTACCCAGCCGGTATGAACCTGAAGATCCAGGGTGTCCAGGGCCAGACCGTGGATCTAATCCCAAGGATCAAGTACAACGACCAGGAGATCAGTCGCAGCGCTCTCGCCATGTTCATGGACCTCGGACACGACCGAGGATCCCAGTCCCTCGGGGAGACGTTCCACGGGGTCTTCATGGACGCGGTCCAGTCGTTCGCAGACAGCATCGCTGAGGTAGCCACTGAGCACATCATCCGTGACCTCGTCGAATTAAACTTCGGGCCCGACGAGCCCTACCCCACCCTCACCCCTGGCGATTTGAAAGCCTCCGAAGGCATCAACAGTGAGTCACTGACCCGCCTGGTCACCGCTGGTGTTGTCCGCGCCGATGACGACCTGGAGGCCTACATCCGAACCCAGAACGGTCTCCCAGCCGCTAAGGCGGAGACAGCCCGTGTGGTGGACAACCGCGCAGAGATCATCGGTACCCTGATCCGCGCCGGCTACACGCCAGAGACAGCCGCAACGATCGCAGGCATTGAAGGCCTTGAGCACACCGGACTCGCACCTGTCACGGTCCAGTCTCTCCGGAGTCAGATCGATCCTGAGTCGGGTCTCCCGAACCCGGCGCTCAACCCAACCGAGTCCACCGGGGAACCGGCTGCAGCTCTGGGCATGGATGGCTCACAGCCGCCGCTACCTGACGTGGACACTCTCTTGGGTCAGCTCGCGCTGGACTACCAGAAGCGGGAGAACAAGCGCGCCCAGGTCGAGGGACAGTAGGGGTGGACCAGAACAAGAAGCTGTTGGCGATCGTGCTTCTGGCTGATGCGGCAGACCATGACCTGATCGTGTCCCAGCAGCAGGAGCGTCGTGCGCCGTCGAATGCGGCCAGGCCCATGTTCAGCCACGAACTCTCGGCTCAGGTGCGTTTCGCTGATATCGAGGACGACGTCGACGCCGCGGTTACCGAGGCGACCACGGCGCTCGAGGAACTCCATGCGGAGGTCAAGGACCTCGTGAACCAGGAGCTCTTCGGCGAGTCCGAGGAGGTCACCCCTGTCGAGGCGCAAACAGCGATCCACGGGTTGACCAGCAACCAACCGGAGCAGATCCAGGAAGCGGAGTCTCGAGTCGCCCTGCTCATCGCCGGGCTACTCGCGGCCGCGTACATCGCCGGTGGCCGTCGGGTCCTAGAAGAAGCGTCACGGCAAGGAGTCTCCGTGGACTCCGGGGCTGCCGAACTCCCGGTCGAGGCGTTCCTCCCGCAGGCCACCGCTGTGGCTCAGCATCCTTGGCGCAGGATCACCGGGAAGCTTGACGCCGACCTCTCCTCCCAGGACGTCCTGATCCGGGAAAGGGTCTCCGTTCAGGAGATCGAGAAGACGTTAGACGATATTCAGATCGACGGATCGCGTGACCAAGCCAAACAGGCTACTCAGTCCAGCGCTGGCCGTGGACGTATCGACACGGTCTCCAGCGCACCCGAGTTGGAACCAGACCGGGTGTGGGCGTCTGAGCTGATGGATGGGAACCAGTGCACGTCGTGCGAGACCGTCGACGGCCGCAGATTCACAGACTGGGAGGAAGCGCGCCGCTTCTACCCCAACGGCTACTACTACCGGTGCCGAGGGGGCGCCCGGTGCCGCGGCACACTCATCGCCGTCTTCGAGTAGGTGCAGCTCTTCCCGTCCCCCACGCCAACGGCACTGAGGCGCAGGGTGCGGCCTATGACCTACGTAAATGTTGAAGATGTCGCCATCATCAAGACCGGCACATGGGACGCCTCCACGGGAGAAGCGACCATCACCACCGACATGGTCGCCGACATTCACGCCGCCTGGGACTCCGGGCTTCTGAACCTCCCGGTCATCAAGATCGGCCACATCAACCCGTCCGTGGATAACCCCGACTGGGGAGACGGGGCACCCGCCTACGGGCAGGTCGACAACCTCCGTATCGAAGACGACGGGAACACGCTGCGCGGTGATTACATCAAGGTCCCTGAGGACCTGGCCAAGAAACTCGCGTCCGCGTACCCACAGCGCTCGGCAGAGATCGACTTCGGTGTGGAGCTGCGTGACCAGGACGGCGAGACCGTGCAGGAGTTTCCCGCCGTGCTGACGGCAGTCGCTCTGCTCGGAGCCTCGGCCCCCGCGGTGATGGGCCTCGACGACGTTCACACCGAATTCTCAGCCAAACGAAAGGGACTCTCCGTGCATCTCTCCGGAAAACGAACCGCGCTGTCTATGGATCTCGCCCTCCCCGGGGGCAAGACCTCCCGCGAACTCGATGAGGCGCTCCGAAGCCTCGTCTACGGGCTCCGCGATCGCAGCGAGGACGAGTGGTACTTCCTCATGGACTGGACCGATGAGTTTGCCTACTACCAGCACGAGGACATCGAACCCAAGACCTACCAGCGTCCCTACGTGGTAGCCGAGGACGGCACCCTCGACTGGGCCGGCGAGGCCGTTGAGGTCGTCGCTAAGCACAGCTTCGAACCAGTCTCTGCCCCGTCCAGCACTCCCCCTGAAACCGTCCCACAACCGGAAGCTCAGCTCTCCCATTCTGACGGTACGGACACCACCTCGCCGGTGGTGACAACCGCTACCGAAGGAGCAAAACCGATGCTGAGCGATGAGGCCCTGAAGGGCCTACGTGAACAGCTCGAACTCCCGGAGGACGCTACTTCTGAGCAGATTCAAGAAGCCGTCAGCCGGGCGTTCGAAGCTAATGACACCACCGGCGATCAGAACGCTGGTGGAACCAACAACGAGGCCGGCGAGCAGGGCGCAGCAGGCTCCGCCCCAGCGAACCTGGACGAGGTGGCGTCCATCGCCGCAGCCAAGGGTGGACCGGAACTGGTGCAGCTTTCCCGCAACCAGCTCAACGCTGTGCTGACCCGCAACTCCGATCTTGAAGCCCGCCTCTCACGCATTGAGGCGAAGCAGACCGCAGAGTTCGTGGACGCACAGATCACCGAGGGCAAGCGCCGGGGCAAGATCCACCCCAAGGATGAGGGCGCTTGGCGCGCAAGCTTCGCAGCCAACGCCAAGGACGCCGCAGGCCTCCTGGCGCAGATCACCCCCACCATCCCGGTCTCCGAGATCGGGTCCACCCATGCAGCGTTCGCAGCCGCCGACACCGATGTGGACGACCAGTCCCGCGGAGAGCGTCGCCGCCTGATGAACATCCCATCTGAAAGCGAGGCCAAGTGATGCCTGCAAACGTCGCAATCCCCTACTTCAAGCCCGGCCATGACATCACTGTCCACGCGACTGTCGCGCTGACCGGTAAGACCTTCGTCCAGGCGGTCGCTGGTGGTCGGGGCACCCTCCCTGATGCTGCTCCGGCCACCGCCGGTGCGCGTGTCCTTGGCGTGGTCGGTCACGACATCGCCGCCGAAGGCCACGTCCACGTCAACGTCGGCGGGATCGTCCCGGTCACCGCCGGTGTCGACATCACCGCCACTGACCCCATCGCCGTGGGTGAAGGCGGCACCGCTGTCCCCGCTGAGGCAGAGGCAGAAGTCGTCGGATACGCGGTCGCTAACGCCGCTTCCGGTGCTGACGCCCCTGTCCTCCTGAAGTAACCCCGGATCACTCACCAGAAAGGGACACGCAAGTGCCTACTACAGCTTTTTACCCTCCCGGCCAGATCGCACCACAGGTCGCCGACTACCTCCAGAACCCCACTGAGATTCGCCAGGACCTCACTGATCTGATCGCCAAGGCCACGATCGCCGACTACGTCTTCGCCCAGGGACCCGCCAATAACGGCGCGGTCGTATACGACGAGGTCACCGGACGGTCCGAGGGTGAGCGCGAGGCTGAGGTCATCGCTCCCGGCGCGGAATTTCCGATCATCGACGATGAGCAGGTCACTCCTCGTACGGCGAAGGTCGACAAGTACGGTGGCGCGGCCCCCGTGACGTGGGAGTCCCGTGACTGGAACGAGTGGGATGTGGTGCAGCGTCAGCTTCGAATCCTCCGCTCCAAGGTCATCACCAAGGTCAACCGAGTCTCAGTCGCGGCTCTGACCCGGAACCAGAACCTCCGCAGCTACGGTGCATCCTCCTGGGGATCCACCGGATCTGACCCGGTGGGTGACATCATGCGAGGAACCTCCCTGGTGGAGTCCGACGAGGACTTCCCCTACCAGGCGAACGTCGCCCTGGTGAACCCGCTGGATAAGCAGGAGTTCCTGCTTTCCCGGGATATTCGTGACCAGTTCCCGCGGGAAACCCGTGAACTGAACCCGGCCCTTTCCGGTGACATCGACGGGATCGCCGGGCTCGAGTGGATCGTGTCCTCCGCGGTCCCGGTGGGCACCATCTACGCGATGGAACGCATGGTTGTCGGTTCGGTCCGCGACGCCGCCAACGGTGTCCAGACGAACGTCTACCCGGACAACGACCGCCAGCGCGACATCATCCAGGCCTGGCGCCACATTGTTCCGATCATCACTGACCCGCTGGCTGCGGTCCGGATCACCGGATTCCGTAGCTAACCAGGTCACCAGCAACTAAGGGAAGGCAGAGCTGATGGCTCAGAACACACGCAGGAATCAGAGCACCACGAGGACCGCACCCGCCAAGCAGGCGCAGGAGAAGCTGGTTGAGGAAGCGATCGTGGAGGAAGCCGACGACACGACCCAGGCTGCGGCCGGGTCCACCGCCGAAGACACCACTGAGATCGTGACCGAGGTCCAGGGGGGTGGTGAATCTGAGGTCCTGAGTGTGGAGCCATCAGCCTCTGCCGACCCTGACCCTGAGCTTGACCCCGCTACGGTCCCCGCGGAAGTCGCGGCCCCTGGTGGGCTGCTGGCGAAGTTCGTGGACCCCACGACCGACCCTGTCGAGGCCGCGGCTGTGGCTGCCCCTCCCGTGCAGGTGAAGCCCACGGGCACCACGATCGATGCGGGTGAAGGTGAAGCGCAGGCCATCGTGATCGCTGACGTGTATAGCCTCATCGCCGCTGATGGCAGCCGGGTCTACGCCCGCAAGGGAGACGTCATCACGACCACTGCGAAGAAGGTCAACGCCGGGATCGCGAACCGTCTGCTTCGGAGCGCCTGACCCGTGCCCGACAGCGCCGAGACCGTTGTTGCTTGGGGAGTCACCGTCAAAGATGTTGTGGCGCTGGCTTCCCAAGCTGACGTGACCCTCGACCCGACACAGGGAACCATCGTCCAGACCGATGACGATGAGTTCGCGCGGCCCAACATCGCCCGTCGGATCACCGTCGGGGATGTGACCACGTGGATCAATGACGCGGCCGCTGTCGTGGACATTGCGCTGCGTCGCCGCTCACGTCTCACCACGGACATCCAGGGCAAGATCGAAGCCGCCGGGAAGTCTGTCATCGCGGTCCGGGCAGCCGCATACCTTGTCGATGCCGCATACCCGCAGCGGACCGGAGTCCAAGACCAGGCCTCTTACGGTCAGGTGCTGTGGAACCGGTACAGGCAGGACCTCGCCGCAATGGAAGCTGCGCTCGAAGACTGGATCAGCACTCCCGCCCCTGATGCGACCGGCGCGGTATCCGCTGGTGGAGGTTCGTTCCCGCCTGCGGTCTTCACTGACCGGTTCGTCCGGGAGAACACCGGACACCTACCGGGACCATTCGCCGGTACAGCTCCTGGCTCCGAGATCCCCTACTGGCGGTGATGCCCCATGATGATGCTGATTTTCCAGGGTGACGGCATCACCCCGTTCACGATCCTGCTCGACAGGTTCTCCGAGAACATCAGCAACGCCGCACCGATCTTCGACGAGATCGCGAACGTCTTCGCCTCCTCACAGGCCCAGAACTTCGGATCCGGGGGCGGGTTCTACGGGTACTGGGCGCCCCTGACTCCGGCCTACGCGGCGTGGAAATCCGCCCGCTACCCTGGCGCACCAATCCTGACCCGAACCGGAGAGCTCCGATCCTCCATGGCCGAGCGTCCCTTCGGGATCGAACACATCGACGACAAACGAATGGTCGTCGGCACGGCACTCCACTACGCCAAGTACCACCAAGGCGGCACCGAGAACATGACAGCTCGCAAGATCGTGCACCCACCCACACCGTCGGAGCTGCGCCAGTACGGCAACATCCTCCACCGTTTCGCTTTCCAAGGAGTCGCCGCATGATCGGCCACGAAGGTAACGCCCGAGCACTGGTCCGCCTCCTACGAGACCGAGGCCAAGCCGCTGCCCGCCTCGTCGAAGTCGAAGCCGGACTTGAACCCGGCGTGATCGAAGTGCCCGCCCCGGACAACATTCACGCCACATGGGTCGACGTCGTTTCAAAGGGCCGTTTTCCTACGTGGATGGTCATGGCACGGGATACCCCGCTGCGCCGGACAGCCCGGGAAAGCGACCGTGACGGCGAGTATGACGAAACCGAATGGCGGTATCCGTTCCTCATCGCGACCCACGTGGTGGGTGGACACGAGAACGACGTCGCCCTGCAGCGCTACCGTCTCATGCTCGTGGTCCGCACCATCCTGATCCAAGCCAAAGGTCTCATCAGGACACCTACCGAGCGGTCTGTCATTTACCTCGATGACATGCAAGAGATCGTCGGGGGCATGGCCGAGAACGGCGGCAAGTATCTGCTGGAGGGGCGGAATGAATTCCACATCACCAGCACCGAACGGACCCCGGCTATTCAGCCGTCCCTGGGACCGGTCGAAGGGTTCGCCACCGATGAAACGTTCCTGCCCGAAGAGCCCTGAGGGACCGTCCCACAAGCCTAGCCCGGTGGGCCACACGCTGTGCCCATGAGCGATTCAATCCTGGTCCACAACCCGGGGCCGAACAGTCAGGTGTACACCTCCAACGGCAAGGTGCTGTCAGTCTTCAAGACCGCCGAAGCGCCGGCGGATGATCCTGTGACTGCCCGTCTGGTCGCAGCCGGTCGGCTCATTGTGTGCTCCGAACCCCAGACGATGGTCAAGGCCGATGACCGGCCCTGCAAAGAGACCATCACCATGCCCGCCGACGACGGCGACACCAGCGCCACGCCTGCCGGGAACGCGACCCGTGAAGCGTGGTCCGACTACGCGGTCACTCAAGGCCTTGACCCCAGTGAACTGGAACCGATGTCGCGCAACGAGATCCGTGATCTCTTCCTGTCCCCGCCCGAGGGCGGCGACACGTCCTCCGACCAGGCCACCGATACCGGTGTGTCCGAAACCCCTACTGAATCCGAGAAGGAGAAGTAACCCATGGCACAGCGCATTGGTGTCGAGGTCACCTCGGGCATCCGCAGTGGCCCTTCCAACACCGGAGCACCCTCCGGTGTCCTCCACGTCGCCGGTCTCACCCAGCATGGCCCCGCTGATCAGGCGGTGACGATCCGCACGGTCGGAGAGTATGCGAGCGTCTTTGGCGATCGCACCCCCTACAGTGGGCCTCTGTTCGACACCGCCCGCATGTTCTTCGAGGAAGGCGGCGCAGAACTCCTGGTCTCCCGTGTCACGGGTCCTGCTGCTGCGACCGCCACCGTCGACATCGACGGGGCAGGGACAGACGCTCCAGCGGTCCTTCGGATCTCCGCAGCTGAACCCGGCGCATGGTCCAACAACTGGACCGTCACCGTCGCTGAGGCCGACGACGGATCCACCTACAGTGTCGAAATCACAGACACCGCGGGTGAAACCCTCGCCCTGTGGCGTGGAATCACCGAGCTCTCCGAACTCGTGGGCCGGGCAGCTTCGAACCAGCTGGTGAAGGTGCAGACCCTCACCCAGGATCTGGAAGCCCGTCCTCTCGATGGCGAGTACAACCTCACCGGCGGCTCCGACGACCGGGAGAACGTCACCACCGCTGAAGTCATCGCCGCTCTCGAGCGTGCAGGCCGTGAGGGTGAGGGCGGAGCGGTCGCGGTTCCTGGCTACCCAGCTGATCTGATCGGCGCGGCCCTGACCGACTATGCATCGCGGTCTCGGAAGATCGCGCTCCTGTCGCCACACCAGGACGCCGAACTGGTCGAGGTCGAACAGCTCGCCGGAGAAATCTCCGACACCCTGGACGGTTCCCGGGCCGGCCTGTTCTACCCTCACCTCGTCATCCCCGACGCTGGTGCCACCCGAATCGTCTCCCCTGAAGGTTTCGTCGCGGCTGTCCGTGCCCGTGCCTTCCGAGAAGGCGAGTTCTGGCGGGTGCCCGCAGGCTTGGAGAACGGCCGTGCGAACTGGATCACTGGGACCACCGTGCCGGTCAACGCCGAACTCCTCGACCGCCTCGATGCCTCACGGGTGAACGGGATCCAGACCTCCGGAGCCCGGGTGTGGCTGAACAACTGGTCATCCCTCGCAGATGACCCGGAGCACTTCGGTCTGCTCTCCAGCCGAGACACCCTGAACAACCTCAAGGTGCTCGTGAAGAACCGGCTAGAGAACTACGTGTGGCGCACCAATGACGGACGCGGTTTCCTCTTCGGAGAGATCGAGTCCGCCGTGGTCTCCATCCTTCACCCGATCTCACAGGCCGGTGGCTTCTACGCCGAGAGCAACAGTGAGAACGAGGAAGTCGACCCCGGATACACGGTGGTCGTGGACCGTTCCAACAACACCATCCCGCAGGTGGCTCGCAACGAGATCACGGTGGATGTCGCTGTCCGCCTGTCCCCGGTCGCGAAGCTGATCCGTGTGGAAATCGTCAAGGTCGCCATCGGCGCGGCCCTGTAACTGAGAGAGGAGCAGAACCATGCCTAAAACCACACAGGGCCAGTACCGGGTCACCGTCCAGGGGATCCCTGGCACGTGGAACAAGTCAGGCGGCCAGATGGAACGGTCGCATGAGAACGACTTCGACGGCGGATCCCAGGTGTACGACATCCTCATGGGTCTCCCCACCTACAGCAACCTGACGCTGACGCGCACAAAGAAGACCGAGGACGAGGCGTGGCTCCGACAGTGGCGTAAGCGCAGCCCTGTCCGTCGGGCCAACATCACCGTCCAGGAGCTGGACGAGAACGGTGACCGGGTGGGCAAACCCCAGTCGTGGCCGGACTGCCCGCTGGTGGGTCTCAACGAGCCCGACTCCGAGGGCGGGTCGTCTTCTGCGGCGACCCTGACCCTGGTGTTCGGCACCACGGGCCCAGCGGTCTGATAAACCAGCCAGCCGCCTGACCCCGTCACTGCGGGGTCCGGTGTGTGTCGGGGTTGGGGAAGACCCTGACCACATGCCGTCGCGTGGCTGGTGAGTAGCTGCCTCCCCGTTTGTCTCGGGCGGGGGTGGTGCAGAAAAGACGTGTGGGGCGGTTCAGGATCTGGTGCGGTCCTGGGCCGTCCCACACTCACGTCCGGCGTCGACACATCCTGTGAGCACCAGGACCCAAACGGGACTGATGCACCGAGACAAGCACAGGAAGGACGTGGCACCCGTCATGTCAGAACAGCCCACCTACGGCACCCTCGACGAGACCGAAAAGAACATCCCGAGCGAGCTCCCGGAGACAGGTGAGAACGCACCTAAGCCGCTGAGCATCCTCGAGCAGATGCGCGCCGACATCGAGGAAGAACTCGAAGATGAACTCGACGAGGTCAAGAACTGGGATGTCCCGGCACGTCCCCGGTACAAGCTGAAGTTCAACACCTACCTCGACGGCGAGCGGTTCGTTGAGCTCCGCGAAGCTGCCACCACCGCCACCCAGAACCGCAAAGCTCGCCGCTCGGGTGAGCCAGGAAAGTTCGACGGGCGCAAGTTCGCGCTGAGCCTGATCCGGGAACTCACTGCGGGCATCATCTTCGACGGCAACGCCGTTCACCTCGGATCGGGTCAGCCCCTCACCCTCACTGATCGGGAGTTCCTCGACATCGTCAAGGGCACCAAGTACGGGGAGAACGTCCACACCATCAACCATGCCATCGAGAAGTTCCTTACCCCCGGCTACCTGATCGCGATGGGTGACTCACTCGTCGAGGCCTGTGGCTACACCGTGGAGGCGAACCCAAATTCTTGACCGACCTGGTTGCCCGTCTCCGCTCCGACCCCCGGATGCGGGAAGCGGTCAACGTCTCACAGATCCTCCGATTGGACCCGATCGCGGTCCTTGAGGAAACGGACACGTGGAGACGGGCAGCCAGGCTCGCAGCCATCGAAATGGTCGCTCAAGACCGTGAAGAAGCACGACACAAACAGGAGCAAGCCGCCAAGAACCGGCGGTGATCCATAGGGAGGGGAGGTCGGCAGGTGGCTGAAGAACGGATCGTTCTCGTCGCGGAGATGCGCGACGAAGCCACCGCCGACCTCGACCGTTTCAACCGGAAGCTCGAAGAGACCGGCAAGTCAGCCGAAGAGTCCAACCGCAAGGTCTCCCAGTCCGCTGCGTCAACATCGAAGGGCGTAGCTCAGCAGACCGGGGCCATGCAGAAGGCCTATGGGCAGCTTGACTCCACCGTGAGCCAGTCAGGTTCGACGATGGCCTCAGCGGCCGCTGGCCTGGACCAGGTGGGTGGTTCCGCTGAGGGTGCAGCCCAGCGAGCCTCGTCCTCTAGCGATGCGCTTTACCGTCTTTCCGGGGGGCTCTCAGGCGCGGCTCCTGCAGCCGAAGGTGCCGCTGCTGGGCTCGACCAATTAGGCGGAGCAGCTGAGGGTGCCGCTGTCCAAGCCTCCGCGTCAAGCGAGGCTCTCTACCGACTTACGGGTGGACTGTCCGGCGCTCGTCCTGCCGCTGACAGCGTCGCGGCAGGGCTGGACCATGTCGGCGCCTCAGCAGACGGTGCGGGGAGGCAGACCGCAGCGTCCTTTGAAGCGATGGAGTTCTCCGCCACGGAACTCGACAGCGCCCTCTTCGGCATAGAGAACAGCTTCACCCAGGCGGACACCAGCGCACGGGGCCTGCTTGAGAACGCCGCCGCCATGAAGGACGAGTTCAGCCAAGTTGGCGTTGCCCTCGGCGTGGTTGGCGGTGCGACAGTCGCGGCGACCGGGTATGTCCTTCAAGCGGGAATCGCCTACAACACTCTGCAGCAGGTCTCCGGTCGGGCCATGGAAACGATGACCGGCTCAGCGGAGACCGCCGCGGCGCAGATGCAGCGGCTCCACGAGTTCGCGGACAACAGCCCGTACGCCCGTGACACCTGGATCACCGCACAGCAGCAGCTGATGGCCTTCGGCATGGAAGGCACCCGCGTCATCCCCACCATGGAGGGGATCCAGAACGCGGTCGCCGCCATGGGCGGTGGTGACCAGGAGATCATGCAGCTGGTCGACATCCTCGGCACCGTCGAGGGTCAAGGGAAGATGACTGGTGCGGAGCTGCAGCGTCTGGGGCAGATGGGTGTCAATGCCGCCGACATCATCGGCGAATCCATGGGCATGTCCGGGAACGAAATCAGGGAACAGATCTCCGACGGGGCACTCGACGCCGGGACCGCGATCACAGCACTCACCGAGGGAATGAACACCCGCTTCGCAGGTTCCGCTGAAGGTCTCCGAGACACCTACGAGGGCGCACTAGACCGAATCCGGGCACGTGTTCGTGACTTCGGTTCAGTCCTTGCAGCGCCCCTAGTCGACCCTAACGGTGGCGGTTTCCTCGTCGCGGGCATCAACCAAGCCGCAGACTTCGGATCTGCGCTACTCGAGCTACCTGCCCCGCTGCTTCAAATCGCCGGTCTAGGTATCGGCGCCGCAGGTGGCATCAGCCTCATCGGATCCGCCATCGTCCTGGCAGCCCCACACCTCCTAGCCTTCGGCGGGGCGGTGAAAACCACCTGGACCACTCTCTATGACTTCGCCAGCGGCGCATCCAGCGTCGCCGGCGGGCTCCGCCGTATCGGCATCGCGGCCGGTATCGCCGGAGCTGCCTTCATCGGCCTGAAAATCATCGGTGCCATCGTCGAGGACTCTGACGACTTCGCAGCCAGCGCCTCCGATATGGGCAAAGAACTCCGGGCGGCCGCATCCGGGGCTGAGGCCTTCACCAACATCCAGTGGTCACGGGCCGAAACCGGACCCCAAAGCCTCACCGAAACGATGGAGCGCCTGGGCAGCGACACCCTGACCCACCGGATCGAAGACGGCATGAACCGGATGTTCCACAGCGCCTTCGGAATCTCCGGCGAGGTCACCGACCTGGACGCGAATATCGCGAACCTCGATGAGTCCCTGACCTCGGCCTTCACCGGTGGCCGGTTTGATGAGGTCGCCGCTGGATTCGGGGAAATCAAAGCCGCTCAGGAGGAACTCGATCTCTCCGCAGATCAGGTCCTGGAGATGTACCCCCAGGTCGCCGAGGCGATCCGGGGTGCAGCCCACGAAGCGGGTTACGCCGCGAGCAGTCAAGAGATTCTGGCGATCGCCACGGATCAATCTGCCATGGCCGCGCTTGATGCGGGCGCAGCATGGGACGTTGTGGCGGATGCCGCGGCCAACGCTGGTGAAGGTTCTCGCGGAATCAATGACGTGCTCCGAGAGCAGGCCGAATTGTCCGAGGCTGCCGCGTCGTCACTAGGCGAGATCGTGGACATGTACTTCCAGCTGGGAATCATCCAGCTCGACGCCTCCGAAGCGCTGATGACCTACAACGAGCGGGTGAACGAGCTCACCACGTCCATTGATGAGAACGGTAACTCCATGAATCGGTACACCGGTGCCGGTATGGAGAACCAGCGGGCATTCCGCGCCGTCGGTGACGCTGCCCGCGACTTGGCTCAGGCCAACATCGAAGCGGGAGACTCAGCAGACTCTGTCACGGCAGGTCTGATGGGAACCTACGATCAGCTCTACAAAACCGCACTCGCAATGACTGGTAGCGAAAGCCAGGCACGAGACTACGCTGCCTCGTTCATGGCAATCCCCGAGGAGTACCGGACCGATGTCGAGGCGTACTTCAACGACTTCGCCACCGCGGGTGTCCAGTCACTTGGTGATGCCACTGCTGCGCTGCCGACGTACAACGAGATCTGGTTCGAAGCCCAGACCGAGGACGCCCAGTCGGCGATCACGGCTCTTGAGTCTGACGATCTCGGCGCCATGGTCAAGATCACGGGTGACACCGAAATGGCGGAGATGGTGATGGAGAACTTCACCTCCCAGGACCATGAAGTTCTGGCCCGGATCTTCAGTGACGCTGGTCCCGCTGAGCGGACTGTCTTTGACTTCACGTCCGGGGAGTACATCGCCCGTGCCGACATCGATGGGAACACCTCGCCTGCGAATCAGGCGATGGCCGCGTTCCTTAATGGGGACCACCGGGCGGTTGCGCGGATCACTGGTCGGGACTCTGAGGCGCGAGCCACCATGTCTGCCTTCCAGAATGGGTATTACCCAACCACCGCGAGGATTGTGGGTAACGATGCTTCTGCCCGCGGCACCATTAATAGCCTGACCGCTACTCCGTGGCGTACGAGCATTACGGCCAGCGCGCTCACGGGTGGGGCCGAAGCAGCGTTGAACCACGCGGCGCGTAACCGGTCGAGCACGATCACTCAGGTCGTCCAGCGTTCGAACCTGCTCACCAACGTCTCCCCCGGCGGACCAACCCTGGGAGGCGGCTTCCGTGGAGGCCAGATTGGGAACCTCCCCACGCGAGCCAATGGTGGCCGGCTGCCTTACACGGGCCTTGGCACCGACATGATCGTCGGCGTCAACGCGGCCGGGATGCCACTGGCTCGGGTCGACGACGGCGAATGGGTCATCAACCAGCGCTCGAGCGGAAAGTATGACCGGCTACTCGCAGCGGTGAACCGGGATGATCCGTCGATCCACGCACTGGCTGGTCTGGCTGGTGGTGGTGTCGCCGGGCTGGTGGCAGCCATGGAAGCTGGCGGCAACATCGTGCCTGACAGCCCTGCGGAGCTGTTTGATCGGTCCACCTACAGTCCGGTCCTGAAGCTGCCAGTCACCGCGGGTAGTGGTGGCCGAAGCTCATCGGGCACGTCGCAGAGCACTGTGGTTCAGGCAGGTGCCGTGCAGATCACCATTGACGGTTCCGGTCAGTCCGTGGAGAGCATTCGGGAAGAGGTCCGGGAAGAGATTGAGGAGTTCTTTGAGGAACTCCAGAGGAGGGCGTACTGATGGCGCAGGTTCGTGTGATTGGTGGCCGGCGTCGTTCCCGTGAAGTCACGGTACAAACGTCCGGTGGTGCGAAGCGGCGCCTGTTGAAGACTCCAAATGAGTTCACCTTCTCCCAGACCGCGCCTATCGCTGAGGTCGAGAGGGCCGGTCGGAAAGCCCTGACGCGTGTGGAGGGTGAGGACAATAAGCGGATCAAGTTCTCCCACCTGCTGGCCTACCCGGACCCTTCCAAGAGCGTGCAGGCAGACGTGGATTGGCTCCGTGCCAGGGCACGGAATGGTGACCGAGTGAAGTTCACTGGCATGCCTCCGGAATTCGCTGGCTGGTGGTTCATCGTCAGCCTCGAAGTCGATGTGCAGCTCATGACACCGGCTCACCGGATCGCCCGTGCCGAGCTCTCCTGGCAGTTGGTGGAGGCCGTGGACCACGCGGCACGTGTCCGGTCAATCAAGGCGCCTCCCAAGAGTCAGCCGTCCCGGAGTCCGGTGCGACGGACCCACACGGTGAAGTCCGGGGACACTCTCAGCCACATCGCCCTGCGCTACCTGGGCAAGGCGACCAGGTGGCCCGAAATCTATCGACTCAACAAGTCCAGAATCCGCAACCCGAATCTCATCTTTCCCGGGCAGACGTTCAAGATCCCGCCGAAATGACCTCGTTGGAGTTACTTTAAACGAAGCGACGATAGCTAAGAATTCGCCTGAAGTGTTCACATTTATCAATGAAACAGCTATTTTGTTCTGTACCGGCACTCCCTGAAGTGTCGGTCGTGACCCCGGACGGCTTTCACCGTCGCGGGGTCTTCCCTTGGAAACTAGTCTCGGTCCCCCTATCCGTGCGCTGGACGGGGATAGCTTGCGGATATGACGCAACGCGTGACCGACACCCTGTTCATCAAGAACAGGCTCCGTGACATCAAGATCCTCGGCAACGGTATAGCCGGGCACCTGGCCCAGGCGTGCTTGGAAGCTTCCTTGTCCTCATCGACTGACCAGGTGACGGAGATGAGTTTCAAGTTTGAGGATGACGATGACTTTGGGTTCTGGAGCCGCGGCACTTTCGCGTTCGGCACCGCGGTCTCATATGGTCCGTGGCGGCTCACGATCGAACAGGTGACCGTCGAACAGGGGCGGGGTCGACCGAACATTGTGGTGAAGGCCCCGTCGCGTTTTGTGACCCGGTTGCGGAGTCAGACTGGGGAACGGAACTGGGGCAAGGTCGATATCTCGACCTGGGTGCGTCAGCGGGCCAACGACGTGGATATGAAGCATCTGGTTCAACCTGGGCTGGGGTCCCAGGAGATCGTCCGGGAGAAGCCTAAGGGTGACAAGCAGGAGAACGACTGGGACCTGTTGACGCAGGTCGCAAAGAAGCGTGGTGCATGGTGCTTTGAGCACGCCGACACACTGGTGTTCGCCAGGCCCTCATGGCTGTTCAACCGGGCGGGTCTGCGTCAGCTGTCGTTCACCTGGAACTCGCAGAAGCGGATGAGCGAGGCACTGACGGAGATGCCGAAGTTCAAGGACGCCCCGCACCGGCGGGACCAGGAGCTGACGTTGAAGATCGTCTCCGACGACATGGATTCTGCCCGGCCCGGTGACTCGGTGAACCTCGGTGGTGGCGTGCACCGTATGGGTGGCGGGTGGATCGTGACGAAGGCAGAGTATCCGTTGACTCGGACCGCACCGGTGGTGCTGACCTGTAAGCGCCCGGTGGATCCTGAACCGGAAAAGGACACCGATCCAGAGAAGGATGACGACTGATGCGCCGGCTTTGGCGTGGGTTACTGCTGGCCCGGGCGCTGCCGTTGGTTCAGGCTCATTACCGGACCGGCGCGGACCTGGATAGTGACCGTGGTTTGGAGCGGTCGACTGGGCTGCAGATGGCGGAGCTCGTGTCTCAGCTGTTAAAGCCCTTTGATGTGGATCTGCCGGACCGTGACGTCCGGCTCTCGGCATGGTTGGACCGGCACGAGGTCCCGCGCGGTCGGCTGGGCATGTCGTGTTGTGTGGCGGTTCTGGCGGATGGTCGTTGCGGTCTGACGATTGGTGGAGGACTGGTCATCGAAGCGGTGGCTGACAGCATGGTCACGGTGGAACGTCCTGAGACGGACAGGTATGTGGCGGTCTACCGGTTACCGAGGGTCTACTACGGGGAGGTGATCTGAGTGAGCGCAGTGAATGATCTTGTAGTTCGCTCTCGCGGTCAGTCGCGCACTGATCGTGGTGAGGCGATGATCCCCACGGGGTGGCGTGGGTTCTGCGCCAGGTCCGACGATCAGGGCGTGTACGTGGTGGTGCCGCGTCTGATGGGTGAGGAGTGGGTAGGTCCGGTGCAGTGGTTGGCTGGCGCTCAGCCTGTGGTGGGTGATCAGGTTTTGGTGGTTGCTGTGGAGGGTCGTAAGGACGATCTTGTGGTTGTGGGTGTGCGGACACGCTAGACCGTCCCCCAAGCCGAACGGTGACGGCGGCACCCTGCGGGTATGGCTATCGATCCGACTCCGCGGTTTCAGCTCCCCCGGTACACCAACGGGCAGGATCTGCATCCGACGCGCACTGACTTCAATGGGCGCATGGAGCTCATCGATGAGCTGGCAGCGATCGCGCTGCAGGGAGCCCGCGCGGACCGACCAATGCCTGAGACGCGGGGCCGGTTCTACGCGGCCACCGACACCCGCGACCTGTTCTACGACACCGGGACGACCTGGCTCGAAGTCGCCAGGATCGGCGCAGGGGGCCCCGGCTCAACTGTCCTGGTTGGTGGCAGCACGGTCCAAGCCGATGAGGGAACCTCTGACCGGGCAGCCCGCGCGGACCACGTCCACCGGATCCCACTAGCGACAGCGAACTCACCAGGCGCCCAGTCGGGTGAGGACCGGGCGAAGATGCTCGCCGCGACAAACGTTTCCACACCGAACACACATGTGGTTCGCGACTCCGAGGGCCGCACCCGGTTCGCAGATCCCTCAGCAGTCACTGACGCCGCCAATAAGCGTTACGTAGATACCCTGATCAACACCCGCGCAGCCGCGTCGCACACGCACAACGCTTCCGACACCACGGGCGGAACGTTCAACCCTGCCCGTCTGCCCCCAGCTACCACCAGCGCCCAAGGGGCACTCAGCCCAGAAGATAAAGCCCTAATCGATGGACGCAGGTCCCTCAATGGTGCGGGCAGTTTGGTGGTCAGGGACTCTGAGAACCGGTTCAACTCGGAAGTTCCCGCTTTGGAGTACCACGTGGCTAACAAAAAATACGTGGACCAGCAGGTGGGTTCTCATCGGCACAGCGCCGCAGACATAAACTCCGGGGAGTTCAGTAGTGCCCGCTTACCCGCCGCGACAGCTGGCAATAAGGGGGCGATGAGCCACATTCATTTTCAGCTGGTGGACGGCGCTTCGCCCAATCCTGTAGGCAATGCCCTGCCACTCCGCACGAGTAATGGAAATATTGCAGTTCCCGCCCCTACTGCTTCGATTCACGCGACTCAAAGAAGCTATGTGGACGATCTTTACGCCGGGACGATCAAGGATCGCGGTCAGCTTGGAAGCGGCAGCATCGACTCAGTAACAGAGACCGGTGAGTACTACCAGAATCAGACGACGCCAGTGACCATTGCCAACGGTTACCCCGTCAACGGAAATGCCGGGGCGCTGTCTGTTCGTCAGTTCACAAATTCAACTTCTGGTCACCGGATCCAGGTTTGGACGCAATGGTCCAGCCCACGTCAGTGGTTCCGCACGTCTAACACCAATGGCGAGTTCAGTGCATGGCAAGAATTCGTGACGGCCGATCAGGTCGTCCATACACTTCCGCAGCCCCTGGGATCGACGAACCTCAACGCACGCACCGAGCCCGGCGACTTCTACGTGACTAGCTCCACGAACGCCAGCGAGGCTAACCACTTCCCACCCGGCGCGGCCGGGAACGAGGGGTTGCTAGAGGTCAAGCGACACATCGGCAACAGCGTGATGCAGCGATACACCGTAGCGATTGGCAGTCACCCTATGTGGATCCGGCGTCGATACGTAGGTGGCACTTGGTCCGACTGGTCGAGGGTGGGTGCGTGATGGTGGGTCGTAATGATTCATGGCCCAAAGCCATTTGGTCCCGGCTCCACGAGCCCCGATTGATGACTGCATTCCACATCGCGGCTTACATCTGCATCGGGTTCCTCGGAGTGTCCGTGATGCTGGAACCTCCGAACTCAATCACTGGCAGCATCGGCTGGCTGGCATACCTCTGGGGCGTCTTCTCTGCCATCGGCGGACTTACCGCCGCGATCGCCTGTCCCTTGGGGAAATGGGATGTAGAGAAGCCCGCCCTCATCTTGTGCCTGACCGGGATTGTCATTTACACGCTCACTGCGTTCGGTCTGCACTTCTCCAGTGACGGTAACCGGGTGCCACAGGCTCTTGCGCTATCTGCCCTGGCACTGCACCTGGCGGGGAGAGCCGTGTACATCTGGCCTTTTAGCTACGAGCCGGGCAAATAACTGACCAAGGAATGAGGGGTATCCGTGTATGTGGGATTGGTCAGTATTTTGGCCCGCGATCGCGACGATTTTCGGGGGTGGCTCTGCTCTCACCGTGGCGATCCAGGGCATCCAGAAGAAGCGCTCGGGCCGGGCGCAGCGGGAGCGAAGAATCAACAACGACCTGAAGTCGAGAGTCGACCGGTCTGAGGCGGAGAAGCGGTTTCATAGTGACCTGAGCGACTGGGAAGCTGCGCACCGGCGCCGGGTCCAGGAGTTCGCCTCAAGATTGCTGGGCAAGCTAGCAGAGAAGCAGGTGCCTATGGGAGAGATCCCTGAGTGGCCGAACCCGCCGTCGGACAAGCCCCGCCGGGAGGACTACGGACTTTAGGCTCCCTCCCCCACGAGCGTCGCCGACGGCCGCTTACTGGGCGCGTAACCACCAACACGCTCAGCCCAGGAGGCAGCCATGGGACGACCAATCGTCCACAACGGGATCCCCGTCAACCTTGATGACGGTGTCGATGAGTCGATGCTCGATCAGGACTCATCTTGCGACGCAGTAGACGGGCAGGCCATGTATGAGGCCGAGCTCGCCAACGCTGGAGAAGAGGTTCAGCGATGAATGCGATCATCTCCCGCTCATCCTGGGGTGCGCAGTTCCAGGACGGCCACGCCAGCCGGCCAGTAGGTGACCTCGAAGTATGGGGACACAACACCGTCACCGGGCACTCCGGTAAGAACGCTACCTTCGCGCAGGACTGCGCCGCGGTGCGCACAGTGGAACGGGTTGGTCAGCAGCGGTTCGGCGTGGGCATGTCCTACCCTTTCCTCATCCCGCCATCTGGACGCATCTTCATGGGGGTGAGCCCTCACCGGGTGTCACCCCACACCCTGGGGCACAACACCGGCGGTTCCGCGATCGCCTACATCGGCAACTACGACAACGAGCAGCTGACTGCCGAGCAGATCGCAGCGACAGCGTGGTTGCTCTGGAAGGGCCAGCAAGAGGGCTGGTGGAAGACCGACCGGTTCACCGGCGTGCACGGCGACGTGTTCCCCACCTCCTGTTGCGGCCGCAACGCAATCCCAGTGGCACGCTCCATCCGAGCCAAAACACCCTCCGGCACCACTGCAGTCGCATCCTCTGTCGACGGTGGCGGGCACGGATTCTTCCGCGTCACCCGCAACGACTCACTCCGAGACGGTCCACTCTCCACCAACAAGAACGTCCGCCAGATCCTCGAAGGCGAACTCTGCATCGCCGGACCAGGATCCACACGCTGGTGGAAAGAGATCGGCCAAGGACTCTGGGCGCCCCACGGCGCACTCGAGGCCGTCGAAGTGGGTGGCGCGACCGACGTGCTGCACCACGGAATGTGGCCCGACCGCCCACTCCCGCTCACCGGGGTCCAGACCAACGAGTGGCAGACCGCCTGGCGCGAATACCTGTGGCGCGCTGAGAAGCGCGACGGGCACCTCCACCGGGAACGCAAGCAGTGGCTCAACAACCGCGGCTACATTGCCGGCCACGGCCCCGAGATGACCGGACAGTACTGGCGAGCATGGGCGCGCATGCTCCGCGACGAAGGACACTACGCCGGAGACGTCACCCAAGGCGCACGGTTCGAAGATCCCGAGTTCATCCGAGCCGACAAGGCGTTCCTCAACAGCCGGGTCGCCTACATGCTGCCGCAACCGCCGTCAGCGTCCGAGAAGTACCGAGGATGGAAAGGAAAGGTGCGCTGATGACTGAGTCAACACTCACCCCAGGGCCCTCCACCCAGGAGGCTCACCCTTGGCGGGCAGTGGTCCGCACGTTCGTGGCAGCCGGCGCAGGCGTCTTGCTGGCATGGCTGGCACGCACGATCGGTATTGATCTGGCCGGCCTCGAAGGTCCCATCGTGGACTCAGCGACTGCAGCCGTCTGGGCCTTCATCACTGGACTCGTCCAGTGGCTACTCACACGCCCGAACCTGCTCCCGTTCTGGCGGTCCATCGGACTCGGCACAGGAGTCGAGAAGGAATAACTCGAAACACACTGCCGCCCCATCCTCCGTTGAGGTGGGGCGGCAGTGTGTTGTGTCTAGAGCTCCGAGCGTGAGACGAAGACTTGCAAGACGTCTGGGGCATAGAATCGACGCTTATAGGTCTTGCGCCCCCGTTCGCGGAGGATGTCTAACTCCACTAATTGCCTTACAACGCGATTTGCCGCGTTGTAAGAAACACCCAACTCTCGCTGCGCTTGTGGCACTGTGAACGATGGGCTGCCAACGGCGAGGTCTACCAGCGTGTGAGCTGTGTCAGACCGCAAATTCGATTCGCGGATTCTCTCTTTGAGGTTCTCTTGGACCGCCATGAGAGCCAACATCTGTCGCTTCGTTGACTCCGCTGCTTCCCGAATGCCTTTCGCGAAGAAGGCTATATAGGAGTCCCAGTCACCCGTTGCGCTGACGTCAAACAGGGCGTCGTAGTAGTCCGTGCGGCGCGCCTCGAACCACGGCGAAACCGTAAGCGTTGGTTCATCCAGCAAGCCTGTCTTCAATAGGTGTAAGACAATCAGGAAGCGTCCCAGCCGCCCGTTCCCATCACGGAATGGGTGCAGAGCTTCAAACTGGTAGTGGGACATAGCCGCTGAGACAACCGGATCAATCTTGTCCGAGTGATCCATGCGCATCCAACTGACCAAATCACTCACGCCAGTCTTGAGTTGATCCCCAGGCGGAGCGGGGACGAAACGCGAGGCGTAAACCGGAATGGTTTCTGCATCAACACCGGAGCGACGACCAATGACGACCGGCCGGTCGCGTAGTCGGCCCGACTCAGGTGCCAAAGAAGTTCCGTGCATGAGCGCCCCCTGGAGGTCTTCCAGAAGCGTCACGGTCACGGGGGCACCCTTATGCACCCATGCGAAGCCCTGATTCGCCATATCGACATAATTGAAGATCTCAATTAGTTCTGGAGAGAATGTATCTTCCTCACCAGCCGTTAGCACCTCCGACAGAGGCGCATACGTGCCCTCCAGAGCAGAAGTGCTTTGCGCTTCTCTTCGAAGCGTTGGCATGCGGAGGAGCCCCGGATTTGGTAACTGACGAGCAATGCTATCTAAGGATGCGAGCGCAGCTCGGGCGTTGCCGATGACGAGGTTCGTTTGCTGACTCAGCAGTGGCGAGTCCTCTGGTAGTGGAGCAGGAAGGAATGCCTTGTGATGCCAGTTCCCGATTTCAGGGTCGAAACCCGAGATGTCTACAAGTGATCCCATGGCTGCGTTGGTGAAGAGTTCGGTTTGCACAATCTCAGATTAGCACCGTAAAGATGTATTTGGCGCTCAAAATCTCACTCTTCTACGTAATATGGAGAATCTTCTGCTCAATGCACGCACAAGGTTGTGAGTCGACCCGGTCGGTCCGCCTCACCTACCCCGCTGCGACCCAAGCGGACTGTTACCTAAGTCTGCCTTCGCCCACCAGGCAGGCGCCCACTCCTTGGTCCAGCAGGTCGCCTTCGCATCTACGGTCCATAAATCTGAGAGCTCCACACGCACGTAGTTGTCCAAGAACATACCGTCTCAGAACTCCGACGCATTCAGTTCGTGGGAGTCGCCCCTGCCTCGGAACGCAGTGGGCGCGGATGAGGCCAGCTTTTGCCGCGGATCGTGACAGGGATGTCGCGGGGCGAAGCTAACTCTCTCTGGTCTATCGCGGTGACCGCCCTAAGGAGGACTCTTGGAGCGCTGCGTTTGAGGGATGGTCCCTGCACTTCGCGGCGTCCGTCTTCCGGCTCCTCGACTAACAGAAAGTCGTAGTGTCTGCCGTTAATTTTCCAGCGCATCCGTGCTTTGCTCACTAATTGAACGATACACACTCATTACTTGCGTGGCACTTCTTGTATTCCAGGCAGGGAGGGGTTTCCGGTGGACGTGGAGCTCGGCGCTACTTTGGGGGAAGTTCGACGTCAACGTGGCGGACTCGATCGGCCGACGCGGGAAATGTCTCTTCCGCGGCGTTCTGTAGCCAGCCCCGATCGGATCGGTACGCGATGCCTGTGAGAACTACGGTTCCTCGCCGATCAGGGACGTAGGCGGCGTCGGCGTGCCCTCGGAGTGGGAGCTCCGTATAGTCCTCGAACCCCGCGCAGTAGTAGTCAACGCCTTCAATTGTGACTTTGTCGTAGATAGTCATTGGTTCCTCTGTTCTCGCAACATGCAGTCTCCGTCCGTAAAGCCTGAAGCATCACTCGGCGGGTTGAGGTGATGGCCAGGACTCTCCTCTCAAAGGAATCTCAGCGTCGTAGGGCGTGCGGGGTTCTCCGTCGACGGCTGCGATGCCTTGCAATCGAGCGACGATCTCGTTGCCTACTTCGGCCGGTGCCCGGTCTGCGGACGCAAACTCGTAGACGTGGTCGTTGATTTTCCATCTCCACTGTGCTGTCGCCATACCTAGACAGTATCTATGTGATCCTCAATGCTTACTGGATCCCATGTGAACGTCGGCTCCACGGCCTTGGATCTAGTACTCGTCGTCGCGTTCGGGTTTGGTTTGGAAGCGTCGTATGACCCATGATTCGGGAAACAGGGCGTCTTCAACGGCGGTGGGTCGATGGGCGGTGAACCCTGAAGGGCGTCCGTAGCGCGAGGCGGATGCATAGTAGGTGGTGACTTGCAGCTGCTCCACCAGGTCGACTGCCAGGGATTCCAAGTATTCGCGCTGCACATCATCTGGGTCGCCGTGCTGGCGAGTGTGAGCGTCGATCATCTTTGCGGTGAAGGACTCTACTGCGGCGTTCCGATCCGGCATGCCGTCATGATGCCACGGCTGGGTCTACTCGTGTTGTGGAAACGCGTGAGACGGTGACGGCGGCTTGACGTTGAGGCATTGACTTAAAGCTGCCTGCAGCATGTTCCACTGGGACTTGGGCCAGGCGGGGTCGTGCACTTCGAAGGGCGCACCGTGACTAATCGATCCATGCCAAATCTCGACAGTAGGAGTGCAGCCCCCTCGTGGCGCCCCGGTGAAGATATCCAGGCCTTGAACTCGTACCGTGTATCCGTCGACGGTTGCCTCTCTTGGGACGCCTTGGAAACTTGTGCGTTTGAGCGCACGGATTAACTCGGTCGTGAGCGAGAGGGAAAGCCGTTGCATATTAGTCTCGTGTCCTGGGTCACATCGAATGTTCCCAGAAGTTTATAGAGACTTTCGTCTATAAGCCAGAGCCTTTGTCTCATTGACCGCATCGACGCACCAGAGACGCTTGCGGGCAGGACTGCACCCCCTCCCACTGGGCATAAGCTTCCCGGCGCATTCTCTTTGTATGACAGAAGGCGTCCTCTCGTTCCCGTTCAGGCTCACCCCGCAAGGTGAAGCTGCGATCGCGCCCTACGGCAGCGACCAGGAAGTTCGTGAAGCGATTGCTGCACTGACCCTCACCTACCTCGGCGAGAGACTGCTCAGCCCGGAGTTTGGGATCACAGATCCTGCATGGAACGGGATCGACCCCAACGATGTCCAAGCAGGACTCGATAACTATGGGCCGGTCGGGGTGACGGTGACAGGTGTCGAGGAAGAACCCGTGACCGAGACCCAGACCGCCTACGTCATTGAGTGGTCGCACGACGATGAGGAGACCCCGTGAGCGAGACAGTAAGCCCAGACTCACCACAGCCCGAGACGCTCGACCTGCTCGGCTATGGCGATGAGGAAGACCTGGTCGAGGCCGCCGTCGCCTACGCGCAGAACGCGCTGCCGGAATGGACGCCTCGCGCCGGCAACGTCGAGGTCGTGCTTCTGGAGGCTCTAGCGCTCGAGCTCGGCTTAGAAGTGATGGCGCTCCGCGAAGCCCCCGGGGTGGTGCTCGAACAACTACTCGAGCTTTACGGTGTGCGCCGTGACCCCGGAGCTCCCGCGAGTGGCGTCGCCAGGTTCACAGTGTCTGGATCTCGTCCCCTTGTAGAGATCCCGGCCGGCGCCAGGCTGCGCGCTCAGGTGCCTTCTACCGGAGAGTCTTATGACTTCCTCACCACGGGGCGCTTAGAAATCAACACCGTCGAGGGCCTGAGCGCTGAGGTTCGGGTGGTCGCGGAGGAGTCAGGACGTGAAGCGAACCGTCTGCCGGCGGGGTCAGCGCTCTCGGTCGTGGACAACCTCCCGCAGGTCGAATCGGTACTTTTCGCGGAGGGGACCATCGGTGGTCGAAGTCCAGAGGACGACGGCCAGCTCTACTCTCGCGGTGCGGCTGTATTGGCCCGCCAGGTTTCCACCCTGGTTCTGCCAACTCACTTTGAACTCGCGTCCCTCGCGACTGCCGGGGTGGGACGAGCTCATGTCCTGGATCTCTATGACCCTGCCGCACCGACTGTTGAGACTCCGGGGCACGTGACTGTGGCGGTGGCCGACCTTGACGGTCAACCGCTCTTGGAGCAGGCGGCGCGTGACCTTGAGTTCGATCTTGAGCAACAGGCGCTGGCATCTTTGACGATCCACGTGGTCTCCCCGACCTACACGGATCTAGACCTTGAGGTCACCGTGCAGTCGACCCCTCGCGTTGACGCACAACTCGTGGCGCAGAGGGTGGAAGCCAGGCTGCGCGAGTGGCTCGCGCCTTCCCGGTGGGGTTGGGGTTCTTCGGTGGAGCAATTCCAGATCGTCTCCACCGTGGGCGCGGTAGATGGAGTCGACTTCGTCGTTGAAGCGCCCGCAACCATCGACCTGGCTGGTGACGCTCCCCTGCCCCGTCTGGAAGCCGTGACCGTCAATGTGCAGGAACCCTGATGAGTGAGTCACCAGGGCCTGAGGAACTAGCTCCTGTTCATCCGTGGACCCGCACTTGGTGGGGGCGACTCCCCCTCGCGTACCGGGAAGCTGACCGGGCCCAGAACCCAGAGGCAGGGGGCATGCCACTGCTCCGATACATGGATGGGGTAGGTCGAATCGCAGGGGAGATGCGGGAGATCAGTGATGGTCTCTATGACGGGTCCTACACCGACCCTGATCGGGCCCCCGACAGCGCTCTCCCCTGGCTGGCGTTCTTGCTTGGGATGAGCGACGCGCAACGCGATCAACGCCCCGAGATCCTGCGGATAAGGATCCGGGCGCTGGTCACTGCGGGACGAACCCGCGTCGGCACGCGCCAGTTGATCACAGAGTCAGCGAAGGAGTTCCTGATCCCAGGGGCGGAGGCTCGTGTCAGTCCACACCCTTCGCAGCCTCACGTGCTTGTACTCCATGTGCGCTCTTTCGACGTCATCGATTCCGACTTCGAAACGCTTTCCGCTCGGGTGCGTTCGGCGGGGTTCCTCCCTGCAGGACACGGGTTGATCGTCAACCTCGTCAGTACCACCTGGGATCAGTGGCAGGAGGTCGCCGGGGGGACATGGGACGAGCAGGAACAGAACATCCCGACGTGGGCTGACAGTGATTCGGCGGGAGTGTTCCTAGAGGACTAGTCGTTGCGCTTGGCGGCTAGGGCGGCGTATCGGTCGGCGCGGGCTTCGATGCGTTTCCTCCTGTGGGCGCTTTGCTCCCGCGTCTCAGGCCAGAGGTGGAGCCAATTGCGCAGGAGCAGTTCCGCGGCTCCGTGCTCACCCTGGCCGGCGAGGATCTTTGCGGCCTTCTCGTACCAGTAGGGCTGGGGTTCTCGGGAGTCATACTGCTGCAGGGTCTCAGCCACAGTGATGATCTCCCCTAGAAGCGCGAGCGCCTCTTCCGGTAGCCCTCCCTGTATCCAGACCGTGAGGTCCTGGTGCCATTGGTTCAGGTCGCGGCCGCGCACACGCCGAAGACGGTAGAGCTCGTCGGTGTTGATCCTGCGGATGGCAGCGTCCACTGGTGTGTGGATCTCGTTCCAGTCTTCGAGCGCCATGATCAGGCCTTGGGCGTCCGCATTTCTCGGACGACGCCGGCGACGGCTGCTTGCTGGGAGGTGGTGAGGTCTGTCCATCCGTCGAGTAGGTAGTACTGGGATGCGCCCCAGTCGGATGAGGTCCAGATTCCCAGGGCGATCCCCCAGGTTTGGACGATCACTGCGGGTTTGATATTGAGGCCTTGGGAGAGGCCTTGGATCTGAGCCATGGAGGGGAAGTCCTCGGGTGGCTGGGAGATCCATTGCGAGAGGTATTTGCGGCTGGGGTTTCCTCCGCAGTCTTGTTCGAGTTGGCGCCAGGATCGTTTGCCCCGGAGGGTTTCGATGAGGTCGCGGATGGGTTCGGCTGTAGCGGCGGGTGCGGCCATTGTGGCTCCTGCGGTTGAGTGGTCTGGGTCTAAGAGTATCGGTGGGTGGTGTCACGGTGGGGCCAGTTGTACGGGTGTTGGAGATTCCAACAACGACCCTCCAATAGCCACCAACAGAGACGTGCAAAGTAGACGGAATCCGCGTAAACAAGCGTCACTTTGCGCACGCTTAACCCCTGGTGCGGGGTTCAAATCCCACCGTCACCGCCAAATGACCCCCATCTGACTAGTAGTTCTGTCAGGTGGGGGTCTTCTTGTTGGAGTAGACCCCCGTTTTATTCGAGGAACTGTGTCGACGACGTGTCCGTGCGCTGGGTTAGCGTCCTCGGTTCGGCATCGATTCGCACCTGGGAACTCTCCACTGGTGGTCGTTCGTACACGGTGGCGTGGCGCTAGGTTTCAAGCGGAAGTTCAGTAGCACCGAGATAACGGTCTGGGACATTGTGCTTCTGCCCACCAGAGCTCCCATGCCACGCCCAGGTGCTTATTGGGGAGTCCAACCCGTGAGGCACTACACGCTGCCGCCCAACGAAAGAACGCCCCTCCGGCGTGACACTCACCCGGAGAGGCGTCCTTCGGTTGGAACTATTGATTACTCGCTATCGTGCCACCAAGCCCCGCCACTGCGTCTAGGCGCAGTTAATAGGAGTCAGGGTCGTTCGCGACTTATCCCAAGAATAGATGCTTCCCGTCAGGATCGTGCGCTGCTGCAACCCGCAGTTGTTGGCCGCGGCGTCCACGAATGCGCTCCCGCGGTTCGCGTCCAGCGAGCACGCAGTGCTATACGGCTCACGGAGTGCAGAGCAGGCCAGTCCCGCAGCATTGAGGATGTCGGCCTTCTCTTTCACATCCGCGCGGGACCACGTGTAATTCACGACTTCATTGGCTTCCGCAGCGCTGGCAGCGGCGACACCGCTGAAACCCACAGCGCCCAGGCAGATCGCCAGTCCCGCAGATACTCGCTTCATCCTTGTATTCACAATGAATCACTTCCTATCTCGGTTCGTACCAATCGTGCTTATCTCGAATCCGTTTCGTTGAGTACCTGAATCAACTTACGGAGCACGGTTTGGACCGTCAATAGGCAAACGTCCAGGAAAGTTCACGGATCAAGGGGACGTCCGAAAGGAACATGAAAGACTGAGTACGCCTCAGAGATCCAGGTAGCCGCTGGGCGGTCACGGATCGAGATCGAGAAGACACTGACCAATACGGCGCCGGCAACTTCGCTCACATGAAAACACCTGAGGCAGTCGCAATAGAGTTCTACTTCCACAACCGACGGATCCGCCTCGTCGTCGACATACGAGCCAAAGACGACCGCACGACCCCTACCGGTCTACACCGCACAGGCAAAGCCCTCGGACGCCCTGGATAATGCTGAGCGCCAATAGGTGGCGAGAGCTCTACTCCTGGTCAAGGCAAGCTCGAAGGCGTGGAGTCCGGTGTCGTCACCTTCGAAGACAAGTTCCTGGCGCAGACGGTCCTGCCGTCTTGGCATGCGGTCTCGCAGGAGATGCAGCCGCAGATCGCTTCGGCGACGCCGAGGGTCAGACTGACGCCAGGGATCGAGAGTCGAACATTCCAACAGCAAAAGGACTCTCGAACAGATGCTTAGTGGTGATGGACTCTAATCGAGCAAGCGTGAGTTCAGGTCATCTTGACGTTAAAGGGTTCAAATCCCCCCTGTCACCGTCATAGAGAAACCCCGCTGAACTGCCTTCGCAGATCGGCGGGGTTTTTTGCATCCCCCAGCGTTCTACTGGGTCCTATGTGGTTTACCGGGCCCGCGGAACGCCCGGTAAACCACATAAGGAGAGGTACAACGCTGGCGGGGTGGGATCAGCTGGACTGATGGAGGTGCCGGCGGTAGCTGCTCACTGCGGCAAGGGTCACCGCGATGAATACGAACACCCCGAAGATGACTGCTGAGACCTGGGCTATCGACTGCAGGCCGTTCATGATTTGTTCCATACTCCAACGCTATGGACTCTGCACCTGGTGCACATCGGCTCTCAGAGGGAGCTTCATCTCCACCTGCAGGCGGAGACGCCGTGTCATTCCGGATTACTCACAGCGGGTCTCGGTGGAACACCTTCCGGAGTCGCTGGACCAAGAACACCACCACGGCGATGACCGCGAGCGCCACAACAATTCTGGAGAGTGCACCGCTCCACTCGGCCAACACCGGCTCGATTCGTGGTCCCAACGCGAATCCCAGACCAATCCAGATGCCGTTCCAGATGGCCGAGCCGATCAGCGTGAAGAACAGGAACGTGATCATCCGCATTCGGGTGATCCCTGCGGGTATCGAGATGAAAGACCTCACGATCGGCACGCAGCGTCCCAATAGGACTGCCCAGTGACCCCAGCGGTCGAACCAATGCTCGGCCTTGTCGAAGTCCTGCACCTTCAACAGTGGCAGCCGCCCCATGATGGCGCGAGTGCGTTCAGCCCCCAGGGCAGCGCCCACTCCGTACCAAAGCACCGCACCAAGCAGTGAACCCACGTTCGCCCAGATCCAAGCACCCCAGGGACTCATCAGCCCCGCGTAAGCGAGGAATCCAGCTCCCGGGAGTATGGCCTCAGAGGGTATCGGCGGGATGAAGTTCTCGAGGAAGATCGCGAGACCCACCCCGAACTCACCGAAGCGTTCCATCAGGCTGAGCACCCAGCCGATGAATCCCTCGTATTCGCCTGTGGTTGACGGCGGCATCAGTCTTCTTCCTGCATTGAGACGAGATATGAGGTGATGGCACGGACCTTCGCAGTCTTAGCCGTGGACGCAAACCGAAAGAAATGCGCGAAGTGCACGTGCGAACCGTCCGCGCGGACGGCGATCCCGTCACAGGAACCTACCCGACCGTGGGTGACCACGTTCTCGAGCTCCAAGCTCGCAAAGTCCGCAGAACCCACCTCAGGGTGGGTCGTCCAGACTGCATCTTCGGCCAGCCATGCATCCAGGTAGTCCTGGTCTCCTTCTCCCCACGCACGGGAGAGCTCGGCCACGATCTTCATGCGCGGTGAGTTACCGCAATTATCTGGGATCTTGAACTCCATGGCAGGAGAGTAACGCGGCACCCTTGGCGGGACCCGGAAGAGCTGCAGGTCAGGTTAGTCTGAGGTCAGACTCATGCTCCCCGCACAGGTCTGTCACTCGAACTTGATGAGGTTCCACTGATGTCGCAGCACCCGGAGCGATACCCCATGCCCGCAGAATCTCCATCACATGGTCAGCAGAAGCTCTCCACGTGGCAGAAGTTCAAACGCTGGCCGCTCATAGCCAAGATCGCGACCATCGGCTGCGGCGGACTGGTGGGTTTCTTCACGCTATTGATCGTGATCGGCATGATCGCCGTCGCTCTGAACCCGGCCGATGCCGATGAGCGAGCCGCAGACAGTGCAGATCAAGAGTCAGCCGCGCCTGAGTCCGAGGAACCGGACGAGGTCGAAGAATCAGCTGAACCCTCCGAGGAGCCTACCGAGACAGAAACCTCGACTCCCAGCCCCACTCCGACGCCGACTCCAACCCCGACGCCTATGCCCGCTCCCACCGCGGACCCGAACGAGAGCACCGCCGTGGTCGTGCGGATCATCGATGGCGACACTGTCGAACTCGACAGTGGAGACACGGTCCGCGTCACCGGGATCGACACCCCTGAACGGGGCGAGTGCAATTTCGACACCGCCTCCGCACGCATGGGCGAACTCGTGCAGGGCAAGACCGTCACCCTGACGCGCGACGGCGATGATTCCGACCGCTACGACCGGATCCTGCGCTACGTGGACGTCAATGGGACCGACGCCGGGCTCACCCTGATCGAAGAGGGTCTGGCCACCGCGCGCTATGACTCCAGAGACGGGTACGACTTCCACAGCCGTGAACCCGACTACATCGCCGCGGACAACGCGACCTCACTCCAAGGCTGCGCGGCCGAAGAAGCACCAGCCCCCGCGCCCGCACCAGCCCCAGCGCCTGAGCAGCAGGGCGCGAACTGCGACCCCAACTACGAACCCTGCATCCCCGTCTACCCGCCGGATATCAACTGCGGCGATCTCAGCTTCCCTGTGCGGGTCATCGGGCAAGATCCGCATGGTCTCGAGGCCGACGGCGACGGAATCGGCTGCGATTCCAACGGATAGCTCCGATCCGGGTCAGCAGCGGTGAGCCTGCCTGCGTCTCAGTGAGACGAGCCGACTCTCCGCATCGGGACATGAGGGATCTCGTCCTCCAGGAACGGCTCACCGGTGCGGACGAATCCGAAGGATCCGTACCATCCCTCCAGCGGCTGCTGAGCGTCAAGCACCACGGCCGCCTCAGCTGACTGCTCGGCGCAATATTGCAGCGCCTGCCGCATCAGTTCACCCGCGACCCCGGTCCCTCGAACGGCAGAGCTGGCCACGACGCGCCCAATACGAAAGCCATCAACCTCGCGAAGCACCCGAAGCGTCGCGGTGATGGCGCCGTCGTCGTTCTGGCTGTCCTGGTTCTCCTGCGCCCAGATCATCACCGCGCCGGGCTCAAGGTCCCGGCCGTCGAGCTCGGGGTAGGCGCACTGCTGCTCCACCACGAAGGCATCCGTTCTGAGCTGGAGCAATCGATACAGCGAGATCGGGTTCATCTCGGCCACCGGGGCGATGTGAAACTGTGCAGACATGGGCTCCATCCTAAGGTTGCCGGTAGTCTCGGGCGCATGAGCATCACTGCCCTGGCCATCGGCAAGAAGCATGAGAAATGGGCCGTGGAGGGAATCGAGCGCTATACCAAGCGGCTTCGAAAGCCATATGACCTGGATTGGAAGCTGCTCCCACATTCCTCCCGCGAACTCGATGCGGCCCGGCAGGAGGAATCCGAACGAATCGCAGCAGCGCTGAAGCCGAAGGACCACGTGATCCTCCTCGATGAACGAGGCACGAACGTCAGCTCCCCCGGCCTGGCGGCGCACCTGCAGGGCAGCTTCGACCGCGGCGAGCACATCGTGATCATCATCGGCGGCGCCTACGGGGTCACCGATGAGCTGCAGCAGCGCGCGGATTTCGTCTGGTCGCTCTCCAAACTCGTCTTCCCCCACCAGCTGGTGCGCATGCTGCTCGCCGAACAGGTCTACCGCGCCCAGGAGATCTCCGCGGGACGGTCCTATCACCATGTCTGAGCCCGAAGCGATCGTCGGCGTTCTTGGCGCTGGGCGGGCTGGCACCGCCTTCGCACGCACCTTGCTCCGCGCCGGAATCGCGGTGGACATCGCCTCCACCCGACCGCCCAGAGCCCTGCAGCATCACCTCAAGATCTACGCCCCCGGTGCGGTCCCGGTAGATGCTGAAGACATCGCTCTGCGCGCACGGGATTCCAGCGGGATCGTCATCCTTGCGGTCCCGCAGGAAGAGCTCGAGGAAGTGGACCCGGAATGGGTCGCCGGAACGGTCCTCGTGGACGCCACGAATACCTGGACCGACGAGCTGCTCCCCAGCTGGTTACAAGCCGCCGTGGATGAACAGCTCCCCACCTCCATGGCGCTGGCCGGGCAGTTCCGCAGCGCACGGGTGGTCAAGGCGCTGAACCACATTGCCCACGCAGATTTCGACGACGGCGCCCAACCCACCGCGGACATGTCCCAACGCCGAGCGCTTGCAGTGGCAGGAGACGACGACTCCGCCCGCGGATTGGTGATGGGACTGCTGATGCGGATGGGCTTTGACCCGGTCTCGGTCGGATCCCTGGCAGCGGGACGCATCATGGAACCCGATGGACCGCTGTTCAACCGGCCGCTGCGCCGCGAGGACATCCTGCGCTTCGCCCGCTGAACTGTGCAGCGCGCTACGCCTGAGGGACCGGCATCCCTGGGGCGAAAACGGGCGCAATAAGCTTCCTCCGCGACGTTATTCCGCCCGTTATTGCCCCAGCGATGGAAAAGGGGGCGTCGGTCCAGGTCCGTGCTGCCATTTAGAGTAAGACCATGACCGCCCTGGAACCTTTCACCGAGCCCACCCGGCGTTGGTTCCAAGCATCCTTCGGACAGCCCACCGCAGCTCAGGCCGGGGCGTGGAACGCCGTCGCGCAGGGAAAGAACGCCCTGGTGGTCGCGCCCACCGGTTCTGGCAAGACCCTCTCGGCCTTCCTCTGGTCCATCGACCGGCTCTTCGCCGAACCCACGGAGGGGACCTCGGTCCTCTACATCTCCCCGCTGAAGGCGCTCGGCGTGGACATCGAACGCAACCTGCGCAGCCCCCTGGTGGGCATCGCGCACACCGCCCGGCGTCTCGCCGCGGAGGGCATCGCGGAAGAGCCCGCGGAGATCACGGTGGGGGTGCGCACCGGAGACTCCACGCCCAAGGAACGCCGCGACCTCGTGCGGAAGCCCCCGCAGATCCTGATCACCACCCCCGAATCGCTCTACCTGATGCTGACCTCACAGGCACGCAGCACGCTGGCCGGGATCAAGACGGTGATCATCGATGAGGTCCACGCGCTGGCGGGCACCAAGCGTGGCGCCCACCTGGCCGTCTCCCTGGAGCGGCTGAACAACCTGCTCGACGCCCCCGCCCAGCGGATCGGGCTCTCCGCCACGGTGGAGCCACGAGAAGAGGTCGCCCGATTCCTGGGCGGCTCGGCCAGTGTGGAGATCGTCGCGCCGAAGTCCGAGAAGAAATGGGACATCACGGTCTCGGTCCCGGTGGAGGATCTCGCATCCCCCAGCACCGCTCCTCCGCAGAGCGCGACGCCCTTCCCCTCGGCCCCCAACTCGCAGAAGAACGACTCGGGAGACTCCGCGGAGGATGGGCAGCCGAAGGTCCTCTCCGATGTGCTCGCCGATTTCGCACCGGATGACGCGATGCTCAGCGCGCAGCCCCTGCAGCCAAGCATCTGGCCGCATGTGGAGCACCGCATCGTGGATCTGGTCACGGAGAACCGCTCCACGATCGTCTTCGTGAACTCCCGCCGGCTCGCTGAAAAGCTCACCGGACGGATCAACGAGATCTGGTCCGAACGCCAGCCGCCAGATGAACCAGACAGCGACGACGACGCCCGGAGCACCACCGGCCATCGTCCCAGCGGAGATGGCTCAGGCGGAGACAACGCCTTCGCTGAAGACTCCGAGAACCAGCAGCCGGCTCCCCTGGCGCGCTCACACCACGGCTCGGTCTCCAAGGAACAGCGCAAGCTCACTGAGGAAGCCCTGAAATCAGGCCATCTGCGCTGTGTGGTCGCCACCTCCTCGCTGGAACTCGGCATCGATATGGGCGCCGTGGACCTGGTCATCCAGGTGGAGGCTCCCTTCGCCGTCTCCGCCGGACTCCAGCGCATCGGCCGCGCGGGGCACCAGGTGGGCGAGGTCTCCGTGGGCTGGTTCTTCCCCAAGCACCGTGGAGACCTGGTGAGCACCGCGGTGATCGTGGAGCGGATGCTGGCCGGGCAGATCGAGGCGCTGCACATTCCCCGCAATCCACTGGATATCCTCGCCCAGCAGACCGTGGCCGCCTCCGCCATGGACGCCCTGGATGTGGAGACCTGGTTCGAGACCCTGCGCCGCAGCGCTCCCTTCGCGACACTTCCGCGCTCGGCCTATGAAGCCACGCTTGACCTGCTGGCGGGCAAATATCCCTCGGACCGATTCGCAGAGCTTCGGCCCCGGGTGATCTGGGACCGCGACGCAGGCACCATCACCGGCCGCCCCGGTGCACAGCGGATCGCGGTCACCTCCGGCGGCACCATCCCCGATCGCGGTCTCTTCGGGGTCTACCTCGCCGGCGGAGAAGACTCAGGTTCGGCACGATCCGGCGGACGTCGGGTCGGTGAGCTCGATGAAGAGATGGTCTACGAATCACGGATCGGAGATGTCTTCGCTCTGGGCGCCACCAGCTGGCGGATCGAGGAGATCACCTTCGACCGGGTGCTGGTATCCCCCGCCTTCGGACAACCAGCGTCTCTCCCCTTCTGGCGTGGTGACGGTTTCGGCCGTCCCGCGGAACTCGGGCGCGCCCTGGGACGGTTCACCCGGGAGGTCCACGCTGGAGCCTCCGACCCCACGGCGGAACGACTGACCGCGCTGGGGATGGACACCTGGGCACAGGAGAATCTGCTGCGCTATTTCAATGAACAGCAAGAGGCCGCCGGAGTGCTGCCCAGCGATACGACTCTGGTGGTGGAACAAACCAAGGACGAGCTCGGCGACTGGCGAATCGTCCTACTCTCCCCTTACGGACTCCAGGTCCACGCACCATGGGCACTTGCTGTCGGCGAGCGCCTGCATGACCGCTTCGGGTTAGACGGCTCGGCCATGGCCAGCGACGACGGCATCGTGCTGCGCGTTCCGATGATGGACGAGGACCCGCCCGGTGCGGAGCTCTTCGTGTTCGACCCGGATGAGCTCGAGGACCTGGTCACCGCCCAGGTCAGCTCCTCTGCTCTCTTCTCGGGACGATTCCGTGAGGCCGCTGCGCGCGCCCTGCTGCTGCCCAAGCACAACCCTGGACAACGCACCCCGCTCTGGCAGCAGCGTCAGAGGTCTTCTCAGCTTCTGGAGGTCGCCTCCGGCTACCCCGACTTCCCCGTCATCATGGAGGCCATGCGGGAGGTCCTTCAGGACGTCTACGACATGCCCGCGCTGCTGGAGCTGCTGCGCAGCATTTCCCAGCGCAAACTCAAGATCGTGGAGACCACCACTCCCAAGCCCTCCCCCTTCGCCCAATCCATCCTCTTCGGCTACATCGCTCAGTTCCTCTACGAGGGGGATTCCCCGCTGGCGGAACGTCGGGCCGCCGCACTCTCGGTGGACCCCGCGCTTCTGGGGGAACTCCTGGGCCGGGTGGAGCTGCGTGAGTTCCTTGACGCCGCGATCATCGTCGAGTCCGAGGAATACGCGCAGCGCCTGCTTCCCTCCCGTCGTCTGCGCGGAGAAGAAGGCGTCGCAGACCTGCTCCGGCTGCTTGGGCCGTTGACCGCCGAACAGCTCGCCGCCCGACTCGAGGAGGGTGAGCCCGCCAAGGACCACGCCGAGGCGCTGGTCGCCAGCCAGCGCGCCTTCCGCGTGATGTGGCGCTCCGCGAAGACCCCAGCTGGACCAGCAGAGCAGACCGAAGAGCGCTACGCCGCGATCGAAGATGCGTCCCGCCTTCGCGATGGGCTCGGCACCCCCACCCCGGTCGGCATCCCCTATGCCTTCCTGGAGCCGGTCGAGGATCCGCTCGGAGACCTCCTCGGCCGCTTCGCCCGCACCCACGGACCTTTCCTGGTGGAGGAAGCCGCAGCCGAGCTGGGGCTGAGCCGCGCCGTCGTCGTGGACACGCTGACCCGGTTGGTCCGTGAGCACCGCGTGGTGGAGGGCCTGTTCCGGCCCGACCGTGAGATCCCTGCCGATGCCCGTCCCGGGACTGTTGAATACTGCGACACCGAGATGCTGCGCCGGATCCGACGTCGATCCCTCGCCGCCCTGCGCGCCCAGGTCGAACCCGTCCCGACTCCTGCCTATGGCCAATTCCTGCTGGAGTGGCAGGGCATCACCGCAGCCCGGGGCAAGGGATCCTCCAGCTCAGGCGTCTCGGCTCTCGCAGAATCCCTGGGCCAGCTCTCCGGGGCAGCCGCACCGGCCAGTGCCTGGGAGTCCTATATTCTTCCGGCGCGGATCCCGGATTACCGTCCAGCCATGTTGGACGAGCTCCTTGCTGCTGGTGAGTTCCTGGCAGTGGGCAAGGGGGCCCTGAGCGGGCACGACGGGTGGCTTGCCTTCTATCCCCGCGAGGACGCCGCGGTGCTGCTCAATCAGCCGGGAACCGCGGGCCTGGGCAGCAACGGCGAGGACTTCACCCCCACAGCCCTGCAGGAAGCCATCCTTGAGGTGCTGAAACGCGGTGGGGCATGGTTCATCGAGGCCCTTCACGACCAGTTGGATCCCGACCTGACGGTCTCCCGAGAAACCACGAAGAACGCCCTCTGGGAGCTGTTCTGGGCCGGACGGGTCGCTCCGGACAGCTTCAGCGCGCTGCGCAAGTTCATGTCTACCGGCACCACGGCGCATAAGA
>Ga0265797_10001093_pt1 | contig 48621 bp, 42 predicted proteins | sample P2T30metagenome_FD_192433 | JGI IMG/M metagenome (GOLD analysis project Ga0265797, IMG submission 192433) | Plant litter microbial communities from East Loma Ridge, Irvine, California - P2 T30 | ecosystem: Environmental > Terrestrial > Plant litter > Unclassified | place: USA: California...
TCGGGCAGACTTCATGGCCCTATGTTGAAAGAGCAACACAATGTCGGACCTCAACCTACACGACTTGTCAAAAAAGATGGCAAAGTTGGACTTCACGATGATGGCCACTCGCTCACCTAACGGGACCCTGACAGCCCGCCCGATGAGCAACAACGGCGATGTCGAATATCAGGGTGCCAGCTACTTCTTCGCCTACCAAAACTCGCGGAAAATTACCGACCTACGCACCGATCCGCACGTCACACTTAGCTACACTGGCGCCGTCGGTATGCTGGGCGGCCCGCCGCTGTTTATAGCTGTCGAAGGGGCCGCTGCGCTGATCGAGGACAAAGCCGCGTTCGCGGATCACTGGACCAAGGATCTCGATCGGTACTTTCCCGAGGGCATCAACACACCCGGTGTCGTGATGATCCGTGTCGACGCAAAGGTGCTCCGCTACTGGGATGGTAGCGACGAGGGAGAGATCGCCATCTGAGTGAGGCGCTCAACCCCCGTACCACACAGGACTTCCGCGACATTGTCGCTGAAGTCCTAAGTTTTGCGACACCGCTCTGACAAACGCATTTTCTGACGTTCCGGTGTCGCAGAAATCAGCTGCTAAACGGCCACGTTCCAATGCATATTTGCGACACGCTGACTGGGTATGCGCGCGTCTCGCCTTATGATCAGGTTAGCAGCTGCAACCTGCGGCTCTGACCGAAGTGACCTACCCCGTTTTCTATGCGGCAATCGTTGAAACTCGTGGCTCATGCAGGTGGCAGAGCAGAGGCCTTGAACGACCGTCATTGGTGGGGAGCAGAACGGCCGCTTCTAGGTGACAAGCCAGTATAAACAGACTCTCGTTCACGAGTAGCGACATTGCGTCCGATTTATTGTTGTTCGCCTCAAAGGCAGATCGGCGCGCTTCATCCCGATCGGCGCAACTGCGCTTGCCTAGCCCGACACGGCCACTACGATGCACCCATGCTGACCGTAGTCGTCGAAGGCCCGAGGGACCGTTCTGTTGTCGAGGCGCTACTCGGCTCCGCCGAAGTTCGCGATTTCCAATTGGTGATCGCGAAAGGCGGGCTCGGCCCGAACGCGTCTGGGCGCCGAAGACTCGAGAACCTCAACCTAAAGTCTCCTGCGGTAGTCGTTTACGATCAGGAAGGCGGTTCCGTCGGCGATGCCGTAAAGGTCAACCTCGGGCGCTCCGGGCCGGTGCTCTGCCCTGCCATCCCGACCGTTGAGGCGTGGCTGTTTGCGGACGTCAACGCCCTGTTCGATGTTCTGGGAGAACGTGCAGACTCCCTCCTTGGCCGCTTTCCACTTCCCGAGCAGCTGCCGTATCCGAAGTTGTTGAAGTCGACGCTTCTGCGGGATGAAGGACGTTACAGGCGGCTGCTAGCCTCGATCGATGTCGGACGCGCGGCGGCCCGCAGCCCTTCGCTGCGCAACTTCCTGGACACTGCGCGTCGTCTATCCGGGCTGCCGCCGCTAGAGACAGGCCGCTCCTCGCCAGTGTCGGGAAGGCTGGAGCGGGAAACCCTTCGCAACCTCATCAGCGAGGTGTTCCCAAGCTCCAAGCCTCTCTTCCGCGCGGCGTCCGGAGCGGTGGTGTCCGCCGAGCAGATGATGCAGGAGATCACGGACGGATCCGAACTCGGACGCGAGTATGCGAGCGACATCCTGCGGGTCGCCCGGGATCTACTGGCTCGACAGGCCGCGAGAGGTGCGACCGACCAGTCCCTTCCACGATGATCGTCTTCATCACGGCTCACGACGGGCCCACCTCGGACAACCTGATCGTCGCCGGACATGTCGCTGATGCGGCGGCCGTGCCGCTCCGCGGCCTCGACGCAGTTCGCGAAGGGTTGATCACCGCGCTCGAGGCGGACGGCGGCGAGCCACTCTTGGCCATGTGCCACGGATCTCCAGCGATGCTCCTCGGCAACGATGGTGAGGCGGCGTTGACTAAGGCAGACCTTGCTGCGCTCGGCACCCGAGAAAGCTTCGCGCTGGCCTGCCGAACGTCAGAGGGTCTCGGCCCCGCCGTGGCCGCAGCCGGAGGCACCTGGTTCGGCTACTCCGGTCCGATCAATTGCCTTCCGACCGCGGAAGAGGTCCGCCCCCACTTCGCCGGGGTCGTCGACTTCATCGTCGCGCGCTTCCCGGGGTGCCGCGAGGCGGCCCCGGCGCAGGCCTTCATCGACGACCTCGACGCGCTGACCGCGGCCGCCTTTACGGCGATTGAGCCGATCGCCGGCTTCGAGGAGCTGCACGCGTTGAGGGACATCACACGCCGACTGCGTGTTTGGCTGCCCAACGAGACTCACGTATTGGCGCACCCCGAAGCCAGTCCAGAGCCAGTATTCGGGCCGTAACCGGCGCGACCGAATGGCCTGCTCGACCCCACGGGCGGATTGTAGCCCGTCAGTTTTCGGGCGGCGATCGCGGTAATCCAGTCGAACTTACGCTGATCGGTTCCGCTTTACTCAAACAACATACCGAACAGTCCTTTTTCGGAGACGACGAGATCTCGCTGCTCCTGCAGGACGAGGGCGAGAACGGCCGCTGTCCGGCGGCTGCACTCTCAAGTCAGCAGGCGCTCGGCAGCGCTCAGTCGTCCACCAGCCTCACTAAGATATCCTCCGCGGACACGGCCTTCACATAGTCGACGCCGAGCGCCTTGAAGTGCGCCTCGCCACACCGGATCTTTGCTTCTTCGTCATCGCGGAGCGTGGTGAAATCGCTCTTCGACTCCGAAACGAGGTGCATCTTAGACGCGGTGCCAGCAACGGCCCAGTCGGGATTGTAACGGCCCAGCGGCGTCTCAATCTTGAAGTCGGGCGGAAGCTTCGCGAACAGGACCACCGGTTCGGCTCGGTCCAGCGTCTCGGCAATTGGTCGTTCGACCGTCTTCGAGTCCACGCGAACGAAGGTCATGGGGCCGCGATCGACGGGCACGAGATCGTCGGCATCGGCTTCGAATGGCTCGAAAAGCGTCTGGTCGAAATGCTGGCCCGTCTTTTCGTAGGTAATCCCCCGCGTTAGCACGTCGCGCCGGGCAAGTGCGATCGCCTTGTGCGCCAACTCGACAAATGCGGACGGGTTTCCCTTGGCCCAGTCCAGACGGTCGGATTGGACCAAGATTTGGGCGACGATCTTCCGCGGCAGGTTAGTCCTACTCGCCAACTCGGACAGGACGTCGGGCATTGGGCCAGCGTAGCCGCCAATGTGGCGCGGCGCCGCGATCGTGCCCTTCTTCGTGTCCACCCCGTCGCGTGCGATGATAAGCTCCGCGCTGGCCCAGGTGACGCGAGCCGTCGCCGGATCCGGCATCTTCTGTAGATACTCGACAGCGCGCGCGATTAGGTCCTCGTCGGTGAAGGCGAGCCGATAGCGGGTGCGCGCCGACACCTTGGCCCAGAGCTCACGGAACGCGTCGGACGCGATCAGCTCCTCGCGCCGCTCCACGCGCACCTTGCTCTCGGTGTTGTGGATCAGCTTGGCGGTGAGCCGCTCCGCCAGCGCGGCGACTGCGATACGCGCCCCGGGCCGAAGCGTCGGGGGCAAGGGCACCGCCTTGGCCGCGACCGCTTCGCGCATGGCGTCGGTGACCCGGCCGAGCGCGTCGACCAGCCCGGCCTGTTCCCAGCCGGTGAACACAGCGCGCGCTTCCTCGACGCCCAGCACCTGCGGCTCGTTCACGCCAGCGACGGGATAGTAGAGCTTGGCGAGTACCTCCACGCTGGCGCGGCCGAACGGGCGCTTGGTTTCCTTCTCCAGCTCGGTCTGCAGCTCGTCGGCGAAGGTCGCATAATCGGTGTCGGCGATCACCGTCAGGCGCGCGATCCCCTCGTCACGACGCCGCAGGCCATGCTCATCGACCGGCAACCGCAGACCACGGCCTATCGACTGGCGGCGGGAGCGCTCGCTGCCCATCTCGCGCAACGCGCAGATCTGGAAGACGTTGGGATTGTCCCACCCCTCGCGCAACGCTGAATGGCTGAACAGGAAGCGCAAGGGCACCGCCTCGTCCAGCAGCTTCTCCTTGTCGCGCATGATCAGGTCGAAGGTCCGCTCCTCGACCTTGTCGTCGGTTGTGCTGCGGGCGAACTCCTTGTCCTCGAACGGGGTAACGGAATGCTTGTCCTGGCTGAAATAGCCGCCATGCGCCGCTTCCGCGTTCGCCGGTGTGGTGACGAACAGCGTCTTGAACTCCGGCCGGGCGGCGAGCTTGCGGTACTCGCGTTCGAAGACGAGGGCGAGCGGTCCCTTCTTCGGCCCTTCATTGGTGTAGACCCGGTAATCGGCGACGGAAGGCACGAAGAACAGCGAGAGTGTCTTTATGCCGATCGGCCGGTTGCGCAGCTCGGTGCGGAAATGATGCTCGATGGTGCGCGCGATCATGGCGGCGGCGAGGCTGTCGCCGGTATCGTCGCCATAGGTTTCGCCGCGACTCATCGGGCGAATGTCGCCGGGCATCATCAGCTGCATAGTCTTGGCGCCGGCATCGAGATAACCGATCTCCAGCCCGGCGTAGAGCGCTCGGCCGCCGGACAGCTCCTCCAGCGTATCTCCCTCGTGCGCCCATAGTTGTTCTGGCTTCGGCCCGGCGCCGAACTGCTTGTGGATCTCGATCCGGGCGCGGGGCGCATGGCCCTTGCGCGCCTCCACGTCGATCAGCCGGACGAAGGAGCTGTTGGTCGCGTCGCGGATGCTGGCGCCGTCCACCCAGATCCGCTTTACTAGGCCAAGCTGGAAGGCGTCGAACGCGTCCAGGCGATGCAGCGTGTGGACCACGTTTACCGGTGTCGCGGTGTATTTGAACATGGCGAGCGGCTTCATCGCGGCTAGCGCCTCACGGCCCTTGCCTTTGAGCCCGCCCTCGACCGATTGCGGCTCGTCCACGATCAGGATCGGCCGTGTCCTCGCCACCCATTCAGCGGCGGCCTGGTCCCCCAATGCTTCCTGATTGGGGTCGTAGAAGACGTTGTTCGCGCTGTTGATCGATTGGATGGTGACAATCATCACTTGGATGTCGGCGGAGGTGGCAAACTCGCGGACGCGGCCAAGCTTCGTCCGGTCATATACGAAGTCTTTAAGTCGAACGCCGTCGAACTGGCTGGCGAAATGCTCGCGAGTCTGTTCGATCGACTTCTTCACGCCTTCGCGGATCGCGACAGAGGGCACGACGATCACGAACTTGGTGAAACCGTGCCGCCGGTTCAGCTGGATTATCGTGCGGAGGTAGACATAGGTCTTGCCGGTGCCGGTCTCCATTTCGATCGTGAAATCGGCCCCACCGAATGCCTCGTCCGGCTCCAGCGCATTGGCCTGCTGCACCGCCTGGATATGGGGGAGCCAGTCGTCGCCCTCGAGCGAGCAGACGTTGCCGATGCCGACGCCCTTCTCCGCCAGCTCCATCTGCCCGGCAATCTCCAGCGGCGCGACGGTGAAGGTCGCCTGAGAGCCCGCGGTCGCGTCGCCGAACACACCTAGCGCCGCATCGATCGCGGCTCGCTGGTGCGGCAGGTCGTTCTCGAAGACGAACTTCATCAGATCGCGCCCAGTTTTTCGATCGCCTCGTCGCCCAGCCGCTGGCGGAGCGTCGCGGCAAGGTTCGCGCGGGCTTCGGCGGCGCGGCTGCCGCCAGCGTCAAAGCCGCTGTCCTTGAAGAAGAAGGTCGTGCGACCGTCCGCGGGCGCGAGCTCCTTTACCCAATCGGCGATGCCGTCGCCCAAGGCGCAGGCCTGCGTTGCAGGCACGTCGGCCAGGCAGACGATCAGCGTGCCGCCGCCCAGCGCATGAACGGTGCATCCTGCGGTCGTCCGCGTCTCGCCCGGCAGCGCCAAGTCGATACCGGTTTTGAGCAGCAGCTCGACCAGCAGGTCATCCTCGCTCCGTCCGGGCAGAAGGTTGTTGGTCGCATCGAGCAGGTCGGCGGCAAGGTCGTCGCCAGGCTGCCAGGGCTTCAAGTTGGAGGTGGTGAGCTTGTAAACGCGGAAGCCTGTGTCGATAACAGTATTGGGGTTGGCAGCCTCGATCTTTTCACCCGCACGGCGAAGCCGTTCTTCTGTCAGCTCAACAATCGTTGAAAATCGTGCGTGATCTTTGACTGGCTCCGGAATCTGAACCAAGATATATCGGTGATTGGTTCCGTGTCGCGCGTTCAACTCCATAACGGCATGCCCAGTGGTTCCTGAGCCTCCGAAGAAGTCCAAAACGATCTCAGACGATGAGTTTCGCAGCACACTTTCGATGACGTCGTATACGGCCCAGAGGCTCTTTGGAAAGTCGAAGGGGGAGTCTGGGACAAGGTCCTTTAAGATCGCCGTCCCATAACCATTCGAGTCATATCGGGTGTCTCGCCAAATCGACTTTTGAAGACCGAATGTCTTCCCCAGTTCGATGTCGTAGCCAGACTTAATACGTTTAGCTCGAAGCATGTGTTGAATACTTTCAACAGATTGACGTGCATAACGCCATTTTCGTTCGATGCCCTTGCGATCAACTGGATAAACAAAGAACCTTGTCCCAATCTTCTCGGTCTGATCGGGGTGATAGTCATCAGGTGACACATCACCGAAGCCAACAATCTCATCGTTCTCAACGATCACAGGGTAGAAGCAGTTTTTTGCGTCCTTGCGTTCAGACTCTCCTCCCCAATTACGCAAGGGCGCCCAGTCGACCTCACTAGCATCTATCTGGCGATCGCCGATTACCTTCATGTCTTTGCGATAGACTATTACGGCATACTCGTGTGTATACGAGAAGTTTCGCCCTTGGACTCCCCGCGGATTGTGCACGATGGCAATTACATCGATATCAAAAACCCCCTTTGGATATACATCTTCGCAGACTGTAATCACGTTGTGCAACTCGTTTTCATCAATCGTGATAACAAGAACACCGTCTTCTCGTAGTAAGTCTCGAGACAAATATACTTGCGGATAGAATGCGTTCAGCCACTCTGTGTGATAGCGACCGCTGTCACGTTTGATTGTGCTGAAACGTACGCCTCTAGCGTCAATGGTACCAATAGCCTCTTTGTATGCTCTAAGAGGGGCGGAAAAGTCGTTCCGGTATATTAGATTATTTCCAGTGTTATAGGGTGGATCAATATAAATTATCTTGACCCTACCGGAGTAGCTCTTACGCAAAAGCTTGAGCACTTCAAGGTTATCGCCCTCGATCACAATGTTCTTCGTAGCGTCCCAATTCTTGCTGTCCGCCTTCGCAGGACGAAGCGTGCCGAGACTGGGGGTCAGCGCGAACGCGCGAGCGCGGGCTTTGCCCTTCCAATTAAGGCCATAGCGTTCGTCACCTACCTCCACCGCATCGCCGAGCAATTGGCGAAGCACGTCGAAATCGACCTTGCCGTCGGCGACGATAGCGGGGAACAGCGCCTTCAGCGCCGCGACGTTATCCGCCACAACATCGCCGCTGCCCGCCGCCGGATCATCGCGCGTTATGAAAGGGATCGGATTCGTCGCGCCAGTCATGATGATTTATCTTCTTACTCTGGATTTGAGTCGTTATCAGCGGTAGCCGAAATGACCACTAGCCGCGATCGGTAACGCCGTCCGCTTCATGAATCAGGGAGGGCACCGTGGCAAGCAAACCGATGGCTGGCGTAGACGATAAGGCCGACTTCGTTGCATGGCTGGGAGGCCTAGGAATCGCTGCATCTCAATATGCGCTGATTCGGCATCACAATGGCATTTTGTCGAGTGGCAATAAGGCGAACATGTCAGGGCATTTCCACTCCGCTTTCTTTGGCATTCGAGCTTTTCTTCGTTCACATCCTGCGTATCAGGGAATATTGGGAAAGATCTCGTGGTCGAACTCCTTTTGGCAGACTCAGTCGCAGCTCGAGCATGACTTTAAGCAGTTTGTTCGGGCAAACTGGGCTAGTTTTCCCGGTCAAAGAGGGGGTAATTGGCAGAAGAAGCTACCGCTTCGTCTTGGCGGTCTGCCTTCAAAGGGTGGTGGCCGTGGAAGTGGTCTAATCTCAAGAATGCTCATTCTACTTGACCGGTATGGGCACCAGTTCGGCTACTAGAGTGGTGGTCTTCGGCGTGGTGTTGGCTGGCGTGAGTCTCTTACCCGCAGAGATCATCGCCCAGTTAACCTAGCACCGCCCGGCACTCAATCAGCTCAGCCCTGAGCTGGCGAACCCTTTCGCCAATCTCCACGCGCGCGGCCAATCGATTCTCCTTGCGCATGGCGGCCGTGTGGGCGGCGATGCGCGCCTCCAGTTCGGCGATTCCTGCCAGTGCGTCACGCCAGCACGCGAGTTCGTCCGCAGACACGGCCAGCCGGTACGGACGTGCCGCCCGCCGCGCGGCCGCCAACGCCTCGACTCGCTCGATCAGCCCCCCATAGAGCGCGGCAAGGTTACGCGATGGCAGGCGATCGAGCGACAGAGCGGCGAGGAATTTCCGGTCGTCCACGCTCAGCGCGCCGCTATCGTGCACTGCGGTTACGACCACCCGCCCGGCTTCGCGCTCGGCTGCGCGCTTGGCGGCCAAGGACAGCGCCGCGGGCGCGTCTGCAGCATCCTCGCTATGAAGCAGGATCACCGGCTGCGGGATCGTGCGGTGGATCATCTCCGCAAGCCGTGGCGGCATGCTCCCCCGCGTGCTCGCTACCAGCAGGTTGAGCGTGCTCACTTCCAGTCCGTCCACCGTTGCCGCGGCAATGGCTGCCGTGGCCGGATTGATCGCCGCCACCCAGTCCAGCCGCGCCAGCTTGCCGTCGATCAGCCGCTTGTCGGCCGCGGTCGGCACGTTGTCGGCCAAAGACGCCTTCGGGACTCGCCGCGGCGGTGGTCCCGGGGGCAAAGCGAGGGCGGCGACCAGCGCCTCGATCGGGATAGGCGCCCCGGTCATCCAGCGGACAGGATGGGGAACCAGGCAACGACTTCCCAATCGTCCAGCCCGCTGGCGCCGCTCATTCCCTGCGGCGCGCCCGTCGTGAACAGGCTGTCGACCGCGCGCTCCTGCGCCGTGCCCGTGATGCCGGTGATCGCCGCCTCCAGCAGCGCCTGCCAGCGCTCCATCCTCAGCCCGTCGCGCGTCTCGCGGTCGAAGCGCCGCCATAGCGCCTCGCCTTGGGCAGGATCGAGCCGGGCGAGTTTGCGCATAGAATCGAGGATGCGTTTGGGCGCGGTGTGGGGCAGGTGAATCATGCCGTCGGCGCGCACATGCACCAGCGCGTGCGGGCGGAGCGGGTCCTTCGCATCTAGCGCCGCAATCGCACCCGGCGTCTCGGCGCGAAGCACGAAGATCGCGCCGGCGGGCAGGTCGTTGCTCTCCGGCACCGGCGCGTGCGCGGTCAGCGGCATCCGTCTCAACGCTTCGCGCTGCTCTTCGGACAGCTGCGCCAGATCGAGCCTCAGGTCGTTGAGCGTCAGGTCGGTGATGGCCACGCCCTGCGAGAGGTCCTCTAGCTCGATCACTTGATCCTGCATCGCCTCCAGCTGACGCCTGCGATAATCCAGGTCGTTCATGCCATTGCCGGGATCGGCCTCAATGATGTTTTCCTCCCCCGTGGCGGAAACGTCGAGCAGCTTCATGCGGCCGGAGACTGTGCGCTCCAGGCCAATATAGGCGTCCAAGTCCATGTTGGGCCAAAAGTTCACCAGCTGAATGCGGGCGTTGGCGGAACCCAGCCGGTCGATCCGACCGAAGCGCTGGACGATCCTAACAGGATTCCAGTGGATGTCGTAATTCACCACGCTGTCGCAATCCTGCAGGTTCTGGCCCTCGCTGATACAGTCGGTGGCGACCACTAGGTCTATCTCGGGCTCGCCGGCCAGACTCTCGGGCCGTTTGCGCGAGCGTGGAGAGAAAGCGGTCAGGATGGTGGCCAGATCGGACTTCAGGCGGCCGCCGAACACGCGGTTGGCGCCCGTACCCGTGACCAGCGCGGTGATGCCGCCCACCTCGCTGGCCAGATTGTCGTAAAGATACGCTGCCGTGTCGGCAAAGGCGGTGAAGATCAGCAGCTTGTCATTGCCCGGATTGATCGGTGACGCGCGCTTGGCGGCGATGATACGCCGCAGCTCGGCCAGCTTGGCATCGCGGTCGGGGGTGACGGCCTCCGCCTGCCGCAGCAGCCGCTGGAGCCGCTCGCGGTCAGCCTGGAGGTCACGGTTCCAAGCTATCAGGTCCGCGTCGGACAGCAGGACCTTCACCCGCTTACCCACGCCCAAAGCCTCGATCAGCGGGTCATCCTCAGCCAGATCCTCAATCGTTGGCGCCTCCACGCTGTCGTCATGTGCGGCAATGCGGGCGATCAGGTCGTCCACGACCGCGAGCTGACGCTCGACCGTCAGCGCAAAGGCGTGAACCGAGCTTTCCATCCGCTTCAACAGGTTTACGCGCATTAGGCCGACCAGGCTCTCTTCGCGGTCGAGCTGACGGAACACCGATTCGCCCGCCTTGGCGGTCTGGCTGTAGCGCCGGTCGTAATCGGCGCGCTTATTCGCCAGCACATAGCGCAGCGGTGCATAGGCGGCGAGCGTCAGCCGCCGAATCTCGTCGTTGACGGCGGCGATCGGCGGGAAACTGCCGTCCGAAGAGACGTCAGTTTTGCGGTTTTCGGGGGCCAGCTTCTCGGGAAATCGTCCGGTTTCGCCGATGCCATAGTAGCGTTCGATGTGCTTGCGCGAGCGCGCGATGGTTAGGAGGTCGAGCAGCCGGACATAGTCGAAGCCCAGCATGTCGAGCAGCCGCGGCGACGTTCGGCGCTCGGCTGGCAGGGCCTGCCATTTGTTGAACGCCGCCTGCGCCAGCCGCACGGTGCCGGCGATGCTCTTGATACCGGCGCCGGACAGCGCGGCGTCGTCGCCCTCGGTCGCGAACGCGATCTGGTTCTTAAGATCGTTGAGCCGGTTGTTGACGGGCGTCGCGGACAACATCAGCACCTTGGTCCGGATGCCCGCCTTGACGATGTCGCGCATCAGCCGGTCGTAGCGGCTTTCACCTTCACGGCCGGTCGGGCGGTTCCGGAAGTTGTGCGACTCATCGATGACGACCAAGCCGTAATTGCCCCAGTTCACATGATCGAGGTCGATGTCGCCGGACAGCCCGCCCTCACGTGACAGGTCGGTATGGTTCAGCACGTCAAAGGCGAGCCGGTCGCCGGCGAGGGGGTTTCGCACGTCGTTGCGGGTCCACAGCGTCCAATTCTCGCGCAGCCGCTTGGGGGCGAGCACCAAGGTGCGCTCGTTGCGCAGCTCGTGATATTTGATGACGGCCAGCGCCTCGAACGTTTTGCCTAGGCCGACGCTGTCCGCGATAATGCAGCCACCCCATTGCCGCAGCTTGTTGATGGCGCCCAGCACGCCGTCGCGCTGGAAGCGGTAAAGCATCTGCCAAACGCGGCTGTTCTCCAGCCCAAGGCGCTGATCCGGTAGCGCGTCCGCGTCTGCCGCCATGTCGGCGAACAGCGCGGCGAGCGCGCGATGGTAGACGGTGCCGGCGTCGAATGCCGCGGTCGCGTTTCGTAACGCGACGGTCAGCTGATTGGGCGACTGGCTCTCCGAACGCTGCCACAGCTGCTCGAACCACGCGGCGATGCCGGCGACCTCGTCCGCGCCTTGCAGGAACTGGATCATGCCGGTCGTCCTGCTCGGCGCCAGGCCCAGGCCGGCGGTCGTCATCTCGCAATCGCCGATGATCGCTCGCCCGCCGGTCGTATCGCCCCACAGGAGCACTGTCTGTCGTAACGGCAGCGCGGTCACCTTCAACTCCGCGGCGCCGATCCACTCGAGGCTCTTCAGCCCTTCCCCTCGCACCATGAGGGCATTGCGGCGGCGGCGATCATCGGCATCTTCCCGCAGGATCGTATCCGATGACAGGAGCAGCCGGCCCAAGCCATTGGCGCGCCGGAGCGTTGCCAACCCCTCAATGGAGGCTGCGTCTGTCGCGCCGTCCAGCGCTGCCTTGGTCGGCAGATGATCAACGACGCGATCCATTCCAGTATTCGGGAGCAAGCGCATGGCTTGGGTATAAGCGCGAAGGTTCCTTTGGCGACAGTGTCAGCAGACAAATAGGCGCCGGGTGAGGCACGGCTCCGGCTCGCGCAGCACGTCCGACCTTTCGGGGACGCCCCGTTTCGATCACGACCGAGGCGCCGAGAGTGCCGATCGTCTCGAACTGCCCGAGATGGGTGGGGGCGCCCGCAAGACGGGTGCTCCCACCCGCTTGAGGATGCTGTCGCCGCCCTCCAGGGTCACCGCCACCATGGCACCGGTCATGGCGTCCAGGCTCTCGGACGCGTCGGATGTTGGGAATGTAAACAGGTGCTCGGAATGTCCGGGAGTAGGTCAAACTGCTGGCCTGCCCATGCCGTTGATCCCGACTCATCCGTTATCTAAGCTCGCGATAATAAGTACCGACGAAAGCACTTTATGAAGCGGCAAACCTACATAGCGCACGGCCGCATCGCGTCCCGCGAGATCCGCCTCGACGCCGCCCGCAACAAGCGTCACGGCGTCCAGGTTATGGCGTTCGAGCAGCTGGCGGCGCGTCTCGCGGGAGGTTTCACGCAACCCATCGACGCGGAGACGCTCCGCGATGCGATTCAGCAGGCTCTGCCGGAAACCGATCTGGGGGAGCTGGACGCCATCAAGCTCCTGCCCGGCATGGTAGGCGCTGCGGCTGACACTCTGCACAAGGTCTGGCGTACCGGCATCGACCTCTCGGGAAAGGCGGGCGATCATCCTCGACTGGCCGCTATGGCTACACTTGAGGAGGCAGTCCTCGCGCGTTTGCCTTCGTCGATGCTGCGCCCGGTCGATCTTGCGTCCAACGCGATGGCCCGCCTCCGGTACGCGCCAGCGCTGTTTGGCGAGATCGAGATCGTCGGCATCAGCGAGCTTTCTCCTTGCTGGCGCGACCTGCTGCTGGCTCTGGCGCGCACCTTGCCCGTGCGCTGGAACGCCGGTCCGCGCTCGATACCCGCGTGGCTTGAGGGCTCCGGCGTCCAAATCCTCCGCTCGGGCCCGACCGCGCCCCAGGTAGAGGCGATGAGCGCCGCCAGCGGCTATCACGAGGCAATCGAGGCGCTGCGTTGGGCGCGCGAGCTGATCGCAAGCGGTACCGCCAAGCCGTCGGAGATCGCAATCGCGGCCGCAGCGCCTGCCGCCTACGACAATGAGTTCATGGCCCTGCGCGCAGACGCCAACATAGACCTTCACTTCGTTCACAGCGTTCGGGTCGTGACCACCCGCGATGGCCAGACAGCCGCCGCGCTTGCCGACATATTGGTACGCGGGCTGTCGCAAGCACACCTTCGGCGGCTCGCAACGCTACTCGCTGGATCCGGGCCATTTCAGGCGCTGCCAGACGGCTGGCAGCGCGTGCTGCCGCCTGACGCACCGCTGTCGTCTGCAGATGCCTGGAATCGCCTCCTAGGCAGCCTCGCCGCCGATCGCTGGCCTGATGGCATCGACCACGGCGCCAAGCTTCGCGCTATCATCGACACGCTCAGCCGGGGCACCGATCACGCGGAAGAAATCGGACGGGCGTTCCTTTCGGGCGGCGCGCTCCGCATCTGGAGAAAGGCATTGCTTGCCGGCAGCGCGGCAGCAATCGACGTCACCATCGACGGTCTGCGCCAGGAAGACGCCTGTGAGGCATGCGTCTCAGTCGCCTGGATGCCAGCTTCTTCCCTTGCCGCTTCACCCCGTAAATTCGTGCGCCTGCTTGGGCTGACATCGACTGGATGGCCGCGGCGAATTGCTGAGGACCGGTTGCTGTCGGACCATATCGTACCCGTTGGCGAGCTCGATCCGTTACCTGTCACCGCCGCCGATCGCCGCGATTTTGAGACGATCCTGTGCACCACCACTGATCAGGTCGTGCTATCTCGCGCCAGGCGCGACAACGAAGGGCGGCTGCTCGGCAAGAGCCCGCTGCTACGCGGGCATCCCGAACCTCGCTACGTGCGCCGAAACCGACGGCCGGCGCATGCGATGAGCGAAACTGATCGCCTCTTGGCGCGGCCCGTGGATTTCGGTGGTAACAATCAGGCGCGCTCGGCAGCAGAGTGTTGGCGCGACTGGCAGCGCGCCGATGTTACCCCCCACGACGGCCTTGTTCGGGCAAACCATCCCGCGGTGGTTCGGGCGCTTGAACGGGTGCAGTCGGCGAGCTCGCTTGCCAGGCTGCTGCGCAATCCGCTGGGCTTCGCCTGGAGCTATGCACTAGGAATCAGGGCACCTGAGAGCGCCGAAGAGGCGCTGGTGCTCGACGCGCGCCAAAGCGGCAACCTGCTCCACGAGACGCTGGATCATGCGGTGCGCCTGCTGGAAGCGCAGGGAAGCCTTGCCAATGCCCGACCGGATGAGATTCTCGCGGCGATCGAGCAGGCCGCGGCGGCTGTCGCAGAGGAGTGGCAGGGCGAGCAGGCGGTGCCGCCGCTCGTGGTCTGGCGTCGCACCGTAGAAGATGCGAAGCAAACCGCGCTGAACGCGCTCCATCATCCGGCGCCGACGCTTAGCGGCCAGCGATCTTTCACGGAGGTTCCTTTTGGCGGGCAGGACGGAAAGTCTGACGGCACCTTGCCATGGGACCCGTCCCGTCCGGTTGAGATCGCCGGCACCGGGTTTCAGATTTCAGGCTATATCGATCGCCTCGATCTGTCGGGTGACGGCGGGAAGGCGAGGGTCATCGACTACAAGGGCGGCAAGCTCCCGCCTAAGCCGGTGACGCTGAATGGCGGGAAGGAGCTGCAGCGCTGCCTCTATGCCTATGCGGTCAAGGCACTGCTCGGTGAGGACATCGAAATCGATGCGGCACTGCTCTACCCACGGGATGCCGAAGCCCGTCACCTTGAAGAACCCGCAGCCGTGCTGGAGGATCTGGCAGGACATCTGACTGCGGCGCGCGCGAGCCTGCTCGCGGGACGAGCCGTGATCGGTCCCGACAACGGCGGCGATTATGACGACCTGAGCTTCGCGCTCCCGGCCAATGCCGGCAACGGCTATTGTCCGCGGAAGCTCGAGCCCGCACGCGAAGTGTTGGGCGATGCCGCGCTCGTCTGGGAAGTGATCTGATGAACATCGCCATTCCCATCCTTCGCGACGAAGCTGCACGCCTGGTCGCGATGACCGCCCACGACCGGTCTGTTCTCGTCGAGGCCGGCGCCGGCTCGGGCAAGACCGCGGTCATGGCCGGCAGGTTGGCACTGCTGCTTGCGGGCGGTGCCGCACCCAAGGCGATTGCGGCTGTCACTTTCACCGAGCTCGCCGCTAGCGAACTGCTGGCCCGGGTCCGCGATTTCGTCGATGAGCTGCTCGATGGCAGAGTTCCTCGAGAGCTCCGGATCGCGCTGCCGGACGGCCTCTCGGCCGATCAGCGGACGAATCTCGACAACGCCGCGTCCGCCATCGACGAGATAACCTGTTCGACGATCCATGGCTTTTGCCAGCGGCTGATCAAACCCTATCCGGTCGAAGCAAACATCGATCCCGGTGCCTCGCTGATGGATCCGGCGCAGGCGGACCTGGTATTCGGCGATGCCGTCGACCGTTGGCTGCGCGATACGCTCAACTCGGGCGAAGAAAGCCTTGTTTCGGAGCTGGTGTTCCTCAACCCGGCGAAGGCGAGTGAGTTAGTCGCGACCGCGGCAGGTGCACTGCGCAACAACCGGGTGCTAGTCGCACCGCAGCAGCGCGCGATATCGCATCTGGTCGCGGCTTTCCGCCAGGCCGCCGCAGACTATCGCGCGTTCGTCGTCGGATCGGCCGCGCAGGAACCCGAGAGCATTGCTGGTGCCAGCGCGTTCGTCGAGATGGGCGACGCTGTCGCGTTCGCAGCCACTAGCGACACGCCTCCCGCGCTCGCTCGCCTGCTCGCCTCGGTGCCACATCCCTCGCTGTGCACGGCGAAGGGGACGTTCAGCGCCTACAAGAAGAAGGGCAAGTGGGAGGCCGCGGCAAAGATCGCGGGCCTGTCCAAAGCGGATGGCGGCCTGCTCAATAGTCAAGCCGAAGAGCTACATCTCGCTTGCTGCGAAGGATGGACCGCGTTGCTTCAGGCTGTCGCCGGGCGTGTACTGGCAGACCTGATCACCGCCATCCAGCCGATCGCTGACAGCTTTCGCGACTACAAGCGATCGGCAGCGCTCCTCGACTTTGATGACCTCATGTTTGCCGCGCGCGACCTGCTGCGCGATCATCCGGCCGTGCGCGATGCGCTGGCCAAGCGCTATCGCCATGTCCTGGTCGACGAATTTCAGGACACGGATCCGCTCCAGACCGAGATCTTCTGGCGGTTGACCGGAGAACCGGTTGAGGCTGCGGATCCGCAGGATTGGGCGGGCTACCGGATCAGGCCCGGGGCGCTGTTTCTCGTCGGCGATCCGAAGCAGGCCATCTACCGTTTCCGCGGCGCGGACGTCGCCGCCTATGTGCGCGCGCGCGAAGCGATCCGTGCACTCAGTCCAGACGACCTGCTGTCGATTTCGACCAATTTCCGATCCTGTGCTGCGATCCTGGCATACGTAAACGATCGCTTCGCGCCGCACCTTACGGTCGAGAAGGGGCAACCTGGCTTTACCGCGCTCGACAGCTTTCATCCCGATCACGGGGAAGGGCTATGTGTTGCCGCACTTCCTGTTCCGTGCGCGGGCGAGGACGGCAAGGCCAAGTCGAGTGTCCAGCGTGACTGCGAGGCAGAAGCCGTCGCCGAGATGTGCTGTCGGCTGATCGGCAGCCAGATCATCGTCGACCGCAAAACCGACACGAAACGACCCTGCAGGCCCGGCGATATCGCACTCCTGGCGCCCGGCGGTACCGAATTATGGCGCTACGAAGAGGCACTCGAAAAGCGAGGCGTGCCGGTAGCGACGCAGGCAGGCAAGGGCTTCTACCGACGTCAGGAGGTTCAGGACCTCATCGCGATCACGCGAGTGCTGGCCGACAGCCGCGACAGCCTGGCGCTGATCGCGCTTCTGCGAGGGCCGCTCGTCGGGTTGACCGAAGAGCAGCTGCTCGACCTCGTCTGGAGCCAGCCCCGTGATCCAGAGCGTCCCGATGCTTGTCCGCGGCTCAGCATCCACTTGGACGCGGAAGCGATCGAAAATCCTTACGCCCGCGATATCATCGAGAAGCTCCAGTCGCTTCGCCGCGGGATCAACGGCACGACGCCGCACCAAATGCTCGCAGAAGCGATCGACCTGCTTCGTGTCAGACCGATCCTGCTCCAGCGACACGGAGGGCAGGCCGAGCGGCCGCTCGCCAACGTTGATCTCTTCCTGAGCCTGTCTCAGCCGTATGGCGTTCGAGGGCTGAAGGCTTTTGCCGATGCGATGATTGCGGCCTGGGAGGGCAAAACACGGTCCGCCGAAGGTCGTCCGGATGCTCAGGAAGAAGCGGTGTCGTTAGTAACGATGCATGCCTCCAAGGGGCTCGAGTGGCCGATCGTCGTGCCGATCAATACGATGACGGCCGGCATGGACGTGCGCGATCCCATCATCGACAGCGATACGAAGACCATCTTTTTGCCGATCTTTGGCGTCGCTCCGGCAGGCTACGAGGACGCCAAGGCGGCCGAGGTGGCGGAACGAGAGCGAGAGCGGCTACGCCTCTGGTACGTCGCGGCGACGCGGGCGCGCGAACTTCTGGTTCTGCCCAAACTCGACGTTGCAGCGTCGAAGAGCAGCTGGAACGCGCTGATGGACTTCGATCTGGATAGTCTGCCGGTGATCGAGATCGATCAGCATCCGCCAGGGTTCGAAATGATCGACGGCGACCCCGAGAATGCACAGACGCGCGAGGTGTTCGCGAACGAAGCAGCTTTGGTGACGTCAGCGACCACCAAGCTGCGTTGGATTGCACCGAGCCGCGATGAGGATCCTACGGGGCCGCTGGACGTCACACCTGTGCTTCGGATCGATCTGGGTGCCGATGACGAGAGGGCAGCGGACGCTGCTGTCGCTGTTCAGGGTGGACGCGAGCGAGGGCTCATCATCCACAAGCTGTTCGAAGAAGCGCTTACCGGCGAAATCACATACGATGTCGCAGCGCTCGCCGGGCGGGCTGCGGACCTGATCCAAGATTTGGGCTGCGAGCCCGAAGCCGACGCAGCCAATGGCTTATCGGCGGAAGAGATGGGTATGACGGTCGCAAAGACGCTCGCTTTGCCAGAGATCGCGGCGATCCGGGCGAGGCTCCTCCCTGAGCTGCCGGTCTACGGGGTGGGCGAGGAGGATGGCGTCGAGCTTGCCACCTTCGGCATCATCGATGCGCTCTGCATCGGCGAAGACGGCAAGCCCGAACTCGTAATAGACTGGAAGAGCGATGTGGCGCCGAGCCCCGCAGCGTCCGATCATTACCGCTCGCAGGTTCGGCGTTACCTTGAGGTCACTGGCATACCACGCGGATTGATCGTGTTCGTTACTAGCGGCAGTATCGTCCGCGCTGAATGATTGACTAGGGTGTTAGAGATTCTCTTATTTTTCCGGCTGAGGTTCGGACCGTGGCTAATTACTGTTAGGCGAATTTCCACAGGTAATTGCTGCTGCCATTATTGAACGCAGATGGCGTGAACGAGCGTCTCACCTTTGGAAAGTTAAAGGCTGGTCAGTCTATTCGTGGCCGCGCTACTGTGACGTGCGAGCTTGTCGTACTTGCCGCGTCCGCGCTTGCGGGTAATTTCGTGCAGCCGAGGCCGGTGAGTTCACGATGGTTGATCCGACGCTCGCCGCCATCCTCGGACGTCAGGCGACCGGCATGCGTGATTTCCTCGCACGGCATCTGCTGAGATGACCAATGAGCCTACATGAATGAACGTCTGATTTCGGGGAGTAGAAAACAAGCCACGAATGGCCGGAAGTGGGTCGGGCGGCCCAGACCGGCCGGGCCGGTCACCCGCCTTGTGTCTCTTGACGGTGTTCCACTCAGGTTTCAGTCTGTTGTCAGGCGGTTGCCCCTTCCGCGGCTCCAACGCTCGGCGTCTATAGCGCAACGCACCTTCGGTAGCCGCCTGCGACATGATCGTAACTCAAGCCATCACTCTGGCGCACGCTCTGGGTCGTGACGGTGAAGCGATCAACGATACCAGTGATGATGAAGAGCCCGAACCGATTTAGGCCCGCTTCGAAGAGGCAAGCCGACCAAAGGTTCGCTGCGTACCACCACTATTGAATACCCATCGTGATGGGTTTATGTTGGGTCATGGTCACCATTCACCGTGCGCACGGCCTACGTGTCATCATCTTCGTTGATGATCATGAACCGGCCCATGTCCACGTGTTTGGCGACGGCGAAGCCAAGATCAATCTTTCGGGCGCAGACGGCGCACCCGAATTGCTCTGGGCAACCGGCATGACGCGCGGTGATCTCCGACGCGCCATGCAAATCGTGAAGGAGCAGCAGGGCTTCCTGCTGGAACGATGGAGGGAGATTCATGGCTGACATCACCGACGCCCAGATCAACGCCGCAATCGAGCGCGGTGCCTCCGTACAGGCAACCGAACCGCGTGCGGCAACAGCCCGCTACGACCGGCAACTCGACCGCGTGATCGTGGACCTCACCAACGGCTGCACCTTCGCTTTTCCTCCACGCATCGCACAGGGACTGGAACAGGCCGAGCCCGAACAGCTCGCCCAGGTCGAGGTTCTCGGCACCGGGTACGGACTGCATTGGGAAGCCATGGATGTGGATCTGTCTATTCCTGGCCTGATGGCCGGCATTTTCGGCACTGCAAGCTACATGGCCCGCCGTGCCGGCCAAGCGACCTCACCGGCGAAAGCCGCAGCGGCACGCACGAACGGAGCAAAGGGCGGACGTCCCCGAAAGGTGGCGCACATGTGATCCTATCCGGATCATGTATCCCCCGCTTTCTGAAGTTGGTTCCCCCGCAGGGTATAAACGCGCTAGCTGCCGGTGATTGGTACCTAGCCTGCCTGGCTGACGCTCGACGCTTTACTGGACATTTCGGCTAATCGGGTAATTCCCAATTTCTTCCATCGGCAACGATCAGCTTATCGGAGCTGTCGCGTACCTCGATCCGAGATGCATCGCCCCCCGACCCAGATCAAAGGCCTCAACCCCTCCCCTCCCTGCCAACAGGATGAACCTCGAGGTCCGCGAGCCGCAGCATGCTCACGTCCGCATCACGGCGACGTAACCACGCCCGTGCCTCTGCCATCTCCGGACTGCCCCGTGGCAGGATCTGGTGAATGGCTGGCGGTTCCTCCCCGGCCTGCCGTCGGCAGATCATCGTCACGGCCTCCTCGATCTCGATCACCTGCCGTGCCCACAGCCCAAGAACCTCAAGCCCGAACCATGACGGGTGTATCCCGCTCAGCGCATTGTTCGTGATGGCCGAACGGCCAGCTTCCACCCGCTTCGGAATGGCTCCCTCCGGAGGCACCCATTCGGGTGGCAATGGCGGATCAGGCACGTCGGCAGACCAGTCGATGTCAGCAATCATGGCTTCGAGGTGCGGCCAGCGTGCCAGCGAAAGGGCGGGACTTTGCAGCTCGTCATCGGAGAGTATCTGGTTGAGCATCCCTGGACGGGAAACCAGTGCGGCCGGCACCCATACCCCGTCTCCAACGGGTGTTATCCAGCCGTGCACGTCCTCCAGCCAGTCAAACTCGTGCGGCACCCAGGGGTCATCGGGATCATGGGGCGGACGATCGCTCCGGGCGGCCGCACGCATCTCCTTTTCAAAGGCTTTCAGCAGCGCGTCATGACGATAGGCCACGGACTATGCTCCACCCTTATCGGTTGGTCGGTTCAGCCATGGTCGGCAACCGACGCCTGATGCAGGCGTGAAGGTTCTGCATCACTGTCTGTTGGCCCGTCTCCATAAACAGGCTGTTTGAGAACAGTCGACCAGCGAACGACACCACCCATCGGGTCATCATGAGCCTCGAACCCGTCGGCTTTGAGCCGATCGATCAGCTGCGGCCAAGAATCCCGGGGGATATCGGCGAAGAGATAATGGAGCTCGGTTTCACCGTTCTGCGCCGCGTTGAAGATGCGCTGGGCAACCAGGCCATGATGCCGCACGACGTCGATCTCCACTCCCCGCCGACGCTTCTCTTCCACCAGCATCCGCGCCTCGATGGCGGTGATACGCCCGACTTTTCGATCCATTTGCGTCTCCTGCGTCGATCCACCCATATGGTCTCTCCCGGTTATGCCGATACCGTGACGGTCATCCGATCGTCACTCAAGCGCCGCGGTGTTGGCCAGCTTCCTCGACACGCACGATCCGCGCAATGGTCGACCCGCCATTCTCGATTGCCTCCCTGGTGAGCGCCGCATCACAGGCAGCTGCCTGGTCGGCATGCTGCCCCTCATAGACACTCTCGACCCTCTCATCGTTGGGAAAGAGGCTGCTCACCGTCACCTTCCAGAGTGTGTCCGTCATCGTGCCATCTCCTGCCTGCGTAGCGTCTGGCTATCGTCCACGGCCGCGCCCTTTGCCCTGCTCGCGGTCCTGACGCTCCTTCTCCCGGCTCGCCCTGATCTTCTCCAGCGCCTCGGCCTGACGCTTCTCCTGCGCAGTCTGCGGCGGCTTCCCGGCGGCATCGGCCTTGCCCTCCATGCGATCCGCAATCGTCCGCCCGTCCTGCACCGGGGCCTGCGACGGCTTGGCCAGCGTGCGGTCCTGCTGCGCCGCCAGCCGCCCATCACGTTCGGCAATGGCGCGGGCATCCGCCTGCCGCTGCTCCTCCGCCTTCGTCGTGCCATTGGTCGCCGCCATGCCCGTTTCCTTCGCTGCCTGAGCCTCCGCCGCCAACGCCGGCCTGGCGCGCTCGGCAAGCCGTTCCGCAAGTTTCTCACCGGGGGACTGACTGCCCTCCCATGGAAATGCCTGCCGCATGTAGAGCGCTACCCTGTCGATCTGACTGACTAGCCGGTCAATCCGCTTCTGGATCGCAACGCGGGTCTTCTCCCAAGCCTTGGCCGCTGCCTCATAGGCCCCGCGCTTCATCGACGCGAACAGACCGGTCGGTGCCTCGGGGCGCTGCAGACGGTGCGCCTCCCGACGCCGTTCATGGCCGGACAGCAACCGGCGCGCATAGGCGTCCACTTTCCCAGCCTTGGCGAGGACGCCGGCAAACTGACGATCAGTTTCGACCTTCCACGCACGCAGCACCAGCTCCGGCGTACGCGGAGCCGGTGCAGGTCCCACTGGCTCAGCCGGCGTACCCAGCAACCGGACGCCACTGTTCCGCACCGCCTCGCGCCCCGCGTTGAGCAGCGTACGGGGCCGTTCCGGTTCGACCTGGCGCTCGGCCTCGATGCGCTCGCGCGCTTCGGCAAGGTCAATGATTTCAGCATTCATCCGCACCGGCTCGCGCGCCTTGTCGCCGCGTTCGGTACGGATGCCCTTACGCTCGATCTGGAGAATGTTCGGACCGAAATGCTTGCCCGGCACCCGGTCCTCATTCTCGATCACGAAGGTGTCGTCACCGCGTGCACGTGCTGCCTCCAGCTGCCCGGCCTTGGTCAGATGTCCGGCCCGCCAGCGCGCCGCCTGCTCCGACAGCCCTGCCCGTTCCAGGGCATTGCCGCACATCGCGGCAAACCCTTCCCGCCAATGCTCGACCTCACCGGAATAGCGGTTGTCCAGCTCACGCACCTTTGCACCAAAACCGTCCGGTTCGATCCGCCGCGTCGAACACAGCACATGCGCGTGGTAATTGCGGTTGCCCCTCCCTTCCTGCGCTTCGGCATCGGGCGAATGGATCGAGGCATCCACTACCATCCCGTGGCGTTCGACCAGCGCGGTCGCAAACTCCGCGACCAGCTCCTGCCGGGCCCTGGCATCAAGATCGGCAGGCAACGCGATCTCGAACTCGCGTGCGACCGTGCTGTTCTTGCGTGTCTCCGCTGCTTCCACCGCATTCCACAAAGCGGGTCGGTCCCGCACCCAGGCCGGAGCATTGTTCGGTGCGAAGATCGCACATTGTGGACGCTCCACCCCGCCCCGCCGGGAGTAGTCGAACACCTGCCCTGTCTTCTCGTCGACGATGCGTGCGCCTGACCGATACGCACATGCTGCCGTTGCGCTGCGTCCCTGTGAACGTCCGATCGTCTTCACGGTCATATGATACGGAGCGAGCGGCATACCGGTCAGTCCCGTAACGCCGGGTCGTACAAACGTAGCGTCTCTGCGACATACTCGTCGGAAGTTAGCTCGCCTTCTATAAAACGCCGGTTTAGCTCCTCAACTTCCGGTGAAAGGATGAATCCCTCGAAGCGCACACTACCCCGCGCAAAGTCCACCGCACACTGGCGCTTGGCGCGCTCCTCGGCGCTAATAGCCGGCACACTGTCCCGTTCATTCATATGCTAGCCTCTCAATGCTTCGGCTTCCGCAAGCGCCTCGTCGATTGTAATTTCACCGGCAATAAAACGCTGGTTGATCTGCTCGCCTTCCGGCGAGGGTATCAACCCTTCGAAGCGGAGGCTGCCGCGCGCAAAATCAATGGCGCGCTGTCGCCTGGCGCGTTCCTCCGCGCTGATCACTGGCGTTGTGTCTAGGCCGTCCGACATATGCGCGCGCCCTTCTTCTGGTTCTGACTTCTTCCTCGCGACCGGTAGCCCTTGCGTTCCCGGTCGCGGCCAAGCCCGTTCTACACGGGCGCGGAGGCATCCTCAATGCCGGAGAAGGGGTGTCGGGTTCTCCTGACCGCGCGCAAACATAGTTTGCATCAGTGCGCCATTCACTTCGTTCTGGTGGACGCTGGGTGGGTCGTCTGAGATGTGGTTGCAGGGGTATGGCCGGGGGGGTTCTGTGTCTGGCCTGTCCTGCTTTTTGCCTTCTGTCTTCCTTGTTCTGCTGGCTTTCTACGCTTCTTCTTCTCCTTTTTCGCACAACGCCAGACCTAGAGGCGCCCTTCCCTTCTGTTGCCTTCTGACCTAGCCTGCCTTCCAGCTTCAGGAGAACATGCATGGCCGATCCCAAACCCAGCAAGCTCGACAGGCTGAAGGAACGCCAGAAAGAACTGGCCGCTCAGATCGCGGCGGTGGAATCTCGTGAACGCAACGCTGAACGGACTTTGGATACGCGCCGAAAGATCCTCATCGGCAGCGCGGTGCTCGAGAGCCTGCGCCGTGGTGAGTATCCGCAGGATCAGCTGAAACTTCTGCTCGACCACTTCCTCGTCAACGAGCGCGATCGTAAGCTCTTCGACTTCCTGTCTGACGCGAAACCGGACACGCAATCGTGAGGTCGCTGCGATCCCTGCTCGTTGCGGGAGGGATCGCACTCTCTTCCGTCTCCCCTGCCCTTGCCGATGTGCCGCGTTGCGACGCCGTGCTGGAGGGCGCGAAGTTTCTCGACGGCAAGGACACAGAGGTTAAAGCGCGCCACGCCGAGCATGTCCGTGCGGTCTGCACCGCCCATGACAGCAGCGCCGACCGCTGGTCGCGTCTGCTCGCTGATCTCCACGTTGATGCGACGGCAATGATCGCTGCGGCCAATGCAAAAAACTGGAACGCCGTCGCTGATCGTCTCGATCATGCAGCCCCGCTGCTCGAGCAACTGGCGGCTCAGGCCAAAGCCGATACCGCGCAGCCCCGCACGGCATCCGAGCCGGCCGATCCACGACTGACCGGTTTCGTCAAACTCGCCACCGACGGTTACCGCGAGCGGCTGGTATCGGCCGGCCTCGCCCCACCCACCTCCCTGCGTGCCGGTCTCTCCGATCTGTCGCGGGCACTACGCGCGAACGGTAATGGCCAGCTGGCCGGCACGGCCTATGTGCTGGTCATGGATCTGTCGGGCAACGCCGACGATCTTGCCGGCATCCTTGCCGATGAGGCAGCCCGCAACGAACGCCATAATCAGGAAGGACTGAACGCGGCGCTGCGCGACGTGAAGGTCGAGCGTGAGAACCCCACCACCATGACCGGCTACTGGTCGGGCATGAGTCAGCGGCTCGGAAACTGGACGGCGCTGTTCGAGTGGATGCTCATCGCTGCGATCGTCGGCTCGGTCTTTGCCATCCGCACCAAACGCCCGCGCATCGCCTGGAAGCTCGTTGCGCTCACCCCGGTGATCTTCCTGCCGATGTTCGCGCTCCACGTCTTCCTGCCGGTCTTCCCCTGGTGGGCGGTGGATCTGGCCGCGATCGTCGCGCTGGCGGCGCTGTGGGGCTACACCGAGCGCTATCCGTTGCTCTACACCGGTAAGGCCCCCTTCGGGTCGCCTGTGGACGCTGTAGGCGTCCCTGACGCCTACATGGGGCTTGCCGGCCCTCCCCCCGGCCCCGACACCCACGGCAGCGCCTATTGGGGCTCTGTGGCCCAGATGCGGGCGCTGGGGCACCTGCCGGCCGCCAATGCGAACACCTCCGCCGGTTTCGCCCTCGGCCGCGCAACCGAGCCGGTGCCGGGTGACAACCGTTTCCGGCAGTCCGGGCACGTCATCACCTTCGCTCCCACCGGCTCGGGCAAAGGCACCGGCCTCGTGATCCCGACCCTGCTTGAATATCCGGGCTCGGCGCTGGTGCTTGACGTGAAGGGTGAAAACTACGCGGTCACGGCCCGCGCCCGCAGGGCGCTTGGCCAGGCCGTGTTCCTGCTCGATCCGTACGGAGTGACCGGCGACCCGTCGCACGGCTTCAACTGGCTCGATCGCATCGACCTCGACAGTGAGGACTGCCTCGCACAGGCCATGACGATCGCAGACGCCTGCGTGATTCCGTCCGACAAGGGCGGCGACGACCACTGGGACGACACCGCCCGCGACCTGATCCGCGGTGTCGTGCTGCACGTGGCAGGCATGGATGCGGACAAACGCAACATGGGTGAGGTTCGCCGGCTGCTCGCAACCAACAGCGAGGATCTCGACGAGATGCTCGCTGCGATGATGGTGAGCGACGCTGCCTTCGGTGTGGTGGCGCGTGCCGCCAACACCTTCTCCGGCATGGCTGACCGCGAGCGCAGCTCGGTACTGTCATCGGCGCGAAGGCACACCGCCTTCCTTGACGATCCCCGCATCGCTAGGACCGTCGCCCGCTCGGACTTCTCGCTGCGCGCGCTCAAGCACACACCGATGACGCTCTACATCGTCCTGCCCGCCGACAAGCTGCGTGGCGGCAATGCCCGCTTCGTGCGCGGACTGGTCAACGACGCGCTCGCTGGGGTGATGGCGGACACCGTCACGCCCTTCCACAAGGTGGTGTTCCTGCTCGATGAATTTGCCCAGCTTGGTCGCATGACAGCGATTGAGGACGCGATCAGCCTGGTGCGTGGGTTTGGGGTCGCGCTGTGGCTGTTCCTGCAGGACATGGACCAGCTCAAAATCTATCCGAAAAAGGGCAGCTTTCTCGCCAATGCCACCAGTCAGTTTTTCGGCACGCGCGATCTCGAGACGGCGAAATATGTCTCCGACAGCCTCGGCAAGGCGACGATCGAGTTCGAAACCGCCAATACCGCCAATACCGGCAAGAGCGGCGGCAGCAATGTCGGTGGCAGTGGCGGATCGTTCAACCGCGGCAGATCCTCGGGCGTCAGCCAGCAGTTCCACGGCCGCGAGCTGCTCACCCCCGACGAGGTCATGCGCGAGCGGCGGGCGATTGTGTTCGTCGCCGGCGAGCCCCCCTGGCTGCTCGACCGGATCGATTACCGCCACGACCCCGAATATCGCGGCAGTTTCGACGCCAACCCGTATCACACCCACCCGGCTCGGCCATGATCTGGCTGGTGGTGGCGATCGTCGCCGGTCTGGTCCTCGGCAAGCTTTTGGGGTTCATGACGGTTGAGTTCGTGATGCGACCCCTGCTCCTGATCGCACGCTGGGGGACCAGGTTGTTTGGTGCAATTGTTGAGTGGGGTCGCCGGTTACCCTGACGGCGAAAGGTGAGCTTTGGGGTAGCACCTCACCCTCGCCTCCCTTGAGGGGAACTGTCAGGATCGCACACACCGGCTTTTTTGGTCTTCCCCCGGAAGCTTGCGGCCGTAGGCCGCCTCTGTGACGGCGTTAGCCGGCACGAAACAAAGGCGCATTGGGCTGCAGGTCCAATTCCGCTTGTGGTCTGACCTTATCCACAGGGCGATGTACCCCAAAGCTCACTTTTAGCCTTCAGATTCTCTAGTTCTCTTAGATTCAAGATTCAGGGCTCTTAACCCTTTGATTTATAAAATAGAAATACGCCTAAAAGTGAGCTTTTGGGTGGATTGCGGTGAGCGTTCGGGTACGCTTGAGTGAGCTTTTGGGCAGGTTATGGTGAGCTTTTGGGACGGTTGGGGTGAGTTTCTGGGTGAGTGAAAAACAAAGGTGAGCTTTGGGGTAGGACCTCACTTTTCGATGGCGAGCTACATAGATTGCCGAGCTCACTTTTCGTGCTAAAGTGAGCATGTCGGCGTGAGCCACTCACTTATGAGATCTGCCATGAACCAGGCCGCACTTGCTGATGGACCGTTTCGTACGCTCACCCAACGGGGTAAGGGCGACCCGTTCAATCCTTCATATTACGGCGAGATCGTCAAACCTGGAGAATTGGTCGATATCGTCGAGCTGAGCCCTCTGACATTAGCCGATCGTAGAACATACAACCTGTTGATTGCTAACGCGTGGGACAAAATTGCTGAACCGATAGTCCATCGCATCGCGAAATCTTCGTTGAAGGGCACCCATCAGGGTAATGAACGCATTGAGTCCTCACTACTCCGGCTTATGGGCACTATAGCGATTATTACGATTCGTAAGGGAGGAAAGAGTTACAAGCGACGTGTTCAGCTTCTGGGGCCTAGTGACGAGAGCCTTGAAAAAGACGGCCTCCTACACTACCGGATTCCAGAAGAGCTTATTGAGATACTTAGAAATAGCGAAGTTTATGCTCGCCTTAAAACACAAGTAATGTATTGCTTTGAATCTAAGTATTCTCTTTGCCTTTATGAGATGATTGAACGTAGAATTGGCTTGGAATACAAGCAAAACGAGGAGTTCACAATTGAAGAACTTCGCGGTCTACTTAACGTTCCTACAGGAAAGCTAGAGAGATATGCTGACCTGAATAAATACTGCCTTAAAGTAGCCGTTGAAGAGATTAATAAGCTTTGCCCATTCTATGTAGACTTTACACCCATAAAAAAAGGCCGAAAGGTTGAACGGGTAGCCCTGCACTGGTTTCCTAAAACTTCTAGCGGAAAACGAGATGCTCAAAGTTTAATCGATCAGCATAGCGTTGTACGCCGTGCCAAGATGCGTGGGTTGGCTGCCGAGTTGCCCGTGCTCGTGAATTTCAGCGAGGCCGCACAAAAGTGAGTTCCTACCCCAAAGCTCACCGATAAGCTCTCTCATCATCTAAACCTGCCTAAAAAGTGTTCACACGTTAGCGTGCTCACACGCCCACGTGTAAACTTGTCTCATGGAGTTAAGCTGCGAGGTCGGTTGGCTTGATGCTTCACAAAGACGAAACCGGCTCAGACCAGCATAACTCCAAAAGTTAGGCTGCCTCACCAATTCCATTCTCACACGGTGCAGCCCACCCGAAAGCTCACTTGCACACTCGTCATAAAACAGTGCGAGATTCTGTCTTTATGGCACGCACGATATGCCCACGTGTGAACACGTTTACATGCGAACAAATACGAGTGAGACTACTGTTTGCGGCCTTACCGTTCGCCGAACGGATGCTTACCATATTGCCGCATGAGCAAATCGATGGCCTCTCCCATCAAGGCTTGGAGCGTCGTGGCATTCTCCGCAGCTAGAACGTTCAGACCACGACTAACCTCAGGGCTGAAATAGGCGCTCACTGCTTTTTTACCCTGCCGCGCTGCCGCTCTTGATGCCGTTGCACCTTCACTGACCGGCAGATCCGTGCTCACCTCAGGCGGCTTTGCGCGCTCCGCCCGCTGCTGTCTCATCGCACCGAACTTGCTCATCTCAGTTCCGCTTCTTTCTAGACTGCTTACGTGTAGGCAGGTTAGCATGTTCACGTGTCCACGCCCAAAGCGCTGCTACTTCTTCGGCCGCTTTGCTCTCTGGCTCAACCTCAGTCGCCGTTCTCCCTTGGGCGGTGCTGTGGTGGAAGATCGCGCGCTGTGTCAGCATAACGGGCGCCACTGGAACACCCATACCTTCCACCCCTTCGCTGCCCTCGATCAACTCTCGCGCGTCTCGATATGTTGTGGGGGCACGCTGTGGCCCCCCCATAAACAGCACGAATGCTGGCTTGCCTGCAGCCCTCACTAACTCAGCGGTTGTCTCCACAGCTGATAAGTCGAATGCCTGAGGTCGGCACGGAATAAGAATGAGGTCAGCGATCTTGCAGGCCTCGCGTGCCATGATGTCAGCATGGGGCGGTGTGTCGATCACGATGAGGTCAGCGCCTAAATCGGCGGCCTGCTGCACCTTTCGAGGCAACAGAGTAGGGGAGGCACAGTCTACAACCTCGGGATCCATACCGCCCCGCCAGTGATTCCATTGGCTCGCGGTTGCTTGTGGGTCCGCATCCAGGATCAAAGTCGATAAACCCGCAGCCGTAGCTGCGCCTGCGATATGGATGGCCAGCGTGGTCTTACCCGCGCCCCCTTTCTGGCTAATAATAGATATTGTTCTCATGTTACCACCTGAACGTGTTCGCGTGTGAACACTCTAGATAGCGCACACGTTGACACGTTGGCAAGCTCACATGTGAACTGTCAAAGCTATGCCAAGTGTGCCCACGTTGTCTTTGAATATGCGAAGCTAACCATCTCGGCATTCCCGATCGCCGGCGGCTCGCCCTTGCGCCAGAAGCGCAGCATTTTCCCACGATCGTCCAGCTCGGGCTCGGAGACGACAGCGCGTACGGCCTGGATAAACTGGCCGTGGCTGAACAGGTAGGCGAGGCCGGAAGCGGGCAGGGCGGTCAGCCGCGCCAGTGCTACTTCGGCACGACGTAACAGGGTGCCAAAGCTTTCTGCGCCTTCCCCATCGCAGTAGGCGGGATCGGCCTCGGTCCAGTACCGCTCCAGATGCGGCATTCGTTCAGCGCTGCGCGTGCCGTTCCACCGGGAAGGCTGGAGATAGGTGAACTCCTCAATCGGCCACACCTCCACCGGCACGTCAGGAAACCGCTCGATCGTCGGTGCTGCCGTCTGCTGCGTGCGAAGGTATGGCGAGGTCACGATCATCGACGGACGTTCTTCCCAGTCCCCGGCAACCTGACGCGCCTGAGCCCAGCCCAGTTCGGTCAGCTCGATCGACGCAAGGTCGTGGCAGGGAAGGCCGGCATTGCCGGTGCTCTGCCCGTGACGGACGAAGACAGCTCTCATGCGGCTTTGGCCTCCCTGGCCGCCAGCTCGCGCAGCCCCTTGTAGAGCGTGCTCCGGCTTACCCCGTAGCGTTCAGCTACGGCAGTCACGGTCGCGTCCGGGTCGGTGAGCAGCAGGCGGGCTTCACGAAGCTGCCTGGGGGTGAGGGCAGGGGGCCTTCCGCCCATGCGACCGCGTGCCCTCCCTGCTGCCAGCCCGGCGCGGGTCCGCTCGCTGATCAGGTGCCGCTCGAACTCGGCGAGACTGGCAAAGATATTGAACACCAGCTTGCCGGCTGCAGTGGTAGTGTCGATCGCCTCCGTCACGCTTTCAAACGCAATGCCGCGTTTGGCGAGCGCGTTGATCGTGGCGATCAGGTCGGGAAGCGACCGGCCGAGCCGGTCGAGCCGCCATACCACGAGCGTGTCACCGGCGCGCACTGCCTTCAAAGCCTGCGCGAGCTCCGGACGGTCAGCACTCTTGCCGGACGCGTGCTCGGAATAGATCGGATCGCATCCACGTGCACGGAGGACGTCGAGCTGGGGATCGAGATCCTGGTCTGTGGTGGAGACGCGGGCATAGCCGATCCGGCGTGTGCCAGGCTCGCCCGGTGAAGGCTGATGGGGTGTGTCCGACATTCAAACTCACGTCACGTTTTCTAGACGTTGTTTTTCGCATGGGTTATTGAACGCCGCAACGCTAAAAAGCGTACATTCCGCGCGCAAGATGCCAGTGTGCGCAAAACGGACGTTTTACGTACACTGCTGCCGCTAACTCGTTCTCGAAAAGGATCGTTGAACGGGACGGGCGGATGGGAACGATTCCTATATCGGTCGTTTAGGGAGGATGCTCCGCAGAGTGATCTATGTTAGTCGATCGTTGATTGGTGCCGACCCGGCAACGCTGGATGCGATCGTCTCAGCAGCTATGGTTCGTAACGCCAAAGATGGGCTGACCGGAATGTTATGGGCGGATGGCCAGAGCTTCGCACAGGCGATCGAGGGCGACCCCGAAAAACTTGGAATGACCATGGAGCGCATTCGCGCTGATCCCCGGCATACCGAATGTGCCACGGTGTCAGATCGAGCAGTGCTCTCCCGCCAGTTCGGCAGTTGGTCAATGCGGCAGGCATTCGATGATCCGGCGACCGACAACGCCACGGCTTTTATAATCGGGTTTGCAATGGGCGAACGTAGCCCCGCAGCAGCGCGGTTGTATGAAACTGTTTTGGCCTGTGACAGGCCCTGCCAATAGCATCGGAACAGACAAGGGCGGCCACCGTTCAGCCAGAATCGGAACGGCACCCTTCCCCTCTGCTCGACCGAAGACGATGCGCCCTGGCTACGCCGACTCATGCGGCTGCCCAACGGCAGCCAACCATCACAATGCGACACTCACCGCCGGCATAGCGGCCGCCTGAAAGCGGCCGGTCCGAAAACGCCCATAAGTGGACGTTCGTTTAGTCCGGCAGCGTGCGTTTGCTCATAAAGAGGCCAAAAAGCCGCCGACCTTTGAATCAGCGGCTCCAACAAGAGTTAATCAGCGAGTTCAAGCCACACGGGCTTGGGTGGCTATCGACTTACGCCGACGTGCAAAATAGCCAATCGAACCAAATCCAACTAGCATCATCAGCCATGTCGCGGGTTCCGGTACAGCAGCCGGGACTGAGTTCAAAACAAGATTGTCTATAATCATATACGGCGCGTTGAATCCTCCCAAATATCCAGCAGGCAGGGTGATTCGTAATTCATCCATTCCTATACCGCTAAGTGATTCATTATGATAACCCCTAAATATTTGTGGGGCGTCTTCAGGTTGATCTGCATACCCATGGATGTACGTATAAGGAATTTGAGCGGAGCTAACACTTCCAAAATACTGCACTCCTACTTGGACACCACCCCTGTATGCGGCAAAGGTCGTTACTCCAACGGTGTTAGCCAAGGCGGGTTTCGACCAACGATGGTCGACCGATGCAAAGTTAAATAAACCTCCACCTTCAGCTTTTACGCTAACAACACCGCCGCCAAATTTACGATCATCAATTAAAGAATAAGCCCCATCGGGGGTATCCTTTGCGCCTACGACCTTAAAGTTTCTGAAGGTTATTGACTTATAGCCGTATCTTTCTTCTGCACCTGATCCTAAAGTAGACACAGATTTAAGCCCAATCCCATTTTTACCATATCCTATGGTATAAAAGGCGAGCTCTCCTGCGTAATTTGTGAACGTATACCCGCCTTCAGAATAGGGGTCTATCTCGTAAAGAACTTTAGTTTGTTGAAAGACGGGAGCAGAATCAAACGTTATTACCGTTGCGTTCGCAGCAGTGCTGAAAAACAAAGAAACTCCGAGTGCAATAGAAGTTAATTTCATAGATCCCCACAAACCTAATATTCCGGCGTACTCATGGGTGCGTCTATAGCGTCAGTCCTGCCGGTTGCAATATAGCGAAACTCAAGGCGTCTCGTTGTAGGACGTTGTGACTTGATCAATTCATTAACGTCTGATTTTCAACAACTTGTGGCGTTCCGGGGCTCCCGAGCCGACCGGATTACGCAGAAGCCAACGGACTGCTATCGGGCAGGAAAGCTGCCGGACGGCCAGCGCCCAGTTGACGGCATTCGTCGCCAATTTACTGCTTCCCGAAAGTGGTCGGCCCGGACGTTGCAAAAGGGGTCCCTTCCACAACATGCAGGCAAATGGCTCAACCTTGTGGAAATCGAACAGGTCGCTTTTGGAAAGGCGGGCGGCAAAAGCCGACATTGCCCGGGGTCGCCGCTTTCCTCAAAAAGGATCGAATTTTAGGAAAGGGGCGGCTTGTTCGCTGCGACAGCGTAAGGGAACAACGCCGCCCTCTACCAAGCTATTTCAGTGGCAGGAACAATTCCGCGACCGTCTCATGCTCCGCCACCTCCGGGAAGAAGGCGAGGCGCTGGCAGTAGAGCGGAAAATCCCGTGCCTCCTCGCCGCTGTCGGGTAGCCAATCGCGGTAGAGGTACAGCGCGGCCGGCTCCAGATTGTCGGTGTTGCCGACGACGCGCAGCACAGCAACGCGTCCACTGGGTATGGTGCCGGCCTCGATCCGCTCACCATGCGTCTCGATTGGGCGATCAGTGCCCACGCACAGATCCATCCGGTATTCGGTCGGAGGCGTCGTGCGCGGATCGGAATGGAAGACGGTGAAAGTCGGGCTGACCTTCGGCGACAGGCCGGTTGCCTTCCGCCAAGCGATGAACCGCTGGATGGTAGCGCCGATCGTTGCCGGGTCGCCGCGATGCTCCATGATCGCCACCGGGATCGGGGCTACGTCGCGGATCATCACATCATTGGGGGTGTAGGTGGTCTGCATGAGCTTGCTCCTCGCGTTGTTGAGAGGCCCAAAGGCCGCAAGCCACGGCTCCCAATCGGGAGACTTCCTGAACGACGACGGAGATTGTCCGAACCGTTGCCGAAAAGCGCGGGCGAAGGCATCCGGTGCGTCGTAACCGGTGTCCATCGCTATTTCAGTGATACTCTGCGCGTCCCTGTAGGCCAGCCGATAGGATGCCCGCTTCATGCGGGCGAGCTGGATGTAGCGATGCACAGATAGACCGAAGGTCGCCGTGAACTGCCGGTGAAAGTGGAATTTGGAAAAGGCCGCGACGCCGCTCATCGCATCCAGGTCTAGATCATCGTCCAAATGCCGGTCGATGTGATCCAGTACTCGCTGCATCCGGGCATGGTAGTTGGGAAGCGCCGCATTCATCGTTCTGTCCTCCGTAGCGTCGCTAGCTAGGCGCTCACGGATATGACCCGCTCGACCGATCTTGCGGTTTTAACATGGCTCGGCAGGCTTTCTCGAAAGGGAACGGCGAACGAGACGGTGAGGTCCGTCTCGTTCGGGATCGATTTTCGAGAAGTGCGAGTAGGGAGAAGCGCAACAGATCGACAATCAACACGACTAGACCATGGCGCCTTCCACCTCGTGATATGGATGTCCAAGCGATCGATTATAACTAGCGCGGGGTCACATTCAAATTTTGTAGGATCATATAGTTAAGCAGAGTCTGACCAGCAGTGGCCGCATTTTCGACCGCTTTCCCCTTCTGTTCGGTGGCACGCGCCGCCTCCATCCGGGCATTCTCTAGCTCGCGTGTTGCGCGATCACGCTCGGCGCGCGCGTTATCTAGATTTCGCTGCGCTGCGTCAGCGTCATCAATGGTACGATTAGCTTCCTCCAACTCAACCGCTGCGGACTTATTGGGTCTAACACCGAACTCTTGAAGACGCCGAAGCGTTCGCTTCGCGCTGACTGCCTTTTCCTGCGCGGCGACGTTTACAATGGCCGAGTTCTCAACCGCTTCGAGCGACCGCGTTCGAGCCGCTTCTAGGTCCCTGACGCGCTGCAGTGCCGCAGCCAATGCCTCAGGATGATTGGAGACTAGAGAGAAGGTGATAGTTAATGTATCCGTGCCAAGGCTCTTTCCGTTGAGTAGTCCGCCACTCCCGCCTGGCCCCTTGAAGCTGGTCAAGGTCCAAACTGGGCCTAGCGCGCTCACGGTGCGGTTTACGGCAAACTCGATTGTAGATCCGAACAGGGCCTTTACTTGAGTATCATCCGCATGGACGTTCGCGTCTCCGTACCGGATCAGGTAGGAGCCGAGGCCATCCCTGACGATCTCACTCAAGCCTAGGTTTCCTGCTAGGCTGTACAGTTTATCGCCAGCACAAGGTGATTTATTAATGCTCTTCTGTGGATCTTTATCTGAATACGCCGGAAGGTTGCCGTTCTCTTTTTGAAACTCAGCGCTGTGCAGAACTAACGTTGTAGTAAACGATCGCTTTCTCTCCCCCCCAACGTCTAGGCTTTCGCCAAGCGTAAAATTTGTGTTCGGTGCTGAAAGCGGGCTAATGAACGAAAGTGACGGTGTCACATGAAGGGTGTCGATCACCTGTAGATTCAGCAGGGCAGTAATGACGTAATCTCTGCCCTTCATCTGTGTTCTACTGGCGTGACCGAGTTCACAGGCTATTTGCCGTACAATATCCTCAACCTTGGGCGCTAATATCGCACCCTCTGGCGCCCTGTCGTAGAGCCGCGGAACGCCGGCGCATCCGCTTACCAAGATCAAGGCACCGCAGTTCAGTCCCAACAATTTCATGCCGTTCATTGCACGCCCCCCAGCGTCTATTCCAGTGCAAGACAGGAATGTCTAACCTATCGACGATTGGGGCAAACGCAACAAGTGTTGCCCATTTGAAGGATACAGAGAAACAGAAATTTGGCGTGAAAAATAATCGCCGCTTTCAGAGGCCCTTAGCGTCCGCGTTGGGGGTAACAGTAGCCGTTCGACCTTCCCGAATAGGAACCCATAGCAGGACAGTCGCCGGGGCGATCATGGTGAGAGCCGTCCAAGGCACCCCGTTTCCCAAAATCTGTTCCCGATTGCTCTTTCCCGAAATGGCCTGTCGGAGACGGAGAAACGGGAAAGATCACGTTTAACGGATGGCCGGTCTCGGGAGCAGGAATCGCCATCCCCAACGTCTGATTGTGGGCGTTTGCGGACCGGTCGCTTTCGGGCGTGCTCGTGTCGATCGAGAATGTCGCGCTCGTTCCCACCGTCGAGAAAGCACACAAAACGTTGTAGCACTTTTACGAGCCCGCCACCAAGGTCGAGCAAATCGCTACCTTACCCGCTGCATCGCCACCTAACAAAAGCGATCATCGCCTTCATGAACCGCATTCCGGTTCAACGACTGGCTTGGCCATTCGCCCTATGTGCCGTTGGGAGCGCATTCCCGCGCAAGCCGGAAGGTTGCGAGGCGGGCCACGGCTACCGGCTACCGGCTACCGGCTACCGGCTACCGGCTACTCGTCGGTAGCGCCACTTGCCCAGCAAGAGCCGAAATAAAAAAACTGCGACAACGCAATCCGACCACTAAGCCTTCAAACTAACCCACTGAAATATATGAGATGCTCGCATTAGCGCCGCAAACTAACATACATCATCAATTTATCAGTGGTTAACACCTTCTAATTACCAAGTTGGTGTGAAATTCAAACCATGAGATACAGGATGAATATCAATCTTGTATTCTCAGTAGCAGAGCAGCATATCTGCGATGCTCTGTAACAAATAGATATTAGGTTAGACCCCAAGCCGAGGAGGCTTCTATCATGCGTGCAACGATTAAGATGAAACTGGGGGCAACGTTCGCCATCCTTATTGTGATGCTCATCGTCGTTGTCATCGTGGGGATCACGCGGATGGGGTCGCTCAATGATTCGTTGAACACCATCGTATCAGTGAATTCGAAGCGACTGGATGCGGTCCAGACGATCGCAGCAGAAAGCAGCGGAATGCAGGCAGCGCAAATGGCCCTAATTGCCAATACTGATATGGCGGTCATGAAAGGTTATGATGATAAGATCCGGATCAGCCAATCCACTATTACAAAATCTATGGAGACCGGGGAAAAGCTTGCGAGGACCGAAAAGGGAAAAGAGCTCTGGCGTGCCATCAGATCTGACTACACTGCATTGCTACCTGTATTTAACAGGATCAGGGAACTAGGCCTTGCGAACGACTCACGCGCATCGTCATTATCGATCAATGAGCAACCAAAGCTTTTGGATGCACTGGACCGACATATCGACGAGCAGGTTGAGTTCCAGCGGGACCAGCTGCGTCAGATTTCCGAGGAGACGGATGTCTTATATGCTGAGAGCCGTATGGTCCTGCTCCTGGTAGCCGGCCTTGCAGTGGCGCTGTCGATCATTGGGGCCGTGTGGATTGCTCTGACGGTATCGCGTGGCCTAGGGCGCGCGCGTGAAGCGATCAGTGCCGTGGCGATTGGTGATCTCGATCATGAAATCACCGTCACGAGTAACGATGAGATCAAGGATCTGGTCGATACGGTCAATCGCATGACGGTGAACCTCCGCACCTCTGCGAACCTGGCCGATACCATCGCTCGCGGCGACCTGACGGTTGATCATCAGCCGCTGTCTGAGAAGGACAAGCTGGGCCATTCGCTGGTTTCGATGGTCGCCCGCCTTCGCGGCGTCGTCGGCAACGCCACCATTGCAGCACAGAATGTCGCCGCTGGTACCCAGCAATTGTCCTCGACCGCTGACCAGGTGTCGCAAGGCGCGACCGAACAAGCGGCCGCTGCTGAGGAAGCGTCCGCGTCGATGGAGCAGATGAGCGCCAACATCAAACAAAACGCCGACAATGCTGCTCAGACTGAAAAGATTGCACGTCAGTCGTCGAAGGATGCCGAGGCGAGCGGTGTAGCGGTGAACAACGCGGTTGGCGCGATGCGCAGCATCGCCGAGAAGATCGGGATCGTGCAGGAGATCGCCCGCCAGACGGATCTGTTGGCGCTCAACGCTGCGGTCGAGGCCGCACGGGCGGGCGAACATGGCAAGGGTTTTGCCGTAGTGGCGTCAGAAGTGCGCAAGCTTGCAGAACGTAGCCAGACTGCGGCTGCTGAGATCAGCGCAGTGTCGAGCGACACGGTCGTAGCAGCGGCCCAGGCAGGGGAAATGCTGTCGAAGCTCGTGCCGGACATTCGCCGGACCGCGGAACTGGTATCTGAAATCAGCGCTGCATGCCGCGAGCAGGACATCGGATCGAGTCAGATCAACGAAGCGATCCAGCAGCTCGACAAGGTCACCCAGCAAAACGCATCGGCATCCGAACAGATCTCCTCCACATCCGAGGAACTGGCCGGTCAGGCCGAGGAGCTGCAGCAGGGCATCGCCTTCTTCCAGATCGATACCAGCGAGACGCGGGGCAGGTCTGTTGCCCACGCAGATGCCCGCAAGCCGACACCGGTGAAAAAATCGACTGCGCCTCGCAAGGCCAAGTCGAAGGCTAAATTTGGCTCCGTTGCCGACCAGCAGTCACGGGCACGTGGCTTTGCTATGGACCTGATGCACGGTGGTCCGGACAGCGAAGACACTGAGTTTGGCCGCGCCGCGTAACGTAGGGGATGCGGTAGCCGGTGCAGAAATGTCGGGTGGAATGTGCAGGCGGACGACCGCAATTTCAGGGAGTAAAACTCTCGGATCCCGGCGGACATCTCGCGAGATTTTCCGTCAACGCGAAGCATTTTTGATGTCCGGCGCCCTGAATGTTCCGCCGGGCTGACCGAAACACGGGGCCGAAGCCATTTCGATAGAAAGCCCGTTCACCCCCGTGGGCCTACCGGCGACGGCTCCGCACGTCAGCTGTGTCGGTCATGAACTGGAAAATTGGGGTTGCGAGTTTTGCGATGGCACTGACTGAGAAGCTCGGCGCCATCGGCAAACAGAAGCAATTGTCTGTAACAGCAGTAGATAACACGCATCGATCAACTGCGAATGTTCACTTATCGTCAGTGATTGAATCGGAGATATGATGACTGACAATCTAAACCTCACCGAGCTCAGCGGCATACTGAAAAATGCTTTTAAGGTTATTGATATCCAAAGGCTGCAAATCGAGGCCTACACTGAATCTGTTAGACAGGTAACTCAGCAGCTTACAGCGCTACACGCCGATACGAAGATTACTAAAATAGCCGTATCCGTCCTGTTGAAGGAGGTTTCACATGGCGACAAAAATGAACTAGATCGCCTCTTGGCTCTTAGTGTTGCACGAACTGAAGAGAGAAGCGGTGAGCTTGGTGAGACCGTTAGAGCGGCCGTACTAGCCAGTATAGACGAGCTCATAATTTTAGCAGAAAGTGAGTAAATGTAATCCACATCGGCCTGCGCGCGGACCGGGCTTGTTTCGACCTGGTAACGACCGAGGATGAGACGCGCGGGACCGACCTGCGGCGTATCGCCCGCCTCGATATATTGCGGGTCAGCCACAGCCATTTCCAGGCCCCCAGTCAGCGCGAGCCAGAGCTGGAAACCGGATAAGCCCTTGGTACTACCCGCGCTCAGTTCCTTGCCGTGGCAGACGCCGCGCCTCCCCCTCGGTGAAGACGGTGACGGTGGCGATCCCCGAATGCGGATGCACATCGAACGGGCTCTTGCTGGCGTCCTCGATCGTGAAGATATCGAGGAAGAGGAACGGTTGCAGGTGCTCTCCTCGCCATTCGGCCGAAAGCCGGCTTCATGCCCCTGTCGGAAAACACACCAGACCGTCCGAAAACTCTGGGATGGCCGTGCTTTTAGACGCGCGGCTGGCCTGGAGGCCGCGTGAGGTAGGATTTGTGGATTGGACCGCTCGTCGGCGGGTCAAATCCCTCACATTGGCTGTCGTCGGCGCGATATTCTCTTGAGAAGAAGATGTCCGGCCTTTTCAGGCCTGGACGGCGCGTAGCAGGGCCATTCCAGAGTTTTCGGACGGTCTGACGTGATAGGCGACACCCCCGGCTTGGGCATTCGCCGAACCAACCTTGCCTTAGCCCATAACGGTCGACAAACCCTGTCGCTTTGCCAGAGTGTGCGACAACAGGGTATTAGGGGTTTGTCGTACGTGCTGCTCAGATACATGGGGGTGTTATCGGCCGCCGACCACAGACGGTCGATCTGCAGCGCGACGCGCTTGTCGCAGCCGGTGTCGGGGGCTCCTGTTTGCTTATGTGGAAAATCTGCGGACCAGTCGTGGCGAACGCGCTCTGATTTTGCACCATCCAAACTTCGGCAGGCAAAAGCGAACATGAGTCGATATGCGCGTGGCAGTGATCAACGGGCTATCTTCGCCAAATGCTCTCGCACCCATATCATCGCCTGATCCGATTGGGTTCGCTCGTGCCAAACGAGAATTTTGGTGAAACCGGGCACAGCAACCGGAGGTTCGATGAGGAAGAGGCCGCTTTCTTTTTCTACCAGGCGTGAAGGAAGTAGTGCGCAGCAATCGGTGCTTCTTACCAAATCTAGCAGGACCGTAAAGTTCGGAACAGATACCACTACTCGTCGACTGCGACCAACTGCTTGCAGCGCGACATCCATCGCGCCGCGGAATTGAGTGCCGTCATGTGACATGATGGCATGATCAAAGCGACAGAAGGTGTCGAGGTCCAGTGATCGGTGCGCAGCAGGATGGTCAGCGCGCAGGGCGCAAACATAGCGTTCACTGAACAACGTTCGCGATCGCAGTGAGGCTGCCGCTGTATCGGGAACTATGAGGGCCATATCCAGTGCCCCCCGCTCCATTTGACCGGCGAGATCCTGTACGTTCGCTGGGCGCACTGAGACCCGTATGCCCGGTGCCTCCACGCGCAAAAACGCCAAGAATGGTAGAATTTGGACCCGTTGCGCATAGTCGGTCGCAGCGATGCTAACCGTCAGTTCGGCACTGGTGGGATCGAATGCGGCGGGATGCAGCAGCGCTCCGATGTCGCGCAGAGCGGCTTTCAAAGGTCCCGCCAGCGCTTCCGCTCGAGCAGTAGGGATGATGCCTCGTTGAGATCGAACAAACAGTGGATCGTCGAACGCGTCCCGCAGCCTGCCAAGCATGCCGCTGACGGTCGGTTGGGTCAGGGACAAACGCGCAGCAGTCTGCGTTACGGAGCGGGTCTCCAGCAGGCTATCGAGCGCCTTGAGCAGGTTTAGGTCAAGCGTTCTCATATCGGTCATGCCGATGTCTGATATAGAACATCGTGATTTTTCCTATATGTTGAGACCGTCTATCTCCCGATCGATCGAGGAGATCATCATGAGTGACATCATCTGGCCTGCGGGCTACGTTCCTGGTTTCACTGACAATTTCTGTTCAAATGAAATGATCGTGGCAGGCCTTGCCACGGTTGATATCTGGCCGCTTCTGAACGAGCCCGAACGCTGGCCGACCTATTACAAAAACTCCGCAGACGTACGCTTTTACGATGGAAAGGGCCCAGAGCTCGAGCCCGGCCTGTGCTTCTTCTTCAGCACCTTCGGTTTCCCGGTCAATTCCCGGGTTGTCGAGCATGTGCCGCCTGTCGAGGGGCAGCCAGCCCGTGTTGCTTGGCATGGCTGGTCAGGCGAAGGCGACGACCGGCTCGATGTACACCATGCCTGGCTAATCGAAGACCTATCGGGTGGTCGAGTACGAATCCTGACCCAGGAGACACAGAACGGCGCACCTGCCAAGGAAATGGCTAAGGCAGTACCTAATCCTATGATCAACGGCCATCAGGAATGGCTGGACGGCCTGATTGTTTCCGCACGCGCTGCGATGGTTTAGCCTATACGGCATACTTTATTGACGCCCATCAAAGACTTGCCTGGCTGCGTTCACGACGCCCTGCTGCTCGAATGCCCAGGCGGTCAGAGGCTGCATGGCTTTGCCAAGTGAGAACCCGAGCGCGGTGAGTGTGTATTCAACTGACGGAGGGTTTGTCGGAAAAACCTCGCGGATCACCAGGCCATCCCGTTCCAGGTGCCGCAATGTGACAGTCAGCATCCGCTGCGAGATGCCTGGCACCTGGCGCTTCAGTGCGTTGAAGCGGCTTGGCCCGGCTTCCAATTGCAAAACGACCAGTACGCTCCATGCGTCGCCGAGCCGATCGAGGATGTCCCGCACAGGGCAAGTGCCCTCCCACATCGGGGCGGAGTTCGTCTGTACGACCGAGGGCATTTCCTCTCCTCGAAGGGGCGAGGTTTCAGGACTGTCCAACATTAGCGGTTTCCCTCATGTGCCTTAGGCATCGTAACGTGCGTCCTTCCCGGCTCTAACAAATCCGGGCAGGCAGTTCCGATCAGTAACTTAGTGCTGAAGGAACATTAGCATGATCGTCGTCACGGGTGGAAACGGACAGTTGGGAAGGGCGGTCGTCGCAGCCCTGCGTAAGCGCGTCGACCCTGCGAGCTTTGTGGTCAGCGTTCGCGATGCTGACAAAGCTTCAGACCTTGCGGCGGACGGCATCGCCATCCGGGGCGACGCCGATTATTCCGACAGCGACACAATGGCACGGGCGTTCGACGGCGCTCGCACCGCCTTGATCATTTCGGGCAATGCGCCGGTTGAAGTGCGAAAGCAGCAGCAGCGCAACGCCATCGATGGCGCCAGGCGCGCCGGCGTGCAGCGCATCGTCTATACGAGTGTATTGGATGCCGCAGCGCCGACTTCGCCTTTTTCGTTCACGGACGTCCACCGCGACACAGAAGCCTATCTGGCCGACAGCGGACTCTCCCACACCATTGCCCGCCATACCGCTTACGCCGAGTTGAACCTGCTGTTCGCGAAGGGTGCCCTTGCAACCGGCAAGCTTTCGATGCCGACGGGCGACGGCCGCGTGGCATTTGCGACCCGCACCGATCTCGCCAATGCGCTGTCCACTCTCCTCGCGACGGATAATCATGCGGAGCGGATCTACAAGCTCACCGGACCTGTCGCCTACTCCTACGCCGAAGTCGCGGCGGTTTTGTCGGAAGCGGTCGGTCGCATGATCCCGCACGACGATTGTTCGCCCGAGGCATATGCTGCCGGATTGTCAGCTGCCGGGCTCCCACCCTTCCTAGTGGAGGGAATGGTTGGCATGGCCGAGGCCGTTCGGCAGGGTCTGTATGCCGACGTGTCCCAGGATATTCAGCTTCTCACGGGGCTGCCCGCGGATGACGGCCTGACAATCCTGCGGCGGGTGGCTCCCACGTTGGTCCAGACAGCGTAACGCATCCGCCAGTAAACCTCCTGGGGCATATGGCATGCAACAGGAGGGGAACTGAAGTCGTCCCGATATCGTCAAGGGCTGCATACGTCATGAACGCTCCGACAACGAACCATGAGGATGGTCGAGGGTCAGATTCTATCCTCCACTATTTCTATGATCCCCTGTGCGGCTGGTGTTACGCCTCCGAGTCACTCATCGAGGTTGCCCGCCACATCCCCGGCCTGCGCATCGAACTTCACGCTGGCGGCCTGATCCCGAACCCGGTCCGGTTGCCCGAAGCCAAACGCAAGCAGGTGCGGGTGGCTGACGGACGCATTCACGATCTTACAGGTCAGGAATTTGGCCCGGCCTATCTCGACGTCCTGCTCGACCACCCAAACTCGATCTGGCACTCGCCGCCAACGATCGGAGCGGTGTTGGCGGCCGAGGCGATGGTGGAGGGCCAGGGTTTCGCGATGATCGCTGCAATTCAAAGGGCTCATTACGTGGATGGCCGGCGTGTCGTGGATGCAAACGTTCTCGCGGATATCGCTAAGAGCATCGGGCTGAACGAAAGCGAGTTCCGCACCCAATACGGGTTGGCAGCAGTCGCTGAACATATCGAAGATTCCCAGAAGATGATGCACTGGTTCGGATTGCACGGCTTTCCGACATTCCTGCTGGAGCGTGCGGGCCGGTTCGGTCGACTTGAGCACGAGCCGCTCTATGGCAAACCCGATGAGTTCAAGATCCTGGTGTCCTCGTTCCTGCGTTGAGCCGTTGAATCCCAGGAATGGGATGCACAACGGTCACCGTCGGATTTTGATCAGGAAGTCGACATGCTGGCTTAGATGCCGCCCACTGGGCCGGCTCCAGGGAATGCGGTTCACGGGCTTCTTTGCGACTGATGCGAGGGTGTCGGACCTGGGAGCTAATGAAGAGCTCAGCTATCATTTTGGTGAGGCTCACGACCGTCGACGATCGCTGGGCAGGCGTTTAATGGATTGTCATGAATTACCCAAAAAACTCATCCGGATCCGTTTTGGACGCTATCGGCAACACGCCAGTGGTGGAATTGCGCCACGTCGTCCCGGAGGGCGCCGGCCGCGTGTTCGTCAAACTCGAATACCTTAATCCGACCGGATCCTACAAAGATCGCATGGCGCGGACGATCATTGAGGCAGCGGAGCGTCGTGGCGATCTCAAGGCGGGGATGACCGTCGTCGAAGCGAGCGGCGGTAGCACTGGGTCGTCGCTGGCCTTTGTCTGCGCTGCGCGTGGACATCGTTTCCACGTCATTTCCTCGAATGCATTTGCGCGGGAAAAGTTGGCCACGATCGCGGCGTTTGGTGGGAAAGTCGAACTGATTGATAGCCCCAGCGGGCAAATTACCGCGGATCTTATACCTAGCATGATCGCGCGTGCGCGCGAATTGGGGGAGCGGGACGACTACCTGTTCACAGACCAGTTCAGCAACACGGATTCCCTGGAAGGATACCGAGACATCGGTCACGAGCTGTTGTCGCAGATGCCTGATGGGATCGACGCGTTCTGCGGCGCCGTGGGGATTGGTGGAATGCTGATCGGCACTGGACAGGTCCTCAAGGGTGCCGCCAGCCGCACGAGAGTTGTGCTTCTGGAGCCGGCCTCATCACCTGTCATGACCGAAGGCACGGCCGGTCCGCACCATGTCGAAGGTATCGGGATCGGGTTCATGCCGCCGTTGCTGCGCACGTATCCGGTGTACGATGAATCGCGAGCTATTGACGAGGATGACGCTCGGATGATGTGTCGTCGCCTCGCTCGAGAGGAAGGTATCTTCGCTGGAACGTCGACGGGCCTCAACGTCGTGGCGGCAGTCAGAATTGCTCAAGAACTTGGCGCAGGAACGACGACCGTCACGGTCGCTTGCGACACCGGGCTCAAATATCTTGCTGGGCCACTGTACCATGACGGAGCGGAAGCAAGCGATCGATCGTGAGCATTGTACGATCATAACTGTCCGACAGGCGTCCGGCGATCGCTTGTCAAACGGAAATCACTATTGGCTCAGGTTCACGCTTTTTGGTCGTATTTAGCGCGTTCGCGATCGATTTCGGTAAGGTTGCTCCGTGCCCACAGACCCATTGCCGCGACTGGTTCGGAGAGCGATTTTCCCAGATCCGTCAACGCATATTCCACTTGGGGTGGAACGGTTGGATGCACGGTCCGGCTCACCATGCCATCCCGCTCGAGGTTCTTTAACGTCCGGGTCAGCATCTGCTGCGATATGCCCGCGATCGCGCGTTTGATCTCATTGAAGCGATGCGGGCGCGTCTGAAGCGTCATTATGATGAGCACGGTCCACTTGTCGCCGATCCGCGCAAGGATGCCACTGATGCGTTGGCAGTCGCGATGATCAACGGGCAACACGGTCTCACTCATGTGACCTGGTCCTAAAAATATGCGTTCTTGGCGGGAAGATTGTGGTCACATAACTGGTGCAGGTCAATAATTCAGACCTGAGGTTGCCATGAAGATCCTGCATCTCGATACGAGCATCAACGGCGCAAACTCGGCAAGCCGTCGCATCTCCGCCGAGGTTGTCCGCAATCTCGTCGCTAGCGGCGACGTCGACGTGATCCACCGTGACCTGGCCGAAACGCCGCTGCCGCATCTGACACTTGCGGAGTTCGCAACAGAGGTTTCGCAGGTGGCACTGGCAGAGTTTCAGGCGGCAGATGTCGTCGTAATCGGAACCGGCATGTATAACTTCACCGTGCCTAGCCAGTTGAAGGCATGGATCGACCGGATCCTCATTGCCGGTCAGACTTTCCGGTACACCGCGGCAGGCCCACAGGGTCTTGCCGGAGGTAAGCGCATCATCATCGCCCTGGCGAGAGGCGGCTTCTATGCCCCGGGTTCGCCCGCTGCCGCTCTGGAGCACGCTGAGACCTATCTGCGCGGCGTCTTCGCCTTCATCGGCGTCGACCACGTCGAGTTTGTAAACGCTGACGGCACCGCCATCCCCACGGAGCGCGACGCATCGATCCAGCAGGCTGAGCAGCACGCTGCTGCGCTCGCTGCGTAACTGGTCTCATTCGGGAATATAGGCATGTCTCATCGTAATCCTGCGCGCGGAGTGCGCGTCACGCTTGGCGCTCTGCGGGGCCTGCTAGCGTTCGTGTTCACCGCTGCCGGTGTCGCCAAGCTCGCCGGGCTCCCGTTCATGGTTGAGGTGTTCGATCACGCTGGTCTGGGCCAGTGGTTTCGATACCTGACAGGGTCGATCGAGGTTGGTAGCGCCGTCCTGCTCCTGACCCGGCGGCTCGTCGGCATCGGCGCTCTGGTTCTGTCCTGCACCATGGCCGGGGCGATCATCGCCCACCTGACCCGAGTTCCCGGATCACCGGTGCCTGCGATCGTATTACTCATACTTTCAGCAACATTGGCCTTCGCCTTCCGCCAGCGTACGCTCGCCCTGCTCTCGCCCCTTCCATCGGCGCAGGTGCTATGATGACGCCCGTCACAAGCAGCCTGAGAAAGATCGTTCATCGCACGCGTGGGAAGGCGCACGGCCCGATTACCCGACTGATGAGCCCAAGTGATCTTGGCGAAGCTCTGAAGCCGTTCGTATTCCTCGACATCTTCGACCTCGCTGACTCCAGCAAGGCCGCTTTCGGACTGCACCCGCATTCCGGAATCGCTACCGTTACCGTCTTCACCGACGGTGACGCCAGCTTCGACGACGGCGAAGGCCATCGCGGTATTATAGGCTACGGTGGAGTAGAATGGATGCGTGCCGGTAGCGGTGTGTGGCATGGGCAGGAGCTGGGAGCGGGTACGACACCCGGGATCAAAGGCTTTCAGCTATGGCTGTCGCTGGATCCCGACCTCGAGTTGAGTACGCCGGACAGCCAGTACATTGAGGCACATCAAACCCCCGAGGCGGGACCCGCGCACCTGATCGTTGGGCAATACGCTAGCGAACAGAGCCCGGTACGGGCGCCGGCTGGCATCAACTATCTACTGGTCCGTCTCAGGGCGGGCGAGACGTGGCATTACAAGACGCCAGTCGGTCACAGCGTAGGCTGGCTTGCGATTGCCGAAGGCGAAGTCACCCTTGATGCCACCGCAGCCGCCGGAGAAATGGTCGTGCTCGACCGCAACGATGGCGAAATCGATGTGCGAGCAAGCGGTTTCGGCGATGCGGTGTTCGTTCTTGGCACTGCGAAGCCCCATCTGCACCCACTCCACCTCGGCAGTCATTCGGTGCACACCTCACCTACAGCGCTTCAGCAAGGTGAAACACGTATCGCTGCATTGCGCGTGAAGCTTATCGAGCGGGAACGCACTCGTGCCGCAACGAATAACGGATCTGTACCGGTGATGCGATAAACAGCTGCCCCACCAGAGGCTCCGCTGCCTCCCGCTCGTAATGTTCGGGATGTGGCCTTGTCATTCAGCGACGTCGCTAATGTGCTGACTTTTGGATATCTCGTAATCTTCCGCATATTTTGACAGTAGAGTAGTTGGATGTAGCGGTGTTAAGAACGCCTCATAGGTTGCAGCATTCCTGATCCCAGCCAACCAAAATAATGCGCCTCAATCAAAGGACTACTACGCTGGTTTTAAGATGGATGCCTTGACTGCAGACCGAAATTCATTCCGCACAAAGGACAAACAAACACTTAGTATAAGGGTAATTGTAACAAGTTCTCCGAAATCTTCCACTAGTCCCATCCACCTGTCCGCCCATAGAATTTCCCAGCTGACTAGCTTTGCGTGTACGGCGTCGACGCCGACACCAAACCCACCGAGAACTAAAATGCCGGCCCAGACTGTGATTATTTGCTGCCTCTCAACCTTATTGGCGTTACGGAAACCCGCCCATGTCAAAGCCATGCAGAGAGCAGCAAGCAATAATGAGTACAACAGTTCACCATAATTTTGGTGCCCATGGACGATAATTGGCCCTAGATACTCATGAAATCCAAGCATGTTATCCAGAACAAGAATTGCCATAATTATTGACAGCGGGACCAGGTTCGGTCTTTTCCTGAATATCGATAGAGATATTATCAGACCGGACGCTATGGTGAACTTAACATATTCGTAAATCTCAGATATGCTATTGTCTCGATCGATCCTTGCCCAATTCGCTGACGCTGGCGCTTCGTCCATAATCGCGACGCCAGTGATAACTAGGTGCAGGACGAGAAACATTGCATCGATTGCCAGCAAACACCAAACCATCCGTGATCGAACTAGCCGACTACCGGCAGCACGCGCTACCTCGAGAAAAACAGGGATATTTACAGCAATTTGCATCGGCATTGCTCGCACACGGTCAGACATGCCGGACATTGCAACATTTTTGTAATAAAGCCAGCGCGTTCATAACTGACCCCTGATCGGTCAGTTTTTCCTGCAAGGACTGTCTAGCGAATGGCAGCTTTCGGTTTGCGGATCACCAGCCGAATTGCCAAATCTGAACGCCTTTGCCCGTCTCACCTTTCCCGAAGGAAACCGCAATCGAGGCGGCAGAACCGGTAGGGGAAGGCGCTCCTGCCTCAACTGGCCACTTTCCCAAAGACCTGTTTCCGATTGGCATTCGCTGGAACAGCCGAACGATGACGGAGAAACGGAATGCGGCGACGTCGCAGAGGTGCCGAGTTCAGGTTATGTGTACCGATAGTCGTATTGGCTCACGCGACCAAAGCGTCACTGCGTTCGTTATGGCCGCTCGGGCAGACTTCATGGCCCTATGTTGAAAGAGCAACACAATGTCGGACCTCAACCTACACGACTTGTCAAAAAAGATGGCAAAGTTGGACTTCACGATGATGGCCACTCGCTCACCTAACGGGAC
>Ga0265797_10001094_pt1 | contig 48593 bp, 36 predicted proteins | sample P2T30metagenome_FD_192433 | JGI IMG/M metagenome (GOLD analysis project Ga0265797, IMG submission 192433) | Plant litter microbial communities from East Loma Ridge, Irvine, California - P2 T30 | ecosystem: Environmental > Terrestrial > Plant litter > Unclassified | place: USA: California...
GCCGGCGTGGCACCGGTACCACGGGTCTTGCCGGCTTTCGCGGTCAGCTCGAGTTCATTGGTCACGCGCCAGCGGCCGGACAGATCGAAGAACTGCGTCTTGGCATACGCGCCTTCGCGGTTGATGTTGTCGACGATACCGTAGCGCAGCGGCGCGGCGGCGGTGCCGCGGTTGGCCCATGACGCCGAGGTCAGCGTGCCGTTGCGTACCGTGTATGCATCCGGCGCGACGTCGCCGCCGATCACGCCCGAACCCAGCATGTCGGTCATGTAGTTGCGGTTGTAGTTCGACGCTTCCAGGCGCGAAGTGAAATAGGTCGCATCGAGCGAAAAGTCACGGCTCGGCTTCCACTGCGCGTCGATCAGGCCGCCCTTGCGGTGGCGCTCCTGCTCGAACAGCGAAGAACCGATCAGGCGCGGATACCAGACGTTGGCCAGGTCCGGATGGGCGGTGGCGATCTTGCTGGCCGGGGCGATCTGCGACCACTGCAGCAGTTCCTGGCCGTCGCGGCGCAGGCTGCGTTTTTCCGAAAAGCCCTGCAGCAGCACGCCGAAGGTGTTCGACGCGTTCTTCCAGTTGACCAGGGCGCTGAATTGCGGGTCGGTCTTCTTGGCCAGGTCCGAGTGCACGGCCTGCGCCGAGGCCTCGAACGAGAACGGCTGGCGGAAGTCGAGCGGCTTGCGCGTGATGATGTCGACGGTGCCGGCGACGCCGCCTTCGATCAGGTCGGCGGTCGGGGTCTTGTGGACGATGACCTGGCCGACGATCTCGGACGGCAGCAGCGAATAACTGGCGCTGCGGCCGACGGCGCCGCCGATCTGGTCGAGCACGAACCAGTCGCCGGACGACAGCGCGTGGCCGTTGATGGTGGTCTGGGTCAGGCTGGGCGCGGTGCCGCGCAGGCTGACGCGGTCGTTTTCGTCGAAGCCGCCGGAACCCGCCGCCGAGGAGCTGATGTTCACGCCCGGCAGGCGCTGCAGCGAGTCGGCCACGTTCTTGTCGGGCATCTTGCCCACGTCTTCGGCGGTGATGACTTCGATGTTGGCGGGCGCGTTGCGCTTGACCGCCAGCGACTGCTGCAGGGAAGCCCGGATGCCCGAGACGACGACCGTGTTGGACACCGTATCGTCCGGCGCGGCCTGCTGCGCCGACGCAGCATTGGCTGCGCCCAGCACCAGCAGCGCGACGGCATACGCCGCCGGCGTCAGTCTGGTGTGAAGATGTGCTTGCTGACGCGTGCCGGCTGCCGGCTTCGGATCTTTCATTGCTTTCCCCTTGGTTGGCTTCTTTGGTGATCGTCTTGTGGATGCGCTACCGTTTGCCTGTTCAATATACAAGGGGTTGATACCAGATCACTACCAATTTCTTGGTTTTTTCGTATTCATTTTCGTCAATGTTGCACCGCAATGGGAACGTTTCCACAACTGGTATGCTCGGGGATGGTGAGGGGCAGGCATACAAGGGGCTGCCGGCCCGGCTGGTCTAACATTGGTATTAGAGGTATGCAGTCTGGGCGGATTTGCTTGCTGTGGTAAAACAGCAAATGGTCGGCGTCTGGTCTGGTTCTTACGACAGCCTGGCAGGTGCTCACCGCCGGCCTCACTTTCGATGATGCTGGGGCTGATGCAGAATGGCCTTACATCTGATGCAAGGAAGTACTATGCGAACCACGGTAACGATCGACGAGTTGTACGCAAAAGCGCTCGATATGGCCGATCCCGGCATGGACAAGGCGGACTTGTTCCGGGAAGCCATCAAGACGTTCGTACGGGTGCAGGCAGCCAAGCGCCTTGCAGCGCTCGGCGGTGCGGCCCCGGACATGCCCGAGGTGCCACGTCGAAACGTCAGTCCGACATGATGAGTGGCGTTCTCGTCGACACTTCAGTGTGGATCGATCATTTTCGACATCGAAATGACACCCTTGTCAGTCTATTGACGCTGGATTGGCACTCACTCATCCGATGGTCGTGACTGAACTGGCATGTGGAACGCCGCCGGTGCCCGTTCACGTACCTTGGCGGATATCGCTATGCTGCCCCACACGCGACAGACCAGTCTGGATGAAGTCAGAAACTTGATCGAGCGCGAACACTTGTATGGTCCTGGTTGCGGCCTGGTTGATCTTACCCTGCTGGCATCTACACTACTGACGCCAGGATCTCAGCTCTGGACACACGATCACCGTTTGGCGAAACTGTCGGCGCGATTCAATATTGTCTATCCGGCGGCACGGCACTGAATCAGGGCCGAAACGCCGTCGAGCAGCCCCGCTTGCTGTACGGCAGCGCCAAACTCATTCCGTCGGCCGGCCTGCCGCCGGGACAACCTGGCCGTGCCTGGCCGCCAGCGTCTGCTCCAGCTTCGTATCGCGTCCGTAGATATCGGCGGCAAAGCGCGCGCTGCCGTCGCTGTCGACGATCGCCGTGGCATAGAAAATCACCACCGGAATCGTGCGGGCCAGGTCGACGTGCCGGGTCGGCCCCGGCTGCAGCGCATCCTGGATGGCGTCGGCGCTCCACTGGCGCTGGCCGCCGAGCACGTACTGGGCCAGGGCGGCCGGATGCTCGACCCGGATGCAGCCGTGCGACAAATCGCGCCGGCTGCGCTGGAAGGCCTGACGCACCGGGGTCGAATGCAGGTAGATGTCCATCGGGTTGGGCATCGCGAATTTGATCGCGCCGAGCGCGTTCTTCGGCCCGGGACGCTGGCGCACGCGCGCCCGCCCAGCCTTGAGGTCGGCCATGCCGGCGCCGGCCGGCACCGTTTCCATCTCGTTCTGCGCGAGGTACTGCGGGTTGCGCGCGAGCTTGGGCAGGATTTCCTTTTCCAGGATGCTGCGCGGGACATTCCAGTACGGGTTGAACTCGAGGTAGCGCATCTGGCCGACGAACAGCGGGGTTTCCGTCTTGAGGGCGCTGCCGACCACGACCCGCATCTCCAGCGGCGCCTCAAGACTGCCATCCTCCATCGCCCACAGGCGGTAGGCCGGCAAGTCGACCATGATCAGCGGGCCACGGCCGACGTCCGGCAGCCAGCGCAGGCGCTCCAGCGTCAGTTCGAGCTGGCGCACGCGCCGCGCCGGCGTCACGTTGAGCGCATCGACCGTGCCGCGGCCCAGCATGCCGTCTTCGTCCAGCCCGTGGCGCGCCTGGAAGTGGCGGACGCCCTCTTCCATCGCATCGCTGTAGATGCCATCCGGCGGCGGTGGCGTGTCTGCCGGCAGGTCTTTCAACAACACCAGGCGCTGGAACAGCGCCGCCGCGTCCGGGTAGGCGGCGCCGGGTTTTACTTTGGCTGCCGGTTTTGGCAGCGCGGGATACGGCTGCCCCGCCAGCTCGCGGTAGGCAGCCAGCTTCGCCTTGACCTGCCCGTAGAACTGCAACTGCGGCTCGGCGGCCTGCACCGCGGCGCGCAGCTTGCCGCCGGCCAGTCCGGCGCGCAGGCGCTCGACCGGGTCGTACTGTTTCAGGCGCGCGTCCGGCAGACGGGTATGGAATTCGGAGCGCACGCGGCCCACGCGCAGGTCGGCCAGGTAGTGCAGCATGGCCGAGGTCAGCGCGACGTCGAAGCGGGCGTTGCCGGCCGCGCCGCCATCCAGTTGCCGCTGCAGCGCATCGGCACCGTAGTCGCGCGGATCCAGACCCTGCAGCCTGGCCTGGCGCAGCACCCACAGGGCGGCGGCTGCGGTCGACGGATTCCAGGCCGGCGCGTACTTGCGCGGCGCGTAGAAGCGGTCGAGCCAGCCGCGTTCATCGTAGGGGCCCGTGGGCTGGAGGGACGACTTCGCTGCCTGGATGGCCAGCGTGTGGATGGCGGCAGGGGCGGATTGGGCAAAGGCGGAACTGGGCGTGAGCGCCGCGGCTGCGCAGAGCGCGAGCGCGGCACGGAATCGATGGCTGAGCTTCATTGATACTTTCGGACTGCGGTAACCGTGCGTTACCGAGTCGCATCATATCCTGCCGGCATCGCGCTGCCCAGCGAGAACACGATTGAAAGCCGCGGCCAAACCACGGAAATAGGGGCGCAGTCTTATTGTGCAGCCTTGACGATTTTCCAGATCTCCCCGGTCAGCGTGATCATGTACAGCTCACCCTGCCCGTCCTGGCCGAATGAGCTGACCGAGCCGAGACGGGGCACGTTCCAGTCGCGCTGCTCGTAGACGGCGCCGCCGTAGCCATAAAAGCTGCGCAGGAAGCCGGCGCAATAATCCGAATAGACATAGCGTCCGGCCAGTTCCGGGATTGCCGTGCCGCGGTAGACAAAGCCACCGGTGACCGAGCACGGCGTGTCGGGCGCCGCCGTGTGGAAGTATTCGACAACCGGTAGCGTAAGGCCGGTGCGGTCGCAGTCCTGCGCCAGGTAGCAGGTAGTGCCTTCCATCCGGTGCCAGCCATAGTTGAGCCCGCCCTGCGAGGCAGGCACCAGGTCGATTTCTTCGACCGCGATCTGGCCGACATCGGCGATGTAGAGGCCGGCGCCGCCTGCCGCCACTCCATCAAAACTGAAGCGCCATGGGTTGCGCAGCCCGTAGGCCCAGATTTCAGGCCGCGCGCCCGCCTGGCCGACGTAAGGATTCGAAGGCGGAATGCGGTAGCGCTCGGCCGCACTGGCGGCGCTGACGTCCAGGCGCAGCAACTTGCCCAGCAGGGAGCCCAGGTTCTGGGCATTGCCCGGAGCGTCGTTCGCCACACCGCCATCCCCGGTCGAGAGATACAGGTAGCCGTCGGGACCGAAGGCGACCTGGCCGCCGTAATGGATCAGGGCATCCGGGTGTGGAATGCGCAGCAGGGTCAGACGGGATGCCGGGTCGGCCAGGCTGCGGCGGCGCGAGACCGTATAGCGCTCGAGCACGGCATCGTGATTGCGGGTGGTGCGATACACGTAGAAATTCCCATTGACGGCGTAGCCGGGATCGAAGGCGATCGACATCAGGCCGTCCACCGTGGTATCGATCCGGGCGCGGATGTCAAGGAAGGGCGCGGGATTCAGCACGCCATTGCGCATGACCAGGATGCGGCCCGCACGCTCGACGATGAACTGGCGCGTGTCGCCGGCGGGCGCGGTCAGGTACACCGGATCGGCCAGGCCGGCGACGACCCGCACCAGCGTCAGCCCCACGTTGTTGACGGCATAGGCGACGGCGGCAGCGGCGGTGTCGCCGGCGCCGATCCGGACTTCCTGGGCCGCCGCCGCGGCAATCCAGGTCTGGTCGCCGGCGACTACCGGTGCGGCGGCGATCGCATAGGTACCGGGCTGGAGCCTGGCGAGGGTTTCCGATTGCACTATGTCACGTGAAAAATTGTTGGGACCGGTGACCCGCACCGCCGCGGCCACGCCCGGCGGAAGCTGGCCGATCGTGACGGCCAGCGTGCCGACGGCCGGCGCGTGCATGCCGGGCTGTGACCCGACCGGCCCGGCGTTGGCGCCTGGCAAGCCAATAAGCAGGCTGACAAGCAGGCTGAAAACGAGGCTGAAAAGCAGAGACAGCGGGAACCGGCGCATCTGGTCGAGCAACATGGCGGCCTCATCAGATTTATCTCGATACTCATCCTGCATTGTGCGCGCCGCTGGAGCGCATGCGTAGGCGATGCGCGGAATATTGAGACAGGCCAATCGATTGCTGAATGGCTGAACTTCCGGTCGCATGCACGAACGGCATTAAGCAGCTTCCAGCCCGCCTCCGTGCAGCACCGCACCGAGATAGACGACATACCGACGTATCTTTCCCCTTCCAACAGCAGAAAAATGCGCCATGACGACCGATTTCGACCGCAGCGACAACCAGCACCGCCCACCCTTGGGCAAGACACAGGCGCCCACCGGCCAACCCCTGATCGTGACGCCGACCTTCGTCAGCCGCGTCGACGACACCGCCCGCGGCGCGCGGCCGCAGGACGCCGGCGCCTCCAAAAGCCGGCACGGCCACGAGGTCCACTTCCCGAACTGGCGCCCGCATGCGCTGGCGCTGGAAGGCGATCCCAACCTGGCGTTCGAGCATTGGGACGAATACTGGCGCAAGGTGCACGGGCCGAAGTTCGCCTGGGACGAGCCGGGCAGCTCGTCGGCGGCCGTGCTGCGCTACGACCAGGTGCACCGCGTGGCATCCGGCCCCTCTTCCTTCTTCCCACCGCCCTACCGCGCCATGGTCGCCGACGACGGCAAGCTGCCCTCCGATCCGGAAAAGCGCGTGCCGGCCTACCGGCGTCCGCGCTGGGACGGCTTCGCCTACATCGCCTACGCCGAGGAAGCGGACATCGAGCGCACCCTGGGCCAGGACAAGTTCGGCAAGCGCATCGTCGCCGACGAGCAGGTCGCCTTCCGCATGGTCACGCGCGAGATCACCCGCGAATACATCCTGATCCCGAGCGCGCGCCACCGCGACCCGGTCAGCCTGGTGATGATCCACATGCGCGCGCCGACGCTGTCGCGCGAGGTGTTTCAGCACCGGCTGCTGCGCGAGCACGCGGCGCTGGTGCAGGCGCAGCCGGCCACGCGCGAGTTCGTGCGCCGCTACGCCCAGCTGCACAACATCGGCTCGACCCAGAAAGACCCGGAAGGCAGCCGGATCGATGCGGTCTCGGTGCTGTCCTTCGCTTCGCTCAATGACGTCGAAGATTACCTCGTCAGCCCCGACTACGCCGCCATCGCCGCTTCGCTCGACGCGCTGCAGGGCGACGGCTCGGAGTGGTGGACAGCCATTAATTACAGTGTGATCAACCGCCTGGCGCCGGAAGTGGCGACGGCACTACCTTGAATCGGACATCCTCATGCAAAAATACACAGCGGCCATCGTCGGTGGCCTGGTCGCAGGCCTGGTGACCACCGCGGTCATGGTAACGGGCCGCAAGAGCGGCCTGCTCACCAAGACGCTCGACCGGGATGCGGTCGACTGGATCGACCGGGTGTCCGGCTCGCGCGCGGTCATCGGCGACGCCGGCACCAGTGCGGTGGAATTTGTCAATCACCTCGGCGCCTCGGCCGCGTTCGCGGCCGCGCTGCCGGCGCTGCGCGAAGCCGCCCCCAAGCTGTCGCCGGTGGCACTCGGCACGCTGTACGGGACGGCGCTGTATGCCGTGAATATCGGCGGCATCGCACCGGTCCTCGGGATCACCGAAGGCGAGATCGAAGCGGGGCCGCGCAAGGCGGGCGAGCGCTGGGCGATCCACGTGCTGCAGGCCGTCGTCAGCGCGGTGCTGGCCGAACGTCTGACCGACGATTGAGGGTAGGCTGAGCCTCTGCGGGCTCAGTCCCTGGCGACGGGCGCTTCCCAGCCCTGCGGCGTCAGCCGGACATACATCTTGTCCTTGCGGGTGCGTTCGCCGTCGACCGTGCGTCCCAGGACGGGGAAAGCTTCCTTGACCTGCGGCTGATTGGCCCAGGCGGCCACGTTCGACAGCTGGTAGGTGTAGATCACGCTGGATTCCTCATGGCCGCCGGCCTTGGCCGGCTCGGCCCAGCTCACTACCTTGTCCAGCGACTTGCGGCCCCAGCAGATGCGCTGCTGCTGTCCCGGGCCCGCGCGCAGCCAGGGTTTGGCGGCATCGAGCATGGTGTAGCGCCTGACCTTGACTGTTGTCCCGTTCGGCTTGCCGTCGACAAAAGTGCCGGGCAAGGCCATGTCCGCGCCCCTGGCCAGGCCGGCCGCCGCCAAAGCCGCCATCTGGCCGGCGACGCCGTCCGGGTACATCTTCTGCTGGCGCAGGTCGGTTTCATACACGTCGACCGGCCATTTGACCGGGTCCAGGCACATATCGCCTTTCTTGTCGAAATACTGCTTGACGGCTGCGCCGAAATTCTTGTCGTTGGCGGAGGTCTTGCTGTCGCAGGCGGACAGCGCGGCGGACAAGGTCACGCAGCAGACGAGAGAAAGGACGGTCTTGTTCATGGTGTCATTGTACCAAGACACGGCGGCATTCTGTTCTTGTAATGGTTTGCAACAAATTGAATTCGTGCATGGGTAAAGATGCATATAAGATTCAAACAAATATGTTGCAATATTATTACTACAAAGGGACAGCATCATGCGTCAGCCATGGACATCGGAACGAATAAGAACAGCAGTCATGGGCGCGGAACAGCAGCTCGAACAGGTCCTTTCCGTATCGGCGCTGCAGGATCCGCCGCGCAAGACGATTTCCGAGGCATCTTACCGGGTGGCCCATGACGCCGTCGTCAGCCTGGTGACCCTGTTTCGCGATCACGTCCTTGACGCCGCCGCGGCGACCCTGATAGCACGGGCGTATGCAAAATGCGTTGCCGGCACCGTCACCTCGCCCAACGTGGCGTGCATCCGGCAGGTGCTCGACGTCGTGCGCATGATGCGCGAACGGCATCTGCCGGCCTAGCCGACGGACTCGCCGCATGGCTATCCGCTGCGGCGCCGGGCTGCGCCGCAATCCTCTGCGGCGCCTGGCTGCGCCGCTATCCGGTATCGTGCCGGGAAAAGAACAAGCTTTCCAGGCGAACCACCATGAACCGAAAAGCACATCCGGCGCAGGCAAGCACATCCCAGCTCGAACTCGCGCTCGGCCCGCGGGAGGCCGTACACGACCTGTCTTATTACATCGGTCTCGGCAAGGTCTTCGCGACCTACCACAAGCGCTGGCCGCATATGGCGTCCAGCCGCGACGAGTTCAGGGCGGCGCGCATCCACGACTACGATGGCCAGCGCATCGACCGCGAACTGCGCTTCCCGGCGCCGGCCCTCGAAGCCGATCCGGCCTACCGGGCGCTGCGCGCGCGCTGCCTGGCCGACGGCATGCGCGAGGGCGTCACCCTGGCGGCCCTCGACCCGCGCTATCGCACGGTCCTGAGCGAACACGGTATGGCCGACCTGTTCGCGTCCCTCGTGCTGCCGCGCCAGGACAGCCCGGGCGCGGTGCGCTACGCGACCGGCGTGCCGGCGCACCGGCCCGGCGAGCTGTCCCTGCACATCGGGGACGCGATACGCGCGCAGGCGCTCGGGCTGGCGGACATGGATCCCGATGACGTGCGGGTGTTCGCCGCCGGCTTTCCGGTGCGCGTGCAGGCCGCCGGCGAACTGACGGATTTCATCGGCCGCGCCGGCCTGTGCGGCCCGGCCGTCGTCGACCACCTGGCCGACGACTACCTGCTCGAAGCCGGCGACGGCGGCAGCCTGTTCCTGCGGTGCCGGGTGCACGCGGGCCGCCGCTACGCCGGCAGCTTCGACAGCGCGTCCCTGGCGCGCAGGCTCGCAGCCGTGTACGGCGCCGATCCGGTGCTGGCCGCCCTGTCCGCCAGTACCGCGCCCGCGCTGCCGCCTGGGCCAGCTCATCCGGCCGCGGCCGCGCCGGACAGCGACGAGGAACTGCGCGAGCAGCTGGCCGCGCTCGAACCGGAAGGCCGCAGCTTGCACCTGCCCATCCAGGCCCTGAGCCGGTTGGCCGACATCAGGCGCATGCTGGAACAGGCCGGCGGCGTCTTCGACACGCAGCGCCAGCGTTTCGATTTCGACGAGGAGATCGACCCGGCGCTGCTCGTCGAGCGGCTGCTCAGCGGCGGCGTGCCGTAGCGCGGCGCCGGGCCGGGGCCGTGTCCACGCCGCCGAAGAAGTCGGGCTGGACCGGCTGCTGTGGCGGCACGGGCGGCGGCGCGGCCACCGGCGCTGCCGTGCTTTCCGGTGCGACCGGCGGCGCCGGCGTGCCGCTGTCGAAAGGATCGATGTCCGCCGCCAGGCTGTCGGTCCAGGCCACGACCTCGTCGAGCAGCGCAGCGGCGGCAGGGTCGGCGGGCTGCCCCGCCCCGGCCAGCTGGCGCCGCAGATCGGCCACCGCTGCGCGCACCGCCGCCACCGTGCGGCTGCCGCAATCGCCGGTGACCAGCTTGCCGAAGCGGTACTCTTCCCACTTGTCCTGTTCGCGCCGCGACAGCGCCTGCGGGTAATGACGCGCCTTGTAGCGCAGGAACAGCGCGCCGAGCCGGGGATCGCCGAATTCCGGTTCGACCGCCGCAAGGTTGCCCGGATCCATGGTGCGCAGCAACTCCAGTGTACGCCGGTCGGCATTGCCGATGAAACCGGCATACAGCGCCTGCTCGGGATCGCACTCGGGCGCCGGACGGTCGAACGCGGCCTGCAGCAACCGGGCCAGGTCGACCGTCTCGAGCACGCCCAGCATCACGGGCACGTTGGCGAGCGCGGCCGCCACGTCGACCTCGAGTTCGGCGGCCCGCTCGCGCGACAGCACGCCCAGGTTCTGGAACACCGGCGGCGACTGGTTGGCGGCGATGCAGGCGAGCGGGATGGGCTCGACCTCCCGGTCGCCGCTGCCCGGCGCCAGCCGCCTGCGCACGGTTTCCGCATCGATGTCGAGCAGCTGGCGCGGATCCTGCGACAGGTCCCAGGCGATGACCTCGTTGCGGTTCACCGGATGCTGGGCGACCGGCAGCAGGATGCGCACGCCGGCCGCGCGCCCGGTGTCGCGGCCGACGTGGAGGAAGGGCTTGTGCTGCGCCACATCCATTTCGCGCAGCGCCAGGTTCTTGTCGATCATCGAGAAGCAATGCGCATACAGGCGCGGCTGGCGTTCGCGGATATGGCGCGCCAGGGCCAGCGTCGCGTAGACATCGGACAGGGCGTCGTGCGCCGACTCGTGCAGCAGGCCGTTCGCCGCGCTCATGCTCGCCAGCCTGAAGGAGACCTTGCCGTCCTCGCCGGTCGGCCATTCGAGCGTCTCGGGACGCAGCGCGTAGGTGGCCCGCACCAGGTGCAGCAGGTCCCAGCGGCGGCATCCGTCCTTCCATTCGCGGGCGTACGGGTCCATGAGGTTACGCCACAGCATGAAGCGCGTGATTTCGTCGTCGAAGGCGATCGAGTTGTAGCCGAAGCTGATCGTACCCGGCGTGGCCAGCTCGCGGTGGACGGCATCGACGAACTGCAGTTCGGGCAAGCCCACCTCCTGGCACAACCGGGGCGTGATGCCGTGCAGGAGGCAGGCGGCCGGATCGGGCAGGTGATCCGGCGTCGGCCGGCAATGCAGGCTGGTGGGATTGCCGACGATCCCGAGATCGGGGTCGGTACGGACGCATGCGAACTGGACGGGGCGGTCGCGGACCGGATCCGTGCCTGTCGTTTCAAAATCGAAGACCAATAAGGTATGCATGGGCGCTTGCAGGAATCGACACGGGCCATTATAGGCCGGCAATCAGCCGCGCTGTCGCATTTCGCCCAAACCGGTCGATAACATATGCTTACCAAAGGTAGTTGCTGTAGAATAAATTACCCAGCACTGAGGTTGGCCCATGAAACTCTCGATTGCGGCGAAATTCAATGTGGTCTTCCTTGCCATCTTCGCGGTCGGCTTCGGCGCGGCCAGCGTGGTGACCAATTATCTGTTGCAGAAGAACGCCCGCGAAGAAACCTTGCAGAGTGCGCGCGTGCTGATGCAGTCGGCAATGGCGGCACGCGGCTATACGGCCGGCCAGATCGTCCCGCTGCTGCAGGCGCGCCTGCAATACGAGTTCCTGCCGCAGTCGATCCCCTCCTTCGCCGCGACCGAACAGCTGGGCCAGCTGCTCAAGCAGTATCCGGACTTCTCGTACAAGGAAGCGACCCTGAATCCGACCAACCTGCGCGACCGCGCGGCCGATTGGGAGGCGGACCTGGTCAACACCCTGCGCGCCCGGCCGGCGCTGGCCGAACTGGTGGGCCGGCGCGAGACCGCGACCGGGCCCGCGCTGTACGTGGCGCGGCCCCTGCAGATCAAGGATGCCGCCTGCCTGCGCTGCCACAGCGTGCCCGATGCCGCGCCCAGGTCCATGACCGACATCTATGGCCGCAACAACGGCTTCGGCTGGAAGCACATGGAGATCGTCGGCGCCCAGGTGGTGTCGGTCCCGATGGAGGTGCCGCTGCGCCGCGCCGGCGCCATGCTGCGCACCTACATGCTGTCGATGCTGGGCATCTTCCTGTTCCTGTTCGTCGCGCTCAACATCATGGTGCATATCTTCGTCACGCGCCGCATCGTCGCGATGTCGCGCCTGGCCGACCAGGTCAGCCTGGGCCAGTTCAACGACGAGGCCTTCGAGCTCAAGGGCAGCGACGAGCTGTCGACGCTGGCACGCTCCTTCGCGCGGATGCGCGCCAGCCTCGCCAGCGCCATGAAGATGCTGGAAGAATGAAGCGGAGCCTTCTCGCATGATCGAACGGCTCGGCAAGTACCGCATCGACGGCGTGCTCGGCAAGGGCGCGATGGGCATCGTCTACCAGGGCTTCGATCCGGGCATCGAACGCGTGGTGGCGATCAAGACGATACGCAAGGACATGTTCAGCGACAGCGAGCAGGTGGACTTGATCAGCCGCTTCAAGAACGAGGCCCAGGCCGCCGGCCGCCTGGCCCATCCCTGCATCGTGACGGTGTACGACTACGGCGAGGATGCCGAATCGGCGTATATCGCCATGGAATTCGTCGACGGGAGCGCGCTCGACACCCAGCTGGTGCCGGATCGTCCGGCCGACCCGGCGCGCGTGCTGGCCTGGATGGGCGACCTGCTGCAGGGCCTCGGCTACGCCCATGCGCGCGGCGTGGTGCACCGCGACGTCAAGCCGGCCAACCTGCTGATCACCCGCGACGCCCGCGTCAAGATCGGCGACTTCGGCATCGCGCGCATCGAGGCGTCGACGCTGACCCAGGCCGGCGCGATGATCGGCACCCCGAGCTATATGTCGCCCGAACAGTACCGCGGCGAAGCGGTGGATGGCCGCAGCGATTTGTTCTCGGCCGCCATCGTGTGCTACCAGCTGCTGACCGGCACCCGTCCGTTCGCCGGCGCGGCCTCGGTCGTGATGCAGCGCATCCTCAACGAGGCGCCGCAGCCGCCGTCGCAGCGGGTGCCCGCATTGGGGCCACGCTTCGACGCCGTGCTGGCACGCGCGCTGGCCAAGGCGCCGGCCGAGCGTTATCCGTCTGCGCGCGCCTTTCACGAGGCGCTGCTGGCTGCGGCCGGCAGCGTCGATCCGGACGCTGGCACGCTGGCCGGCGACGACCGCACGGTGCTCGCCGGCGCCCTGCCGCTGCCCGCGCCCGCCGTGCCGACCATCGACGAAGCCAGCGCGATCGTTACCATGACACCCTGGAAGCGCGAGGCGTTTCCCGAGGTCGAAGCGGCGCTGGCGCGCCAGATCGGCCCGGTGGCGAAGTTCCTGGTCAAGAAGGTGGCGGCGCCGGCCGACACCCTGGACGGGCTGGGCGAATTGCTGCTGCCGCATATTCCGTCCGAGGCCGGGCGCCTCGAGTTCCGCCAGGCCCTCGCCCGGATCGGCAAGAAACTCGCTGCGGGCGGGACCGGCACCGGCACCGGCATCGGCATCCGCAGCGGTACCGTTGGCGGCGCGGCCGCGGCCTCCACCACCGCGGGCTCGCCGGCGCGGGCGCCGCTGCGCTTCGACGACGCCTACGCCGATACCGTCACGCAGAAGCTGATTGTCCTGATCGGCCCGATCGGACGCGTGGTGGCCAGGCGCGCAATGAAGCAGACCGGCGACAGGACAGCCTTCCTGCAACTGCTCGCCGCGCACATCGACGATCCGGACGCCCGCGCGCGCTTCCTGGCCGACGCGGAGACGCCATGAACGCCGGGCTGTCCGTGCAGCGCTCGTATCGCCTGCCGTCGATGCTGGCCGCCGGCGCCACCGACGTCGGACCGGTCCGGCGCAACAACGAGGACAACTTCCTGCTCGATGAAGCGCTCGGCCTGGTCATGGTAGCCGACGGCATGGGCGGGCACGCGGCCGGCGAGGTGGCCAGCGCCGGCGCATTGACCGCGATGCGCGCCTATCTGGCGCAGCACGCCGGCCCACTGCGCATACCGAGCGGCGACACCACGCTGCGCGCCGATCCCGACGCCACCCGGCCCGATCCCGCCGGCGGCGCGGTGCGCCTGCTGCATGCCGCGATCGCGCATGCGAACGCCAGCCTGTACGAAGAAAACCGCGCCCGCGGCCGCGCCGACGGCGATGGCATGGGCACCACGCTGACCGGGTTCTGGCAGCCTGCCGGCAGCGTGCAGCTGGTCATGTTCCATGTCGGCGACAGCCGCCTGTACCGGCTGCGCGGCGGCACCCTCGAACAGCTGTCGCGTGACCAGACCCTGTACCAGCAGGCGCTGGAAGCGGGCCTGTTCGACACCCTGCCGGCGCGCAACGTGCTGCTGCAGGCGCTCGGACCGTCGCCCAAGGTGACAGCCGAAGTGCGGGCGCAGCTGGTGCTGCCGGGCGACCTGCTGATGCTGTGCAGCGACGGCCTGCACGGCAGCGTGCCGCACGCAGAGATCGAGGGCGTGCTGCGCGCTCTTGGGGCCGACGCGCTGGAGGCGGCCTGCACACGCCTGGTCGACCTGGCGTATAAGTACGGCGGGCGCGACAACATCACGGTGGTACTGGCCGCCTGCCGGCCCGGCCAGGGCTGACCAGCCGCGATAGGCCGCGGTCAGCCGCGGCGCCAGCCGCGCGCCTCCCAGGCGCCGTCGAGCAGCGCCGCGAAGGCCGCCGGCGCCGGCAGGCCGTTGCACACCGCGAGGCAGGGCGCGACGCCGGGCGCGCCAACGGTCCACCAGGCGCTCTGCCCTGCCAGCGGCGCCTGCGCAAGGGCTGGTGGCGTGCCGCTATCGAGACGGGCGAAGCGCGCCATGGCGGGCGCCACGCCGTAGCCGGCAGTGCCGTCCAACGCCTGCCCTGGCGGCGCCCCGTCCAGCGCCGCCAGGGCGGCATCGAAGGCATCGATGGAAAAATCCGGGTCGAGCGTGGACAGGGCCAGGTCTTCCAGGCGCGCGAACCATGTCCCATACGCGCCGAGGCACGCGGGCAGCGACGGCGTGCCTTCCAGCGCCAATGCGATCACCAGCGGAAAGCAGCGGTCCACGCGGTCCAGGCTCGGCATCATCACGCCGGCGCAGGCGCGCTCGCCGCCGACGCCCGGCGCCAGCACGAAGCGCCACAAGGGCGCGTTCAGCCAGGCCGGCAGCCAGGCCGGGCCCAGGTCCCGGCGGCTGCGCAGCAAGGCCTGCTGCAGCCAGGCGTCGAGCGCGCACCGCAGCAGCGGCGGCAGGCGGCGCCCGACGAAGTCGCCGTGGGTGCGCAGCTTGCCGAAGAACCCCGGTCCCTGCACGTCCATGCCGGCCCTACTGCCGATCTTCATTCGATGAACGGACAGAGTGTTGTCGCGTCAAAAATCGGCGCTAACCGTGCGCACCCATCGCTGTTGTAGCACCAGGCTCGTTCCGTATTTATCCTCGTTGTCTGCGGCCGCTTCGACCTCGTTGTCCCACGGGTCGCAGAACACAGCGTCGCCCCAGGTGTTATCTACCCAGCGGTCCGAGGCCGTAGCGGGGCGCCCGATCACGACGAAAGCATGATCCCCGTGAATTGGATCAATCGCCCATAGTTCGATCGGCGATATGCCGATCTTCTTGAGATATTCAAATGCCAGGGTAGCCTGTTCGCCACAATTCCCGGCACCTTCCACTTTGGCCGTGGTGGCGATGATGGCTAAGGAGTGCGACGCACCCGCGCGCAGCAATTCAGCGGCCTCCTCGCGTGCCCTTTGCACTGCCTGCACGGCAGCGTTGACGTGCGGGTTTCCCGGGATGTTGCCTGCGCCAAGCGGTAATTTGGTCCGGACGTGGTCAATCGCCAAAAGTGCATTGCGAAGATACAATTCTCTCATTTGCGGCCCCTCATCATTGGCAGTTGAATTGGATATTGGAGCATTGCGATACATCTACCAGCCCGCCGGGCAGCGGAAGCCTTCCAGCGCATCGCGCCGGAATGGGTTGATCACACTGCTGGCGGTCAGCTGGTAACTGATCTTGCGGCCGTCGAGATCGAACACCAGCGTGTAGCGTTCGCCCTGGGCGGCGGGCTGCAGCAGGCCCTTGTCGATCATGCGAAACCAGGCCCATGGTCCCTCGCTGCGCAGTTCGGCGCGCAGCGGCGGCGTCGCCTCGAGATGCACCAGACCGCCGGCTTTCCCGGACGGCAGCACGACCGGCACCGGCCGCGCCGCCGTGCCCGTAGCGTAAACCACCGGCTGGCCGTCGATGTCGAGCGCCACCCGGGCCAGCGCCGGATCGGCGGCCAGCGGCGCCAGTTCGAAGCGCAGCGAAGGCTGGCGGCCGCCGGCGCCGAAAAACATCTCGCGCACGCGCGCCGCGCGCTGGAAGGCGGCCAGCACGTCCGGCCCGATGCCGCTGGGCGCGGCGCCGGTGCTGCGCCATTTCCAGGCACCGCCCGCCATGTCGACCTGGGCCGCGAGGTGCCTGGCAAAAAAATCGTCCATGATGCCGCCGGGGCCGAAGAAACGCCCGAAGTCCTCGAGCGTCACGTCGCGCGCCGCGCTGCGCACCAGCGGATAGCGGCCGGCGATGGCGTCGCGGCAGAACGGCGCCGCCTCCGCCGTCCACAGCGCGCCCAGGCGCGCGCGTTCGCTGCCCAGCGTCAGGCCGGAGCCGGCGCTGTCGACGTTCTGCAGGATCTCGCCCAGCGGTGCCGGGATGCCCTCGGCGGCGCGCTTGATGCGTTGCAGGGTCTCGCCGCCGGGCGCCGGCGTGCCGGCGCGGCGCGCCCCGTCGGCGGCGTCGAAGTACTGGGACGCTTCCTTCAACAGGGCCAGCTGGGCGTCCAGCGGTCCCGGCGCGGCGGCGGTGCCGACCAGTGCATGCAGCGCGGCAAAGTGCTGGTCGACCGGGGTGCCGGCCGCAGCCGCCGGCGCCGGCGCGTCATCGCCGCCGAGCGCCGCCTCGATCTTCTTGCGTGCTTCGTCCAGCTTGCCGAGCACCGCCGCGTCCAGCGCCGCCGGCCTGGCGGCCACGCCGTTCAAGGTGGTCTCGCGCGCCGCCGCGGCCAGGAAGGCTTTCAAAGGCGAATCGGCGGCGGCCAGCGCATTGGTGATGCGCGCACCCTGGTCGAGGCTCGAGAATGGCGCCACCCGCACGTCGGCCAGGAAGGCGTCCCAGGCGCGGATATAGTCGGCAAAATACAGCTGCTGCACGGCGGCGTTCATCTGCTGACCCGTCAGCGCGCCGAGCGCCCCTTCCGCCTCGCGCCGGTCGAGCACCCAGCTGTCCCTGGCGATGTCGGCCAGCGCCAGCGGCGCTTCCTTCAGCAAGGCGCGGTAGCCGGCCACGCTGTACAGGCCTGGCACGCCGCGGCTCAAAGGCTCGCCGCTCTTGCGCGCCAATACGGCGGAGACGTCGCGCCCCACCGCGCGATTGACGCTGGTCTCTGGCAGGCGCTGCTGCGCCACCTGGCGCTTGAGACGGTTGTAGACGCGCTGCGGCAGCGGCATCATGGCCAGCGTCGCGCGCACCTTGCCGATCAGCGCGGCATCGAGCGCGGGCGGCGCGGCCGCGCCGGCGCCATCCAGCAACGCGGCGGCGTGCGCCAGCAGGCTGTCGCGCTGCTCCGGCGTGGCCTCCGGCAGGCTGCGGCGCCAGTCGTAGTCGAGCCAGGCCCGCACCGATTGCGGATCGAGGTGCTGCGGCTGGCCCAGCATCAGGTACACACGCAGCGCTTCGTACAACTGCTCCTGGTTGTTGGCGTCGCCGCGGCGCAGCACTTCCTCCAGCCGCGCCAGGATGCGCGGCAGCAGCGCCGACTGCAGCAGGCGCTGGTAGGCCAGCTGGGCGCCGGCGCCCAGCTTGTCGCGCTGGTTGAGACCAAAACGGTCCAGCAGCGGCGTGCCGGCAGCGCGCTGGCCGTAGCCGCCCGGCAGTGCGCGCGCCGCGTCCAGCATCGGCAGCACGCCGATCACGCTGCCCCCTGGCGGGGCGCTGCGCACCAGTTGCTCGAGCGCGCCGGTACTGCGCGCGACCTCGGCCACGGTGCGGCTGTTGCGCAGGTAGCTGGCCGACAGGCCGGCGGCCAGCAGCAGCGCCGCCAGCAGCGCGGCGCCGGCGCCAAGCCGGCGCAACAGGCGCTGGCGCCGCTCGACGCGGCCGTCAGCGCCGGCCAGGCCAGCCTCTTTGAACATCAGGCCGCGCAGCAGGGTGGTGATGAAATAACTGCGCCCGCTGACGGCGTTCGGCGGCAGCACCTTGCGGTCCAGCCCGAAGGTCGCGGCCAGGGCGCCCATCACGCGGTCGATCGGACTGCCTTCCTGGGTGCCGCTGGTGAAGTACACGCCGCGCAACAGGGCGTCGCGCTTGAAGCGGGTCGGCGCGAACACGGCCGCCAGGAAGCCCTCCAGTGTCTCGGCCAGCGCGCCGAACTGCTGCGGGAAACGGTACAGCAAGGCGCGCCGTCCGAGGTCGCGCTCGGCCTGCATGCGCTCCAGCACGCGCCCCTGCAGGCGCTGTTCGAGCTCGAGGAAGCGCGCGGGGAATGCAGCCAGCGCTTGCGCCGGACCGGCGCCGACGGGAAAGGTCATGCCCCATACCTGTTCGCGCTCTTCGCGCGCGAGCGGTTCGAAGTATTCCATGAAGCCGGCCAGCAGGTCGCACTTGGTGACCGTGACGTAGACCGGGAAGCTGCTGCCCAGCTTTTCGTGCAGTTCCTCGATGCGGGCGCGGATCGCCGCCGCCTGGGCCTGGCGCGCCGCCGGCCCCTGCTGCAGCAGGTCGGACACGCTGAGGGCGACGATCACGCCGTCGATCGGACGGCGCGGGCGCTGCTTCTTGAGCAGGCCCAGGAAGCCGTGCCAGCCGGCCGCATCGAGCCCGGCGTCGCTGTCCTGGGTGGTGTAGCGCCCTGCGGTGTCTAGCAGCACGGCTTCGTCGGTGAACCACCAGTCGCACTGGCGGGTGCCGCCGACGCCGCCGATGGCGCCCGGGCCGAGCGTGTCGGCCAGCGGAAAGCGCAGGCCGGAGTGCAGCAGCGTGGTGGTCTTGCCGCTGCCGGGCGCACCCACCAGCAGATACCACGGCAACTGATATAAATAAGCGCTGCCCCAGCGCCGCTTGCCGGGCGCCGCCTTGCGCAGGACAGTCAGTGCCTGGTCCATGCGCGCTTTCAGGGCCGCCTGTTCCTGCAGCGCCGCCGCCCCAGCCCCCGATTCCGCCCCTGCGGCCCCTGCCGCCGGCGCATCGGCGGCGGCCAGGGCAGCCATCAGGCGCCGGTTGGCCAGGTACGCGCGCAGCGCCTTCCCGCCGAACCAGGCGGCCCAGGCGCCATACATCGCCAGGATCCACCACGCGCGCACCCGGCGCCCGGCAAAGGGCTCCTTGCCGTCGAAGGCCAGCAGCGGCGCCTCGAACCAGAACACCAGGGCAAACAGGGTGACGCCGATGAAGCCCAGCACCGGACGCTTGAACAGCCAGGACAGCAGACGTTTCATCGATGCTTGCTCCTCAGGGCGCGCCGGCCGGGGCCAGTACCACCAGGTCGACGCGGCGGTTGCGCGCGCGCGCGGCGGCGCCATCGTTCGGTACCAGCGGCTCGGTGTCGCCGCGGCCTTCCGCGCTGTAGCGCTCGGGCGGTCCGGCGCGGCGTGCCAGCAGCGCCATCACGCTGGTGGCGCGCGCCTTGGACAAATCGTAGTTGGACGGATAGCGCGCCGACAGGCCGGGACGGGTATCGTCGGTATGGCCGATCACCAGCACCTTGCCGGGCAAGGTATTCAGGGCCGCGCCGATGCGTCCCAGCAGATCGGCGCGGTGGGCATCGACCTCCGCGCTGCCGGCGGCAAACATGCCCTCACCGCGCAGCGTGATCGTGGTGCGGCCCGGCGTCTCGCTGACCGTCACCAGTCCCTGCGCCACCTCCGGCGCCAGAAAGCCGGCGATGCGTCCCGGTACGGCGGGCGCCGGGGCCGGGGGCGCAAGCTGGGGCGCCGCCTGGCGCAGCGCCGACAGCCGCGCGAACACCGGGTCGGAGGCACTGTTGAGAAAAGTCGAGGCGATCAGCTGCGCCGCCAGCAGCAGCACGCAGCCCACCGCCGCCAGCACCCAGATCGGCGTACGCCGCAACGGCGATGGCGCCGGCGCCCGGGCCCCTTGCCAATGCGGCGACAGCCCGGTCTCGGCGGCGCCGCGATGCTGGCGGATCAGCGCCAGCAGGCGCTCGCGCAGCGTCGCCAGCTGCGATTGGCCCTGTTCGGCCACCCGAAAGCGTCCTTCCAGTCCCAGCGCCAGGCACAGGTACATCAGTTCCAGCAGGTCGAGATGGCGCGCCGGGTCCTGGCTCAGGCGCTGCAGCACGAGGAAGAATTTTTCGCCGCCGAAGGCTTCGTTGTGGAAGGCCACCAGCAGGCTGCGCGAGCCCCATACCCCGTTGCCCCAGGCGGTGCCGGCGATCGTCTCGTCGAGCAGCGTGCACAAGGCGTAGCGCGCGGCGGCGACCGCATCGAGCGCCACACCGGCCTCGCGCGCCTCGCTCTCGAAGCTGCGGATCGCCTGGACCAGGCGCTCGCGCAGCTGTTCGAGGTCGGGCGGCTGCATCGTGTGGCGCAGCGGCACCACCAGGTCGAGCAGTGGATTGGCGGCGCGCACCAGCGGATTCAGGCCGCTGCCGGCCGGCACCGCGGGCGCGGGCGGCGTCGTCTGCGCCGCGGCGTTGATGTCTGCCGTCGCTGCGCCCGCCACGGCCGGACGCCGTCCGCCCGGGTTCAACACCAGCATGGTGGCATCCGGGTCGGGCGGCGTCCGGTTCGGGTCGGGTGTGCTCATGGCGGCTTATCTCCGGATCGCCCAGAACTGCATCTGCAGGCCGGGAAAATCGCCGGCGACGTGCATCGCGAAGCCGGCCGACTGGTGCAGGTGCTGGAAGTATTCGCTGCCGCTGTCCAGTTCGAAATAGGTGTAACCGGCAAAGAAGGGCAGCTGGCGCGGCGCCACCGGCAGCGGCCGCAGTTTGATGCCCGGCAGCTGCAGGTTGACCAGGTCGCGGATCTTCTCGACCGAACCGATCTTGACCTGGGCCGGGAAGCTGGTGCGCAGCAGTTCCGGCGGCAGGTGCGCGTTCACCGCCAGCACGAAGCTGGCCGAGCGCAGCAGCTCGCGGTCCGGCACCACCGCGACGCGGATGCCGAACTGGCGTTCGTCCAGCGGGATCGGCACCGCCTGGGTATCCATCACCGTCGACAGCGCGCGTCGCAGGTCGGCGACGACCGGCGCGAAGGTCTCGGCCAGCGCGTCATGGCGGTAGGCCGGATAGGCCGCCGCGCGCTTGGCCGGTTCGGTAAAGGTGGCCAGTTCGCCGGCCAGCGACACCATGACCCGGTACAGCGATTCCGGATGGATGCCGCTGGCGCCGGCCAGGTGCATCACCAGCGGCTCGACCCGGTTGACCAGCTGCAGCAGCAGGAAGTCGGCGACCTCGGCGGCGCCGGCGGCACCCGGCTGCGACAGGCGCGCCCCCAGCAAATCGCCGCGCGCATGCAGCAGGCCGGCCAGTTCGTCGGCAAAGGACGCCAGGCGCGGCGCGGCGCGAAAGTCCAGGCAGGGCGGGCTGTAGTCGGGGTCGATCACCACCCTGCCGTCGGCGCGCCGTTCGACCACCCGCGCCACCCCGATGGTGGCCCAGGCGTTGGCCACTTCGGGCGCCGGCGCCAGGCGCATGCGCAGCTTCCCGACCTGCATCAGCGCGCTGTTGTCGAGGCCATTGCTGTCCCATGCCTCGTAGTCGTCGGTGCGGTGGCGCGCGAAGTTGTCGGGCCCCTCGTCGTTGCCGACTTCGGCCACGCCATGGCGGCGCAGCGGCAGCGCCAGCACCACCAGCACATTGCGCGCGTCCGGCGACACGTCGAGCGGCATCGGCAGCACGTCATCGGCCGGCAGCGTGAACGGCGTCCCGTCCGGCAGCACGCCGGCGCAGGACGCCAGCGCCAGCTTGCCCAGCGCCAGCTGGTGCTCATCGAACACCAGCTCGGAAAAGCCCCAGCTGTAGGGCCGCAGCGCCGCGACACGGTTTTCGAGCTGGCTTTGCCAATAGCGGTCGTGCTGCTGCAGGTGCTGGGGCTGGAGCAGCATGCCCTCGGACCAGACCACCTTGTTCTTCCACGCCATAACGCTTCTTTCCTTATAGGTGCTGCCGGGCCTGGCGCAGGCGCGCCACCTGCGCCTCATAGGCTTCCGAAAATTTTTCGCCGAACAGGCGCTGAAGATCGTCGTCGGCGTCGCGCGCGATCTCGCCGTACAGCGCCACCAGGCCGTCCCACAGCTTGGCCTTGCGGTTCGAGGCCAGCATCTTGTCCATCACGCTCGGCACGGCCAGGCGCGACTCGACCGCAGCCGGGTCGAAGCGCTGCAGCACCGCGCCGAGCGCGGCGCGCATGCCGGCAATCACCGCCAGTTCGTGCGCGCGAAGATCGTCGAAGGCGCCCGCCATCGCTTCCAGCGGCGGCATGTAGCCGGCCATCGCGCCGGTCAGCATCTGGGTCAGCGCGCCCTCGGCGTTCGGGAAGAACTTGAGCGGATTGTTGGCGCGCACCGCCAGCATGGTCATGTCGATGCGGCTTTCCTTCTTGGTCAGCGCACGCGCCATCAGCACGTCGATGGTGCCGGCGGTGGCTTCGCGCAGCATGGCGCCGACCAGTTCCGCGACTTCGGCGGGGGGACGCCCGAGCTGGAGGTTGGGCAGGCCGAGGCCGCGCAGCAGGGCTTGCAGGATGTCGGTGTCGCTTGCGGGGGTGGTTTGTGCCGGTGCTGGTGCCGGTGCGGCCGGCGCGGGTACTGCTGCCGGGGGCGAGGCCGGCGGTGGCGCCGATGCGGGCATGAAGACTGTGGCATCGGGTGGGGCGGCCCTTCGCGTGTCGGCCGGTGCGGATGCCGGCGCGGACGCGGATGAAGGTGCAGGTGCAGGTGCAGGTGCAGGTGCAGGTGCAGGTGCAGGTGCAGGTGCAGGTGCAGGCATGATCGGCGCTGTTGGCGGAGGTACTGCCGCCGCAGGCGCTGCCGCCGGTATCGCCGGGGGCGTAACGGCAGCCTGCGCGGCGGCCGGCGGGAACAGGTCGGCCAGCGGATCGTAATCGTCGGGGATGGCGAAGGCGTTGCCGGACGCGGCCGGCGCAGACGACTGCCCCACGCGCGAAAACGCCATCAACTCGGGCGACACGTGATCGCTTTCGGCCGCGCGCGCCGGCGCCGCGGGGGCGAACAAATTCAGCCCGAGCGGGTCGTCGTGGCCGATGCCGGCCTGGCCCGGCGCGACGTCGAGAAGGCTGGCGCCGGCCAGCAGGTCGGGAACCGCCTCGGGCTGCGCGGCTGCCACGGCCGCCACGGCCGCCGGCATCGCGGCAGGGGCCGTCTCCACCACCGCTTGCAGCAGGTAGTCGCCGATCAGCACGCGGTCGCCGTGCGCCAGCACCGCCTGGCCGCCCTTGCCGAGCGGGCGGTCGTTGACCACGCTGGGATTGCTGCCCAGGTCCTCGAGCACGAAGGCGTCGTCGCGCAGCGACACGCGCGCATGCACGCGCGAGATGTACTTGCCCGGATCGTCGAGCACCAGCGCGCTGTCGGGCGCGCGGCCGATCAGGCCCCCGGCCGCGTCGAAGCGCACCGTCGGCGCCGGCGGCACCGGCTGGTGACGGTAAGTCAGGATGCGCAGGGTCAGCGTCGGGCTCAATGTCGGTCCGTATATTTATCAGTTGATCTGCACCAGCGAGCCGCCGATCGTCATCACGCCGCCGGCCTTAATTTCCATCATGGCGCCGGCCTTGACCTTGGCGTTGGCATCGGCGGCGACCTCGATTTCCGGCGCCTTGATCGTGATCTTGGACGCCTCGATCTTGATACTGCTGCCGCCCACCTTCAGCTCGATCGAGGTGCCGGCCTCGATGACGATGGTGGTGCCGACCTTGACGGCCTGCTTGCCGTCGATGCCGACGGTCTGGTCGTGGGTAACCGTCAGCGTCTGGTCGTTGCCGATGGTGACGGCCTGGTCGTTCTTGATGTCGACGGTCTGGTCGCCCTTGGCGGCGGTCTCGAAGCCGACCTTCAGCGCATCGTTGTTCTTCACCACGCGCAGGAAATCGCGCTCGGCGTGCACATACACTTCCTCCTCGCCCTTCTTGTCCTCGAAGCGCAGCTCGTTGAAGCCCTCTCCGCCTTTCGAGGACTGGCTCTTGACGGTGGAGCGGGTCTGGTTGGCCGGCAGCGCATAGGGCGGCATGGTGTCGGAGTTGTAGACGCAGCCGGTGATCAGGGGCCGGTCGGGATCGCCCTCGAGGAAGCTGACCACGACTTCCATGCCGATGCGCGGCACCGCCATCGCGCCCCAGCCCTTGCCGGCCCAGCCCTGCGCCACGCGCACCCAGCATGAGCTGTTCTCGTCTTCCGCGCCCACGCGGTCCCAGTGGAACTGCACCTTGACGCGGCCGTACTTGTCGGTCCAGATTTCCTCGCCCGCCTTGCCGACCACGATCGCGGTCTGCGGCCCGTACACGCGCGGCCGGGCCACCGTGGGCGGTGGCCGGTAAGGATGCTCCTTGCCGATCGCGCCGATGCGGCAGCTGAAGCCGAAGCCGCCGCTGCCGCTGGCGTAGTCGTTGCCGGTGATCTCGTAATGGGCCGCGGTCACCAGGTAGTCGCGGTTCTGGTCGTCGCGCGGGTGATCCGCGAGCGTGAACAGGCCGCCCGGATACAGGCCGCGCGCATCGGTCGTGGCCTGCACCTGTTCGCACTGGCCGTGCAGGCTTTCGATGCGGGCACGGGCGCGGGCATTGCCGTCGGCGGCCACGCTGTAATCGCCCGGGTAGTCGAACATGGCGTAGGATTCCTGGCCGAACCCGGCGGCGATGGTGGCGGTCGACAGCAGGCCGCCGCTGCGGCAGCTCGCGGTCTTCTCGAAATCGAAATCCTTGAGCACGACCTTGCTGCTCGCGATCTCGCCGCCGCGGCGCCACGCCGAGACGCTTTCCTCGGCCCACTCGCCGCGGCGCGCGGCGCGCGCGAACTTCAGCCCCGCGTAGCCGGCGATCGGCTGGTGCGCGCTGTGCGAGTCGGCCAGCACCATGGTGTGCCTGTCGGCGTCGTGGGTGAAATAGAAATAGATGCCGGCGCCTTCAAGCAGGCGGCAGACGAACTGGAAATCGGTCTCGCGGTACTGCACACAATATGGCAGGGCCGGATAGTCGCCGCTCAGCGCCGTCACCGACAGCACCGCCGCACCACCATAGGCGGCGCACACCTGCTTGACGATGTCGGGCACCGACATGTCCTGGAAGATGCGGCAGTCGGCGGCGCGCGTGAGCAGCCACAGCCAGGGATGGACGATGGCCTCGTAAGTGGCGAACTCGCCGCGCCAGCCGGTGTTCGCGAAGCGCGTGACGATCCCGTTGAAGTGGCGCAGGTCGCCCTCCTCATTGGTGGCCAGGATCACGCTCAGCGGCTTGCCCAGCACGGCGCCGATGTCCAGGCTGGCGTCGCCGGACAGCAGCTGCACGCTGAACTCGGACAGGCGCCCGAGCTGCTCGCTGCCGCTCATGCCGGCGAACAGCAGCACGTCGTCCGCCAGCGCGCTCTTGACGCTCACTTCGCGATTCGCCTGGATGGCATCCATGTCGGGTTCCGGTTGTCGTCGGCGGGTCAGGGAATCATGGTCTTGACGGTGCCGGCATTGGTGAAGCCGATCACCCCGCCCCAGTTGCACATGCACTTCGCCACGTTGTCGAGCGCCGGCATGTGCGCGATCAGGACCGTGGGTGCGCCGGTAACCCAGGGCGCGCTGGTGGCGGGGATGCAGGGCATGGGGGTCAGTACGCCGAGCGCCGCGGCGGTGGCGGCGGCCACGACCGGATTCGCGGGCGAACTGCACACGCCGAAGGGCATGATGTTGAGCAGCGGTATGTGGTCCATGATGTTGGCCGCGGGCGGGCCTTCGCACAGCACTTTATTCTTGGGCAGGACCACCAGCGAAGACGGCGCCGCGCCGAAGCTGCAGGTCATCATCGCGCCCATCGACACCTGATTCGGCATGTTCAGTCTCCCGTTTGCCGTGCCGCGTTTTGTTGAACAAGTATGGAGGAAGATGTAGGGGCTTGCAACGCTTTGCTGTCGCATTCGATACCGCGGCCGCCGGCGGCCGGACGGGCCAGCGCGGCGAGCGGGATGCGGCGCAGGCCGGTCCCGTCCAGGACGGCGCAGGCGTTCATGGCGTTGTCCAGCGATGGATTCGCGCGCTGCCAATGATCCTGCTTGCGCCTCACGATCAGGACTGTCCGCACCGGGGCGGGCCCACATGCAGCCGCTTCCAGGTGCGCCAGCGGTTCGCATGAAAAGCGGTTGCAGATGTCGCTGCGCATGTCGCGCGGCAGGCTGCAACCGGCGCCGGTCTGGTTGATGCAGGAGCCGGTGCGCGTGGCCGGGGCGACGCGGCCGAGGTAGGCCGACAGCACTTCCGCGTTCGACAATGCCGGATGTCCATCCATGAAGCGGCGCATGGTCTTCGCGCTCAGGTAGGCCTGCTCGCCGCCCATCGTGCAGCAGCCGCCGCCACAAAAGGCGCACAGGCTGCCCGCCATGCCCGATCCGCCGACCGCTGCCTCGGCGCAGGCGGCGCTGTCGGCGGTCGTCGTGGCATCCATTGCGCGGGCCTCGTCGATGATCCCTGCCAGATGCCTGTGATAGCGCTCGCGCCGCTCTTCGGGCGGGCGGACCGAACGTCGCGGTCCCGTCGGCAGCACCAGCCGCAGCGGCGCCGGCCCGGCCCCGGCAGGCATACGCGCCTGCAGCGCATCCCAGGCGGCAGCGTTCTCGGCCGATTCGGCAATCGCGCGCGCGGCAAGCGCCTGTCCGTGCGCCGTGATGTACTGCCGGTGCCGCGCCTGCATGCGCAGGTAGTGGCGGAAGGCGGCTTCGCCCATCGCCGGGCGCCGGCTGACGACCATGCGGCAGGCGATGGCGTGGCAGCTTGGATAGTCGTCCTCCGCCGAGCCGCGCTGCGGGAGAGGCAAGGGTGCTGCGCAGACGACGCAATGCCGATCCGGCCGGCATGAGATGGCAGAGGCTGTCACGGTCCCCGCCGCCCTGGTGGCGTTTCCCGCGCAGGGACCCCTTCGATCCTGGAGACCGTGCCGTCGGCCAGTCCGATCGCGTACGTTTTCCTGTTCTCGCTGTCGACGAGGATACGGGTGCCGTCTTCGCTCAGCCGCATGGCGGTGATGAAGCGCTCCTGCACGTCGGCTTCCTCGGCGGCGTCGTAATCGGTCTTGTACACCTCGCGCGTCCACAACTCCCTGCCGCTGGCGATGTCGGTGGCAGCGACGATGCCGCCGTTCTGCGCGAAGCCGCGCGCGCGGGCGCCACGCACGACCTCATAGCGGATGCCGCCGGCCTCCACCGGCTCGACACTGGGAATACGCCGCTTGGGGCTTTCCATGATGTTCTCCTTGCGCGACCCGGATGGGTCGGTGTTGAGTGGTGAAGCGCAAGCGCAGAAGCACAGCACCGGCAGGACCAGCACCGGGACCAGGCAAGGTGCCGCATGGCGGCCTGCGTGCGTGACTGTCATGCGAGTACGCGGGTGAGCGTGCCCGGAGGGACGGCGCCGAGCAGGTCCGCTGCGAAATAGGCCCAGCTGTCCGCGTTCTTCAGCGCCTGCTCCGCGGTGAAGCCGGCCCCGGGTTTGAGACCGTCGTCGTCATAGCGGATGTCTTCCGTTCGCAGCAGTTTGTGCGACAGCTCGTGGATCACCGTAAGCGCACACAGCCACAGCTTCGGAATGGTGCCAAGGGCGCTGCGCTGTCCCGCGCTCAGGAAAACCTGGAATATATAAATGACGGGCATGACGTCCTGTGCATTGACCGAGGCATACACATTGTCCCACTCGCCGCTCGCCCTGAGGTGGGGCCGGTCCGAAAAAATCACGCGCGAAGAATTGCAGGCGGCATGGATCTGCTTGAAGCCTTCGGCCAGCACCGCCGCCGCCGGCCCGGCATCCGCTGCGGGGGCAGCGGCGGCAAAAAACCAGCGCCGGACCGTATCGAGCGTCGCCGCGTCCGGGCTGGCCAGCTTGATTTGTGCATCGGCTGCCCACTTGCGCGCCAGCTGGAAGGCGTCCGACATCATCTGGCGCTTATCCGGACCGAAGACCTCGACGTCCTTCTCCAGCGTGGTCTTTACGTCGGGCTCCGACTTGCCGGCCATCAGATCGTAGGGCCATGCGACATAGGCCTGGGGCGGGTCGAGCACCCAGATGCTCTGCGCCCCCTTGCGCTCGACGACGTAGAAGTGCGCCATGGTCTTGATCAGCGCGGCCCGCTCCTGGTAGCCATTCACGCCCGGCTTGCTCGCCTTGAGAATTTCCGCCGAGGCCGCGGCGCGCGGCACCGGTTTGCCCTTGCCTGCCTCCTCGAGCAGGTGCCGCAGGCTGTCCAGCACGCCGGCCTTGTCGACATTCGGGCCGTCCGCTCCCAGCAGTGCCTTGAGATCGGCCTCCACCACCTTCCAGCCCGCGTCCAGCGCCGGCGCCTTCAACAGATCGACCGACTTTGCGTACACCTCGGTAAATACGTTCATATCGAGCTCCTCCGCGACAAGATGCCGATGCGGCTTACTGGAATGCGTATGCAAATTCGCCCTGGTCGGTGCCGACCGCCACACCCTGCACCGCCGCCCCCGCCATCATCCGCGTCAGGAACGCCCGCGAGATATCCGGCAACATCGTATTCGTCAAGATCGCATCGATCATCCGCCCCCCCGACTCGCTCTCGGTACAGCGCGACACCACCAGCTGCACCACCTCATCCGAATAGGTGAAGGGGATCTTGTAGCGCGCCTCGACCCGCTTCTTGATGCGATCGAGCTGCAGCTTCACGATCTTCCCGAGCATGGCGTCCGACAGCGGGTAATAGGGAATCGTCACCAGCCGCCCCAGCAGCGCCGGCGGGAACACTTTCAGCAGCGGCTCGCGCAGTGCCTTCGCCATGCCTTCCGGGTCGGGCATCAGATCCGGGTCCTTGCACAGGCCCGCAATCAAATCGGTGCCGGCGTTGGTCGTCAGGATGATCAGGGTGTTCTTGAAATCGATGAAGCGCCCTTCCCCGTCTTCCATGAAGCCCTTGTCGAACACCTGGAAGAACATCTCGTGCACGTCCGGATGCGCCTTCTCGACTTCATCGAGCAGCACCACCGAATACGGCTTGCGGCGCACCGCCTCGGTCAGCACGCCGCCCTCGCCGTAGCCCACGTAACCGGGCGGCGCGCCCTTCAGGGTCGACACCGTGTGCGCTTCCTGGTACTCGCTCATGTTGATCGTGATGAGGTTTTGCTCGCCGCCGTACAGCGCTTCGGCCAGCGCCAGCACGGTTTCGGTCTTGCCCACGCCCGAGGTGCCGGCCAGCATGAAGACGCCGATCGGCTTGCTCGGGTTGTCGAGGCCCGCGCGCGAGGTCTGGATGCGCCTGGCGATCATTTCCATGGCGTGGTCCTGGCCGATCACGCGCTCAGCCAAGGTGGACGCGATGTTGAGGATGGTCTCCATCTCGTTCTTCGCCATGCGCCCGACCGGGATGCCGGTCCAGTCGCCGACCACGGCGGCCACCGCCTGGTAATCGACCGTGGGCAGGATCAGCGGGTGCTCGCCCTGCAGTTCGGCCAGCTGCGCCTGCACGCCGCGCAGTTCTTCCAGCAGGCCGGCGCGCTGTTCCGGCGCCAGCGCCGGGGCGCCTTGCGCCGACGCTTCCAGCCGGCTGCCGGTGCCCTCGACCGGCTGGCCGCCTTCGCGCAGCCGGGCGCGCAGCGCCAGCAGGCGGTCGACCAGCGCGCGCTCGGCTTCCCAGCGCTCCTCCAGCGCCGCCAGGCGGTCGCGTTCGGCACCCAGCAGGTCGTTGGCATCGCCGGCGCGCTTGCCGGTATCGATCCCGATCGCGCCTTCGCGCCCGATGATCGCCAGCTCGGTTTCCAGCGCCTCGATGCGCTTGCGGCTGTCGTCCACCTCGGCCGGGGTGGCGTGCAGGCTCACCGCCACGCGGGCGCAGGCAGTGTCGATCAGGCTCACCGATTTGTCGGGCAGCTGGCGCGCCGGGATGTAGCGGTGCGACAGCCGCACCGCCGCTTCCAGCGCCTCGTCCAGGATCTGCACCTGGTGGTGTTTTTCCATGGTCGAGGCCACGCCGCGCATCATCAGGATCGCGCGCTCCTCGCCCGGCTCGTCGACCTGGATCGCCTGGAAGCGGCGCGTCAGGGCCGGGTCCTTTTCGATGTGCTTCTTGTACTCGGCAAAGGTGGTGGCGCCGATGGTGCGCAGAGTGCCGCGCGCCAGCGCCGGTTTCAGCAGGTTGGCGGCGTCGCCGGTACCGGCCGCGCCGCCGGCGCCGACCAGGGTGTGGGTCTCGTCGATGAACAGGATGATTGGTTTGCTCGAGGCCTGGACCTCGTCGATGACCGAGCGCAGGCGCTGCTCGAATTCGCCCTTCATGCTGGCGCCGGCCTGCAGCAGGCCGACGTCGAGCGTGCGCAGCTCCACGTCCTTGAGCGAGGGCGGCACGTCGCCGCGCGCGATGCGCTGGGCAAAGCCTTCGACCACCGCGGTCTTGCCGACGCCGGCCTCGCCGATCATGATCGGGTTGTTCTGGCGCCGCCGCATCAGGATGTCGACCATCTGGCGGATTTCATCGTCGCGCCCGACGATCGGGTCCATCTTGCCGCTCCTCGCCTGCTCGGTCAGGTCGACCGTGAATTTTTTCAGCGCTTCCTGCTTGCCCATCGCCGCCGGCGCGATGGCGCCCGAAGCCTCGCCCGGCGCGGCCGCGCCACCACTTGTGAAACCGTCGCTGGCGCTCATCTGCGCTTCCGGCGAGGCGCCCAGGAGCTTCGCGAAATTGTCGCCCAGGTGCTCGAGCTTGATGCGTTCGAACTGCTTCGACATGCCGTACAGGCTGTTCCTCAGGCCGCTGGTCTTGAGCATGCCCACCACCAGGTGGCCGGAGCGGACCGCCGATTCGCCGAACATCAGGGTGCCGTAGACCCAGGCCCGCTCGACCGATTCCTCGACCTGGGAGGACAGGTCGGTGACCGAAGTGGCGCCGCGCGGCAGGCGGTCGAGCGCGGCGGTGAGGTCGCGTGCCAGGGCCGCGCCATCGAGCTCGTAGTGCTTGATGATGCGCAGCAGGTCGGAGTCGGGCAGCTGCAGGATCTGGTGCAGCCAGTGCACCACTTCGACGTAGGGATTCCCGCGCAGCTTGCAGAACACGGTGCTGCTCTCGATCGCCCGGTAGCACAGGCTGTTCAACTTACCAAACAATGCAACGCGGCTGATGTCGGCCATGATGGTCTGTTCTCCTGTCTAGCGTTGTGATTCGATGGCGGTGCGGCCGATGCGCATGCCGTCCGGGTCCTGCTGCGCGTGCCGGGGAGGCGCGCTCGCCAGCCAGGTGCTCCAGCCGATCCGGGTGGGGCCGCCCAGCCGCAGCCGCGGGCGCTCTTCCTTTTTCAGGACCAGCCGGACTTCCCAGTCGAGCGCCAGGCCGCAATAGGTGCGCACCCAGTCCAGCAGGCGCCGCAAGCTGTCCCCGCCCGGCATGAAGCGCCGGTAATCGTCATAGCCGAGCGGGCCGATCACGATGCGGAATTTGTTCTGGCAATCCCACACCTTGCGGCCCAGCACCAGCGAGCTGCCCAGGCGGTTGCCCTCGCCCCCGCTCTCGCGCCCGATGCGGCTGCGCACTTCGTCCGGCAGGACCATCCAGTGGCCCGCGAACTGCTCGATCCGCAGCGGCAGCCCGAAGTATTCGCGCAGGATGCTGGCCAGCCCGGCCGCCGGGCGCGCACGGTTGGCCAGCAGGCCGGCAAAGTGCAGCTTGGCGAAGTCGCCGATGGCATCGCGCTCGCGCAGGGCCGGGCTGCCGATGCCGAACAGGCTGCCCACGAACACGGAAAAGCGGTCGCCGTCGGCCCGGTCGAGGCTGATCGCCGGCTCGGCGCTGGCGCGCGCGCGGTAGAACAGCGACAGCATGCGGTGGTGGAACACGTCGAGGAAGGCCAGCAGGGTCGGGTCGCCGCCGTGGCGCAGGCGGTCGCGCACGTATTCGGTGAGGTGGGTCGGCAGCGGTCCGTTGGCGCCGAGCAGGCCGAAGAAGTTCACCGCCAGCCGCGCACGCGCCTCGGGTCCGCTGCGCAGGTAGTGGCCGAGCGCGGTCGGCTGGAACGACAGCGACGGGTCCTGGCCGAAGCGCACCGCGTCGTCGCGCGGACGCAGCGAGGTGCCGATGCGCGGCAGCGCCGGATGGGCATTCTCGATCAGGCGCAGCACCTGGAAGAAGTCCATGCTGGCAGCGCGCCGTTCCAGCTCGGCGTCGAGCGCTACAGGATCGCGCATGTGCCTCCCCTGGCCGGCCAGCGCATGATGGGGCCGCGCGCCAGTGTCCTGACCACCGTCTCGGTAAACGAATTGATGGAGACGTATTCGGCAAGGAACTCGGCCAGCACCGCCCCCAGCAGGAAGGCGCCGGTACCCTCGAAGGCGGCGTCGTCGAAGGTGAGGCTGACCTCGATCCCGCGCCCGAAGGTGATCGGTCCCGGCGAGGGCATGCGCCGCGTGATGGCGGTCGAGGACACCGAGCGCAGTCCTTCGACCTGGCGCTGGCCGTGCAGGTCGGCCGGGGCGCAGTACAGGGCCAGCAGCTCGCGCAGGGCCGCGGCTCCCTGCACCGCATCGGTGTCGAGCAGCGACAGGTAATTCAGGGACAGGTGGTTCAGCAGGCGCCAGGCCGCGCTGCCTTCGGCAAACGACGGCAGCGGCTGGCTCGGTCCGGCCACGCAGCGCACGGCATTCACCGGCGCGCCGGCCTCGAGGATGAAATCGGTCTTGCCGACCCCGATCGGCATCGCCAGCGGCAGGTCGCGGTTGGTGCACAGGACGCTCAGGCCGAGCTGGCGCAGGTCGCTGGCGTAGGGCGCCTGGGCGGCGTCGACGATCGAAATAAAGGCTTCGCTGCCGATGTAGCTCGAGCGCGGGCCGTCGCGGCGCTGGCGCTGCGACAGCACGCGCTGCTCGCGCCGCAGCTGGAAAAAGGCGTGCCCGGCGCCGGCGCCGCCGCTCGGTCCACCCCGCATTCCGCCAAGATCGCGCGCCGTATAGAACGGGCGGAAAGCCTGCTGCGCTTCCGGACCGCTGCCGTAGCCGGTGACCGACTCGACGCCATATACCTCGTAGTCGAGCGGCCGGGTACGGTCGACCAGCACGTGGTACTCGAACTGCTCGCCGGTCAGGTTGATGCGGTCGGCGCGCCGCTCGAACAAATTGACCACCGGCGTGCAATGCAGGGCAAAATGGCTGGCGTCGAGCGTCTTTTCCAGCAGCGCATCGGCGCGGTTGAGCAGGATCGTGATCTCGACTTCCTTATCCGGGCAGCGCCGCAGCGCCGCCTGCAGGCCGCTCACGTCGACGAACTGGTAGCGCTGCGGGAAGGCAAAGTACTCTTGCAGCAGGCGGTAGCCGCCGAAGCTGCGGCGCCCGCCGGGCAGCAGCGCATCGTCCGCATGAAAGCCGCGCGGCTGCAGCGCCGTCTTCGGCAGCAGCGTGTGCCAGGGTGCGGGCTGGGATGCGGGCCGCGCCACCGGCGTGACCAGCACGCCCTCGACCGCCCCGAGCAGCAGTTCGTAGATCCGCACCGGCAGCGCATCGGCGCCGCGCAGGTGCAGGCAGAGGCCGTCGAGCGGCAGTTCGCGGAAGGCGGCCGCACCGGTGCGCAGGCGCAGCCGGATGCCGGCCCGGGCCGCCGGCGGCAGCTGCATGCCGGCTTGGGCACCGCCGACCGTGAAGCATTTCGCTTCGACCAGCTCGACCGGCCACAGGGTCAGCGCATGGGCACTGCGGTATTCGCAGGCGGTATTGTCGTCCTTGCCCAGCACGCTGCGCATGGCGCTCCCGCGCGGCACCAGGAAGCCCTTCTGCAGGGCCGGATTCAGCAGGGCGGGCTGCAGCTGCACCACCGCCATCGACGGCGTCGGCGCCAGGAACTGCGGATAGACCAGCTCCGACAGGTGCTGGGTGAAGCGCGGGAATTCGGCGTCGATCTTCATCTGCACGCGCGCCGCCAGGAAGCTGAAACCCTCCAGCAGGCGCTCCACATACGGGTCGGCGCATTCGAAGCCGTCCAGGCCGAGGCGGCCGGCGATCTTGGGATAGGCCTGGGCGAACTCGCCGCCCATCTCGCGCAGATGCTGCAGTTCCTGGCTGTAGTAACGCAGGAAGCGCGGATTCATGCCGCGCTCCTGGCGCCGCCGTCGACCAGCGTCACGCCGCCCTGCTCGAGATCGAGCTCGGTCTTGAGGAACAGGCGCTCCGGATACGGCTGGGCCCACATGTCGGCCTCGATCTCGAAGCTCAGCTTGTTGTGGTCGGTGCCGGCACCCGATACGGCACGCACGCTGACGGTGCCGCGCACCAGGCGCGGCTCGAAATCCCAGATCGCCTGGCGGATCGCGCGCTCCAGGCGCGCCAGGTTGAGGTTGGCAATCGAATTGCCGGACAGGTCGGGCACCCCATAATTGAGCACGGAATTGGCCAGGTGCGGCAACCTGGGCGCCTCGCCCGCCGACAGCAGGCAGGTGGTGTTCAGCAGCCAGGCCAGGTCGCGCAGCACGCCATCGCGCAGGGTGCGCAAGGACAGCACGCGCCGTTCGCGCGGCTCGGCCGTGCTGGCGGGGTCGTCGTCGGTCAGGCGGTCGAGCAGCGAAGGCTGCAGCCGTTCCCTGGGCGCGAGTTCAGCCATGCTGCATGCCCTCGTCCTCTTCCTTGGCCTCGGCGTCGGCGTCGAATTCGATCAGGCGCGTGTCCAGCAAGGGATGGTCGCCGCTGTCGCTGACCAGCATGCGCTGGCCCAGCAGCCGGTCGCCGTGCCATTCGGTGCGCCGTCCGAGCAGCAGGCCGTCGTCGAGGGCGGCGGCGGTGCCGCTGTAGCGCGCCGGGATCAGGCCGACGGTGCTGGCGCCGTTGGTCCAGGTGAAGGTGGCGGCGCTCCAGACGGTGTCGCGCAGGTCGGCCGGCGCCTCCAGTTCGATGCGGGCGATGCGGCACAGCGGAATCCAGAAGTAGCGGCCGTTGACGATCGCTTCCAGCACCGGCCCCAGACGCATGTCGGCGTCGGCCAGCCAGGCGAAGGGCGTGCCGTCGATGCTGCCGCCCGACGCCGGCGCGGCTTCCAGCGCCTGCGCGCGCGCGGCGGCGGCGCGGGCCGGGTCGGCCTCGTCGTAGGCCAGGGCGTCGATCAGCTGTGCCAGCCAGGCCGGCGGCTCGCCGAAGATCAGCGGTGCGCGCCTGCCGGCGAAGATATCGGCGCGCAGCGCCTCGCACTGGATCGCGGCGCGGTAGGTCTGCACCATCGGCAAGGTGGCGGCATCGAGTTCGCCCGCCACGTTCAGCTGGTTCAGGGCGCGCGGCCACTGCCCCATCACGGCCAGCAGCTGGAACAGGAACACGCGCAGCTTCGCGTCCGCCGCATCCTTGCGGATGGCATCCTGCAGCGCGGTCAGCGCCGCGCCGAGTTTCCCTTCACGTACCAGCTGTTGCGCAAGCATGCGGATGCTCCCGGCCGCGTGGCGGCAGATCGGATCGGATAAAAAGAAAAGTAGCCAAGCCGGCATTGCACCGGACGCTCGCGCGGCCGGTGCAATGCCCGGCTTACGCCACGTTGCCGTCGTTCTCGGCGATGTTCCAGGTGAAGGTCTTGTCGCCGGCGATCGTGCCCTTGCTGTCCTGCGGCGTGTAGGCGAAGGTGACCTTGCCGAAGTTGAGCGTGACGTTCTCGGTCAGGCGGTCCTCGCCGCCGCTGCCGCCGGTCGAGATCGAGGTCACCAGCGCCTCTTCCATCGTGATCAGGAGGTACTTCTTCTGGCCTTCGCCGGCCTTGCGCACCATCAGCACCACCTTGTCGATGTGGCTGCCCTTGGCCAGCGCGTTCATCAGCGCGTTGGTGGAGCTGTCGATGTACTTGGTGAACGACAGGTCCTGGAAGTTGGCCTTGCCGGCGCCGCCGCCGCCGCCGGTGTGGGTGGTGCCCGACTGGCTCATGCCCCAGCTCCAGGCCAGGATGTCGATCTTGTCCTTCTGTTCCTTGTCGCGCGACTCGCCCTTGATGGCGCCCATGTCGATGTACATATCCAATGCCATGTCACTCTCCGGTTATGGCCGGGCGCAGGAAGGCCCGGCGTGGTTGCACACTCCCATGCGCGGACGGCCCATCCGTCCGCGCGGACAAACGAAATGCATGGCCGCCCGGCTCAGCCCTTGGCCGAGGGCAGCTTCGACACCAGGCGCAGCGAGACCGTCAGGCCCTCGAGCTGGTAATGCGGACGCAGGAAGAACTTCGAGGTGTAGTAGCCCGGATTGCCCTCGACTTCCTCGAGCACCACCTCGGCCGCCGACAACGGCTTCCTGGCCTTGGTCGATTCGCTCGAGCTGGCCGGGTCGCCGTCGACGTACTGCATGATCCACTTGGTCAGCCAGCGCTGCATGTCGTCCTTTTCCTTGAACGAGCCGATCTTGTCGCGCACGATGCACTTCAGGTAGTGCGCGAAGCGCGTGGTGGCGAACAGGTAAGGCAGGCGCGCCGCCAGGTTGGCGTTGGCGGTGGCGTCCGGATCGTCGTATTCGGCCGGCTTGTGCAGCGACTGGGCACCGATGAAGGCGGCGAAGTCGGTGTTCTTCTTGTGCACCAGCGGCATGAAGCCGTTGGCGGCCAGCTCCGCTTCGCGCCGGTCCGAGATCGCGATCTCGGTCGGGCACTGCATGTCGACGCCGCCGTCATCGGTCGGGAACGAGTGCACCGGCAAGCCTTCGACCGCGCCGCCCGACTCGATGCCGCGGATGCGCGAGCACCAGCCGTATTCCTTGAACGAGCGGTTGATGTTCACCGCCATCGCGTAGGCCGCATTGGCCCAGGTGTAGTTCCTGCTGCCGGGTGCCGAGGTGTCTTCCTCGAAGTCGAAGGCCTCGACCGGATCGGTCTTGGCACCGTAGGGCTGGCGCGCCAGGAAGCGCGGCATCGCCAGGCCGACGTAGCGCGAATCCTCGGACTCGCGGAAAGAGCGCCAGGCGGCGTGTTCCGGCGTCTGGAAGATCTTGGTCAGGTCGCGCGGATTGGACAGTTCCTGCCACGATTCCATCAGCATGACGGAGGGCGCCGCCGCCGAGATGAAGGGCGCATGCGCGGCCGCGGCCACCTTGGCCATGCCGGTCAGCAGCTCGACGTCCGGCGCGCTGTTGTCGAAGTAGTAGTCGGCCACGATGGCGCCGAACGGCTCGCCGCCGAACTGGCCGAACTCTTCCTCGTACATCTTCTTGAAGAGCGGGCTCTGGTCCCAGGCGGTGCCCTTGAATTTCTTCAGCGACTTGCCCAGTTCGTTCTTCGAGATGTTCATCACGCGGATCTTCAGCGTCTCGTCGGTCTCGGTGTTGTTGACCAGGTAGTGCAGGCCGCGCCAGGCGCCTTCCAGCGACTGGAATTCGGGCGTGTGCAGGATCAGGTTGACCTGCTCGCTCAGCTTGTTGTCGAGCGCGGCGATCAGGCCCTCGATCGTGGCCAGCACGTCGCCGGACACCAGATTGCTGCCTTGCAGGGCCTGCTCGGCCAGGGTGCGCACCGCATTCTCGACCGATTCCTTGGCCTTGTCCGATTGCGGTTTGAATTCCTTTTGCAGCAGGCTGCCGAAATCGCTCATCTCGAGCGCGCCGCCCTGCTGTTCCACTTGTGCCAGTTGTTCAGCCATTGTCGTTCTCCAGGACGGTCAGTTCATTCTTGGGGCTTCGGGGCCGAGGTCAGCGCCTGCATCAACGCCGGTTCGGCCAGCAGCCTGGCGATCAGTTCTTCGGCGCCGGTCTTGCCGTCCATGTAGGTCATCAGGTTCGACAGCTGGCTGCGCGCCTCGAGCAGCTTGGCCAGCGGCGCCACCTTGCGCGCGATCGCGGCCGGGGTGAAGTCGTCCATGTTTTCGAAGGTCATTTCGACGGCCAGATTGCCCTCGCCGGTGAGGGTGTTCGGCACTTGCACGGCCACGCGCGGCTTCATCGCTTTCAGGCGCTCGTCGAAATTGTCGACGTCGATCTCGAGGAACTTGCGCTCGGCCACCGGCGCCAGCGGGTCGGCCGGCTGCCCGCTGAGGTCGGCCATCACCCCCATCACGAACGGCAGCTGGATTTTCTTTTCGGCGCCGTAGACCTCGACGTCGTACTCGATCTGCACGCGCGGCGCACGGTTGCGCGCGATGAACTTCTGGCTACTCTCTTTACCCACGATTGACACTCCCTGAAAAGGAACGACACGAATCGCCGGTTCTGCCGACGCGGCTCCGGCTGCTTATTGGCTGACTGTTACCTGCTTAGTACCCGCTTTCCTCCTGCGCCGAGCCGTCCGGCCCGCGGATGACGGTCAACTGGGCGATGCCGTCCGGCGCCAGGTCCTGCATGATCTCGAAGAAGTTCATCGGCACCAGGCGCCTTGCGCGCTCGAGCAGGATCGGGATCGGACTGGATGGTTCATGCCTGCCGTAGTACTGGACCAGCTTGTCCAGCATGCGCACCACGTCGTCGCGGCCGCCGATCTCGCCGCTGATGGCGGCGCGCGGCGCGCCTTGCGGGCCGGCCCCGCCCGCGCCCTCCACGCCGTCCCCGGACTGCGCGTCGGGAGCGGCGGCGGCCTGCTGCTGGCGGTTCAGGAACTCGAAGGCCTTGCGCAAGGGCCGGGTCAGGGCATCGAGGTTCAGTGCCTGGGCGCTGCCGACCTGGCGTACCAGCGTCAGTTCGATGTTCACGACCGCATTCAGGGTGCGCTCGAGCGCGGCGACGCCGGCGGCCAGCTGTTCGGGATCGAGGTCGGCGATCGCGCTTTCGATCGACCCGATGGCGATCTTGTCGCCGTCCGCGGGCGGCGCCAGGTCGCCGTTGGCGATCTCGATGGTCTTGATGGTCAAGGGCCCCAGGCCGGGCAGCTTGAGCAGCACCGCGTCTTTCAGTTCGCGTACCAGGCTGGCGCTGTCGCTCAGCATCGCCAGCGAATTGATGCGCAGGGTCGGGTCGAGATCGTCGTCGGGATCGAGCTCCGGGTGCACGCTGTCCCAGCGCTGGGCGAGCAGGCGCTCGATCAGTTCGACGCCGTCGGCCAGGCCGGGCATGCCGTGCAGGGCCAGGCTGGCACGCACCATGTGCGCCGCCAGGCGCAGGTCGCGGCTGCGCGCCAGCAGTTCGGCGGCCTGGCGGCGCACCGCTTTCCAGTCGGGGGGAACGGCGGGCGTGATGGTGTCGCCATATTGCACCTCGGGCTTGCCAAGCGCCTCCTGTTCGAGCGCGACGAATGCCGGATCGTATTCCAGGTTGGGACCGCAGGGCAGGTCTTCCGCCACCGGTGCCAGCAAGGCTTCGAGATCGATGGTGCTCATTGGCTCCCCAGTAAGTTGCATCGGATGCATCAAACAGAGAAGCACTATACGTACTGAGAAAAAACAAATACAACGGAAAAATTTATTTTTTTTAAAGCGTTGCTGGGTTACTACTCTTTGTTAAATGCAGTATGACTACCGGTAATATATGGCGCTACGAAACCGGTGGTTAACGCACGGTTTGTTGCTCGTACTGCGGCAAAAATCGCTGCATCGCGGCGGCGCAAGCTTGCCAGCAAGGGCACGTGTTGTGGTAAATAAGCATGACAGGCAACCTCACCAGTGACCGCGACAATGAGCCTTCCGCCCGACGACAACGACTTCACGGTACTTCTTCCGCCCTCGGAAGGCACGCATGCCCTGGCGCCCGGCACGCGCCTGGACGAATTCGAGCTCACGGCGGTGCTCGGCGAAGGCGGTTTCGGCATCGTCTACCTGGCTTACGACCACCTGCTGGAACGCGAGGTCGCGCTGAAGGAGTACATGCCCTCGTTTGCGCGCCGCCGCAGCGGCACCCAGGTCGGGGTCCAGGTCGCGGTCCAGTCGACCCAGGACGCCGACAGCTTCGAGGCCGGCCGGCGCAGCTTCGTCAACGAAGCGCGGCTGCTGGCGAAGTTCGACCATCCTTCGCTGGTCAAGGTGTACCGATTCTGGGAAGGGAATGGCACCGCCTACATGGTGATGCCGTATTACCGCGGCCGCACGCTCAAGCAGGTGCTGGCGGCGCGGCCGGCACGCCCCGATGAAGACTGGCTGAAAGCCCTGCTGGCGCCGCTGCTCGATGCGCTCGAGACGATCCACCGCGACCAGTGCTTCCACCGCGACATCGCACCCGACAATATCCTGATGCTCGAAGATGGGAGGCCCGTGCTGCTCGACTTCGGCGCGGCCCGGCGCGCGGTCGGCGCAGCCAACCAGGCCTTCACGGTCATCCTCAAGCAGAATTACGCGCCGATCGAGCAGTACGCCGAGATGCCCGGATTGAGCCAGGGACCGTGGACCGACCTGTATGCGCTGGCCTCGGTCGTGCATTACGCCATCGAAGGGGCGCCGCCGCCGCCGGCCATGAGCCGCATGATGGCCGACCCCTACGTGCCGCTGGCGACGCGCCGGGCCGGCGCATTCAGCCCGGGCTTCCTGCAGGCGCTCGACCGGGCGCTGGCCTTCAAGCCCGGCGACCGTCCGCAAAGCGTTGCCGCGATGCGCACGCTGCTCGGTATCGATGGGGCGGCCCAGGCGGCGGCCCAGGCAGGGCCTCATGTAGCACCTCATGCAGCGGCCCGGGCGCCGGCACCGACGGCAGAAGCGCTGCCGGCATCGCCCGCGCCCGTGCCCCTTACCGGCAGGCCGCGCAGGCGCATGGCCATGCTGGCCGGCCTCGGCGTGGCCGGCACGGCGGCGGCGCTGCTGTTCGCCTTCATCGGCCCCGGGCACGATGCCGGTGACCCCGCGCAGCATGGCGCGGCCGGCACCGTGGCAGCAACGGCAGCAGCGGCGGCAACGGCAGCAGCGGCGACAGCGGCGACAGCGCCGGCAACGGTGGCGGCCCCGGCCCCGGCCACCGACGCGACGCCGGCGCCCGATGCGCCCTTCGACCCGGTAGCGGCGCTGGACGCCGTGCAGGCCGGCGCCGATCCGCAGCGCCAGGTCACGGTACGGCTGGACAAGCCCCGGCTCAAGATCAACAAGGACGAGCTGCACTTCTCGGTCAGCGCGGCCCACGACGGCTACGTGTACGTCCTGATGGTCGGCAGCATGCGCACCGATTTCAACCTGCTGTTTCCGACCCCAAAGGACCGCGACAACCACCTCCGCGCCGGCCAGACGCTCCACGTGCCGCGCCTGGGCCGGGTGATCGCCGCGAGCGGCCCGGTGGGCACCGACCATTTCGTCGTCATCGTGTCGGATGCGCCGCGCGACTTCCACGCTGCCGGCATGGTCCAGGAAAAGTCGCTCGGGGTGTTTCCGGTGGAGCGCGCGGCGCAGCTGCAGCGCGACTACCGCGGCGCGGCGCCGCTGTTCGCCGGCCTGCCGGTCTGCCAGGGCACGCCCTGCCCGGCCGCCTACGGCGCGGCCTCCTTCATCGTCGACGAAGTCGCGCCCTGAAGCGCGACCCGTTCACGCAGCGGGCGAGGTTCAGCGCGACAGGTTGACGATGGTGACGCGGCGGTTCTCCGGCGCGTCGATGCTGGCCTTGTTCATCGGCTCGCGGTCGCCCTTGCCCACCGCATCCAGGCGCGTCGCGTCGATGCGCATCGTATCGACAAGGTAGGCGCGCACCGATTCGGCGCGCAACTGCGACAGCCTTAGGTTGGCGGTGGAACTGCCGCGCGGATCGGCGTGCCCCTCGATGGCGAAGCGGAACGGCGCCAGCTTGCCCGAGGCCAGCGCCTGGCCGACCACGTCGAGCGACTGGCGCGAGCGCGCCGTCAGCGTCGCCGAATTGGTCTCGAAAGTGATCAGGAGCGACACCTTCGGCTGCGCCGCGGCAGGCAGGCCGGTTTCGTCGCGCAGGACCTTGATGCTGCGCGTACGCATGGGCGCTTTCGGCGTCAGTGCGTCCACCAGGCTGCCCATGTCCTCCTGCCCCTGCTTGATCACGGCACTGTCCTGGTTGACGGCATTGTCCTGGCTGAACGCAGGCAGTGCGGCGCCCAGGGCGCATGCCGCCAGCAACAATCGGATCTTCATCATGATGTGTCCTCGTGGATGGCTACCCAGCATTCTAAGCATGATTCGCGGCAGGACGGTGTGGCCGTCGACCTCGGTTGCAACTGCGCCACAACCAGAAATTTGATTTGCATTGATTACCAACAATCACGTAAATTGTGATTGATTAATGTTCTTAATGCAAGATAAACAGGGACCCGATGGCCACGCGTTTTCGCAGCCTCGCATGCCGAGGCGGAATGGCACTCCTGCTGCTGCCCGCAAGCGCCTGTGCCCAGCCGGCGACGGTCGACGTCGCCGCCGTACGGGTCGAAGGCAACACGCTGCTGCCGGAAGCGGCGCTGGCGCGGCTGACCGCCGGCGTGGCGGGGTCGAAGCAGGATATGCCTGCGCTCAACGCCCTGGCGGCGCGCATCCAGGCGGCTTACCGGGATGCCGGCTACGGCGGCGTGGTGGCCTATCTGCCGGAACAGGAGTCGATCGACGGTGCCGTCACCGTGCGGGTGGTGGAAGGAAAGCTGGCCCGGGTGCGCGTGAACGGCAACCGTCACTTCAGCAGTGCCAATGTCCGCGCCGGACTGGCCCACCTGCGCGAGGGCACGACGCCGCGCGTGCGCGCGATCGACCGCGATATCCAGCTCACCAACAACAACAGCGCCAAGCACGTGAACGTGAGCCTGACGGCCGGCGCCGGCCCGGGCGACATCGATGCCGACGTCAGCGTCACCGACACCCGGCCGCTGCAGCTGCTGGTCGGCTACAACAATACCGGCAGCGCCGCCACCGGCCGCGGCCGCATCAGCGTCGGCATCGAGCACGCCAACCTGTTCGACCGCGACCACGTCGGCACGCTCCAGTTCCAGACCTCGCCCGAGGAGCCCGGCCGGGTGCGGATCTTCAGCGGCGGCTACCGCGTGCCGCTGTACCGGCAGGCGGCCTCGCTGGACGCCTTCGTCGCCCACTCCACGGTGCGCATCGGCACCACCGCCACCACCGCCGGCCCGCTGTCGTTCACCGGCCGCGGCACCATCGCCGGGCTGCGCGCCAACCGTTACCTGGACCGCATCGGCGAATACGACCACTACTTCACCCTCGGGCTCGACCGGCGCCTCTACCGGGACGCCTGCGCGCTCGGCGACTTCGGCGCGGCCGGCTGCGGTTCGGCGGCGTCCAACCTCACCACGGCGCCCCTGACCCTGTCGTACACCGGCCAGCAAGGCGGCGCTGCGCTGGCCTACGGTTTCAACGCCGCGCTGATGCTGAATGTCGGCGGCAGCGCCGCAGCGAAGTTCGACGCGGCGCGGCCCGGGGCGCCGCGGCGCTACCGCCTGGCGCGCGCCAGCGCCTTCATCGACAAGCCGCTTGCCGCCAGCTTCAGCCTGAACGCGCGCGTCGACCTGCAGTACAGCGCGGATGCGCTGATTCCGGCGGAGCGCTTCGGCCTCGGCGGCAGCAACAGCGTGCGCGGCTACGAAGAGCGCGAACTCAACGGCGACCATGGCTTGCTGCTGCGCGCCGAGCTGGCCTACGCCGGGGTCGAATGGGGGCGCGGCGCGCGCCTGCAGCCCTACGTCTTCGCCGACCACGGACGGGTGCGGAACCGCGGCGGCCTGCCCTGCCTCGGCCTGGCGGCGACCTCGTGCCGCCTGACCGGTGCCGGCGCCGGCGCCCGCCTGGCCCTGCCCAGGCGCGCCAGCGCCAGCCTGGACATCGCCCGCGCCATGGAACGCGGCACGGCGTCCGTGCCCGGCGACGTGCGTGCCCACGTGGCGCTCAACCTGGCTTTCTGACATCCGGAGCATCCAGTCATGAAACAGCGATCCTCATTGCCTGCCCGACGACTCCTGGCGGCCGCGCTGGCCGCCGCCTTTGGCCAGGCGCCCGGCGCGGCATCGGCCCAGACGTTCGCGCTGCCGAGCGGGCCCACGGTGGTGCGCGGGACGGCCGACATCCAGCTCCAGGGCTCGGGCGAGCGGATGGTGATCACCAACTCGCCGAATGCGGTCGTGAACTGGAATGGGTTCTCGATCGGCCGGCAAAATACCGTGATCTTCCAGCAGGCGAGTGCCGCCAGCAAGGTGCTCAACCGCGTGACCGGCAACGACCCCAGCGACATCCTCGGCAGCCTGCAGTCGAACGGCCAGGTCTGGCTGATCAACCCGAACGGCGTGCTGTTCGGCGCCGATGCGCGCGTCGACGTCGGCGCACTGGTGGCATCGACGCTGGGCATGTCGAACCAGGATTTCGTCGACGGGCGCCTCGCGTTCAGCGGCGGCGCGGCGGGCCGCGAGGTGCTGAACCAGGGCAGTCTTCTCACCAGTTTCGGCGGCCACGTGTGGCTGGTCGGCGGCGCCGTGCGCAACGAGGGCACGATCGCCAGCCCGGGCGGCCAGATCGTCCTTGCGGCCGGGCGCAGCATCGACCTGGTCGATTCCGGCCTCCCGAACCTTACCGTGCGCGTCAACGTGGCGGACGGCGACGCCGCCAATCTCGGCCAGCTGCTGGCACGCGGGGGCAGCATCGACCTGCATGGGGCCATCGTGAACCAGGCAGGGATCGTCCGTGCCGGCAGCCTCGATGACGGCACCACCGGGCGTATCCTGATCCGCGCCGCGCGCGACGTCATCCTGGGGGACGGCAGCGAGACCAGCGCCAACGGCGACTACAACGCGGCCGGCGGCCAGGTGGTGGTCGACGCGGCCGGCGGCACCAATACGATCCTGGGCAGCGTGTCGGCCACCGGCGCCGGCCACGCCGGGGGGCAGATCCAGCTGCTCGGGCGCAGCGTGAAAGTCGAGACCGGCGAAGGCGGCATCGATGCCTCGGGCACCAGCGGCGGCGGCCAGGTCCTGATCGGCACCGCGCAACTGGCCGACAACCCGTCCGTCCCGAATGCGGATAGCGTGCGCGTCGCCGATGCCACGCACATCCGCGCCAACGCCACCGATGCCGGCCAGGGCGGCAGCATCGTCCTCAGGTCGGACGGCAGCACGCAGGTGCTGGGCAGCCTGGAAGCCCGGGGCGGCCCGTCCGGCGGCCAGGGCGGCCTGGTCGAGACCTCTGGCGCCTTCGTCGATGCCCGGCCGGTATCGATCGATGTCGGCGCTGCCAAGGACGATGCCGGCAGCTGGCTGCTGCGGGCGGACAACGTGACCGTCGTCGATGGCAGCTGCCCCTTGTGCGGGCAAGCCCCGGCGGCGGCGCAGGAAACCATCGTCTCGAACGCGCTGGTGCGCGACGTGCTGGAACAGGGCGCGCGCGTGCGGCTGGAAGCGGGCAGCCCGGGCGCCGCGCCGCAGACCGGCAAGCTCCGGGTCACGGCGGACGTGTTCGCGGCGGAGGCCCCGTCCTCGGGCGCAGCACTGACACTGGCGGCGCAAGACGACCTGGTGGCGGATGGCGCGGTGGACATCGGCAGCGCCGCCAGTCCGATGCCGGTGCGCCTGATTGCCGATCTCGACCACAGCGGCGCCGGCGCCCTGCGCCTGGGTACGGGCACGCGGGTGTTCACCGGCGGCGCCGACCTGGTCCTCGGCGGCGGCAGCACGGGCTTCGGCACGGCGCAGCAGATTGCGCTGACCGGGAACACCCTCGATGCCGGCAGCGGCACGATCCATGTGACGGCATCGACGGTGGATATCGGCGGCAGCAGCTTCCTGTACGGCGGCACCATCACCGTTGCGGGCACCAGCGCCATATCGCTCGACAACACCCTGCTGGCGGCGCAGGCGCAAGGCGATGCCATCGTGCTGTCGACGGCCAGGCTGACGGCGGCGGCCAGCCGGCTGGCGGCGCCGAATGGACGCTGGCTGACCTACCTGGACACGCCGGCGCCCTGTCGCCGACGCTGTTCGATGCGCTGGGCTATACCTTCGTGCAGATGGGCGCGGGCACCAGCGCCGCGCCGGCGCTGTCCGGCCGCGGCGCCAACGGCGTCATCGTGCGCGCACCGATGGACGTGCGCGTGCAGGTGGACGCCACGCGCGCCTACGACGGCAGCACGCTGGCATCGTTTTCGACGGCCCAGGCAAGCGACCTGGCACCGGCCTTCGTCCTGCAGGCCCATGCTGACCCCATGCAGGGCCGGTTCGCCGACCGGAACGTGGGCAGCGCCAAGCCGATCGCCGTCGACGGCACGGGCGGCCTGTTCGCCATCGCCACCGCCACCGGCCAGCCCGTCTACGGGGCGAACCAGACCTATGTGGCCGACATCACGCCGAAATCGCTCGCGGCCAGCCTGAGCGCGGCGGACAAGGTCTACGACGCGACCCGCACCGCGGCCGTCTCCGCCACCCTGTCCGGCACGGTCGCCGGCGACGACGTGCGCCTGGACGGCGCCGCCGGCCTGTTCGACACCAAGGATGCCGGCAGCGGCAAGACGGTCACGCTGTCGCGCGGCGCCCTGGGCGGCGCCGACGCCGCCAACTACCGCCTGGACAGCATCGTCTCCGCGCTGGCCGACATCACGCCGCGCCCGATCTCGAGCGCCGGCATGACGGCGCTGGACAAGGTCTACGACGGCAACCGCACGGCCACGCTGTCCGGCAGCCTGTCCGGCGTCCTGGCGGGCGATACGGTCAGCCTGGGTGCCGCCAACGCCCTGTTCGACGACAAAAATGCCGGGACCGGCAAAACCGTGTCCGTCTCCGGCGCCGTGCTGACGGGCGCCGATGCGCGCAACTACGCACTGGAAGGCGCGGACGCCACCCTGCAGGCATCCATCACGCCACGCCCGCTCGCGCCCGTCGGCCTGACGGCGCCGGACAAGGTCTACGACGGCACCCGCACGGCCAGCGTGTCCGGGGCGCTGGGGGGCATCGTGGCGGGCGACGCCGTGTCGCTGGAAACAAGCGGCGAGTTCGATACCAAGGACGCCGGCACCGGCAAGGCGGTCGCGATTTCCGGCACGCTGACCGGCGCCGATGCCGCCAACTACAGCGTCGCCCTGCCGGCTTCGGTCAGCGCCGCCATCACGCAGCGTCCGCTGGAGATCGTGCTGGCGGGCGAGGTGAGCAAGGAATACGACGCGACCACGCAGGCCAGCCTGGCATCCGCCGTGTTCCGCCTGGACGGCATCGTCCCCGGCGAGACGCTGTCGATCCGCGGTCCCGCGCAAGCCAGCTTCGCATCGCCGGACGTCGGCCGCAACAAACCGGTCAGCGCCGCCGGCAGCTTCGAGATCGGCGGCGCGGAGGCCGCGAATTACCGCATCGGTACTGTGGATCTGCAACCCGCCGGCCTGAGCGGGCCGTCGAACCTGATCCAGGCTGCCGTCAGCGCCGACATCGGTACGATCACGCCCGCGACCCTGGTCTACCAGGCCTTTCCGGTGAGCGCCGTGGGCGGCCTGCCCATCAGCGCGCTGGGCGGCACCGTGACCGGCTTCAAGGGCGGCGATACGCTGGCCAGCGCCACATCCGGCACCCTGCTGTGGCAAGCCATGGCCACGCCCGCATCGGCGCCGGGCGCCTACGCCGTGACCGGCAGCGGTCTGACTGCCGCCAACTACCAGTTCGTCCAGGCGCCCGGCAACGCCACCGCACTCGCGCTCCTTGCCGCCCTGCCGGTCGACGGGCCGCAGCAGCGCGCACTGGACGGCAGCGTGCTGGCGATCGACGCCGCCGTCCACGCGGCGCTGCCCACCGTGGCCCTGCCGGCCTTCAGCGGCAGCCTGTCCGACCGCTCCGGCCCGGCACCGGCCAGGGCCTTCGACCCGGTGCGGATCGGGTCCATGAACCAGGACGAGATCGGCCGCATGCTGGCCGAGCGCAAGGATTTCAAACGCAAGCTGTTCGCCGATGCGATCTACAAGCTCGCCATCGACCCCAGCCTGGCCGACGTCCGTCCCTGCCCCACGGCCGCCGACGCCGCCTCCGGCACCTGCCGCATCACGCCCGAGCAGGTGGCGGCACTGCAGGCCGCGACGGTGCAGGCGCAGGCGACGGCGCACGCCGCCACGCATGCCGCCAAAGCCAGGATGGCCAGCCTGCCCCAGATCGAACGCAAGATCGCGGTCCTGTTCGGCATCAACGACTACGCCGACAAGGACATCCCGCAACTGGTCACGGCGATTCCCGACGTGGACGCGGTGGCACGCCTGTTGGCCGACAAGCTGGGCTACGACGTGCGGATCGTGCGCAACCCGGGCAAGGCGGAGATCGTGCGGGTGCTGAACGGGCTGGCGGCCGAAGCTGCAGGCGCCGACAGCGTCATCGTCTATTACGCCGGGCACGGCGTCTCGCTGGAAAAGAACGGCAGCGGCTACTGGCTGGCGGCGGATGCCGCGGTCACCAATCCCAAGGGCTGGCTTTCCAACGGCGACATCGCGCGCCTGCTGTCGGGCATCCGCTCCAAGCAGGTGGCGCTGATCTCCGACAGCTGCTACTCGGGCGCCTTGACCCGCGAAGGCCTGGGCGCCATCGGCAAGAACGTGGTGGCCGATCATGTCAACGATGTACTGGCAAAACGCTCGGTGGTGGTGCTGTCCTCGGGCGGCGACGAACCGGTGGCCGACGAGGGCAAGGACGGCCACTCGATCTTTGCCTGGAACCTGATGCGGGTGATCGCGTCGGTGCAGGACTGGAAACCCGGCAGCACGATATTTTCCAGTGTGCAGGCGGGCGTCAAGCAGGAATTCCCGCAGACGCCCAAATATGGCTCCT